>Ga0310786_10001140_pt1 | contig 42743 bp, 20 predicted proteins | sample AusTroGonzalo_MG_FD_203881 | JGI IMG/M metagenome (GOLD analysis project Ga0310786, IMG submission 203881) | Bovine rumen microbial communities from tropical cattle in Woodstock, Queensland, Australia - Gonzalo_03 (v2) (version 2) | ecosystem: Host-associated > Mammals > Digestive system >...
CGAGGCTGATGTTGCCGAATTCGATGCCGCCGAACTTGGAGCAGACACGATAGCTGGGCGCCAGCATGTTGCGGGTGCGTTCGGAAGCTTCCGTCGGATAATAGTACGACAGCTGACGTTGCGCAATTCCATACATGGCAGACGCCGTAGCCCATCCATCACGCCGGGTCGTCAAATGCTTGTCGTTTGTCCCGGGCGTGTACTGATAACCCAGGTTATCGATCTCCGTGACGCGCGGGTCGCCGATGACGAAATTGAACTCTTCGGGAAGCACGGAAATGTGGATATTGTACATGTCGATGCTGCCGCCCGTATAGTGTACCGACCGCCATTGATATTCTGTCTTCTCTGTACCTGTCAACTTGGCCTGTACGGAGTCCTGCACATGATCCCGTTTCTGCTGCCCGGTCGGGAAAGGCGACCCGCCCGGGTTGAATCTAAACGTCGAGTCCACTTCATTGTACTTCCAGGCACCGTCGACAATGACAAAGCCGTTGTACTTTGACCAGGCGGAATCATCCTTTTTCTGGGTATGATGCGCCGCCGAATCGGGATCGGAATTCCGGATCCGGCTGATATAGATGGCGGGATACTGGATGAGCTTCACTTCGTGCTGGTAGATGTCGCTGTCGGCATGTTTGACACGGAAAGTGATCGTATAGGGCGAATAGTCAAACAGTTCATCCTTGTAATTGTTGTTGAGCACATGACGGAACTCGATCTCCTTGCCGGTATCATGGAACCAGCCGCCATAGTATGATTCGTCGTACTTCAGGTACTTGGTGCCCGCCGAATCGATGACGACGCCACCCAGGGTTGGCGTACCCGCCTCCGCCGTGCCATAATAAGGCCGTGTCACGGTAATGCTGTCGATCGTCACGGGATGGCTGGACAAATACTGAATGTCCAGTTCATTCTGGTTGAAGATCTCCAGGGTATTTTCTTCGATAGACAAGTATCGCGCTGAGCCCACCTCGGCCTGACGGATCACCGCTTCCTTGTTCTGCCAGTAAACGATGCGGCTGGAGCCGGTGATGAGTACGGGCGTCTCGGCAGTCAATGCACCCAGAATCCGGACATCAAGGGCCAGCTGGTACCAGTGGTTGGAACGGAACTCCTTTCCGAAATTCTCCGGCATGACGACCTTATAGTAACACTGCTTCTGAGTGGAAGAAATGTGGATGTTGTTTGTATCATCATTATACTCTTCCCGATACCATGGAATGACCAGCTTGAGGTTGGGCTCCATCGTCGGGGCCTGGCCGGAACCTTCTTCCCAGCGCTGCGGATACATGTACATGGGGTAAGTATCGTAATAACCCGCTGTATCCTGCCCGATGATCGGAGCGTACCGGCCATAACGATCTTTGGACACGAAACGCATCCAGTTGTCGTAATAAGAGAAATACGTCATCTGGGAAGCAACGCTGTCACGACCGCCCAGCCGGACGGTGTTCACCCCGTTTTCCAGGTAAATCACCATACCGTCGAGCATGGGACGCCAGACTTCCGGCGCTGAGACACCGTTCAACCCTTCCTGCACGGCCAGATGCACGGTGTCCTTCACGCGGACGGCGACCGACATCTTGCTGGCATAGCGTACCAGCCGGACCGTGTCCTTGCAGACCAGGTCTTCGTTCCTTCCCAGCAGATTCAACACCTGGGTACCCCGCATCATGAAACGAGGCTGCCGGTGATCGGCCGGACCCACAAAATCGGCGGATACGGCAAGGGCATTCAGCCCCGCCAAAGTCGAATCTGATGGCACGGGAATCGCATCGCCGGGATAATTGGCTACCGCCAGCACAGTCATTTTGTCTTCGCCCGGTCCGCTGGTCGGGAACAACGCTTCAATGGCAGCGGAAGACAAACTCATCTGGAAAGAAGCCGAATCCTGCTCACCGGAAGTCATCCGGTAGTGCAATTTGAATCTTGTCGTTTCATCCGGAAGACCGGGGAAGAAAAAGAAATCAACCCAGGAAATCAAATTTTCGCGATAGCTGCGTACGCCCGGTGCCGTATCTGCCTTTGTCTTGACAGCGTCATCGCAGACCAGTGTCAGCGCAACGCCGGAAGGATTCCCGGAAGGATGATCCTCCAGCATCGGGACGCAGGCAGTCAACAAGACAGCCGCCATACAGAACAACAGGATACGCAGGTTTCTCATGACATCAGGGATTGATTACAAAATGATATTCCTCATCGACCATCTCCGAATCCGCGAGGATCATGCGCTCACCGACTTTTACGGCAAAGGAGAGTTTGATGGCCTTTCTCCCGCTCTGCGTCCCGGGGGCCGGAATCTTCGGCTTGACAGTGATTCCGATCAGGCCCGGAATCTTGCTGTTCGGATCGACATGGTCGCGGTGGATCTCATGCGTGGTCATGGAAATATCGAACCACTTCGTCACATAGATATCCGACGACGGATCTGCTTCATAGACCGCCTTCTCGTCAGGGCTCAACCTGGGCCAGAACTCAGCCGTATCGACGGCCACGGGAGTAACAATCAATTCTCCGCCTTCCGGTGCATAGACGACCACGCGTCCCGTGACGCCTTCATCCGGGACCGGCACATTAAACCACTTCTTCTTCGGCTTCCCGTCGGGCTTCACATAGATATATCCTGCATAGTCCCTCAGGGTATCGGCTACCATGTCGGCATCGGTGATGAATTTTCCGTCCTGATCCACATTGACGGCCGTCGATCCGTCGATGGTCGCTTCGCTCCGGACCCAGGGCTCCACCCAGTCGTCCAGGCGGACATCCACTTCCATGTGCGGCCCGATCATGTAAGCATACACCGTCCAGGAATGATTGCGGTAGAAATTGGTACGGTCTGGGAATCCCAAGCCGTTCATGGTGAAGTCCACAGTCTTGGACGGCTCGACAATCTCTCCGTCCACCCGCTTGCCGTTAAAGTAGATCCTGCCTTTAAGCGGCCGGTCGCTCTCCCGCAGATAGAGGACTTTCACCGTAGGCTTGTTCCTGTCCTGCCGGAGCAGTTCCTGCAAATAATTTTCGAAAAACTCCGCAGACATGCCCCGCATCGTTTCGCTGCTGCTGCACAACACAAAAGGATCATCCATCTGCCCGATCAAGGGCACCAGGCCGGTATAATAGGAACCCCAGGTCAAGGATTCGTAATTGACACCTTCGGGCAAGGCGATATCCCTGGCGTCTTCCCGCGGAAAGACAAAACTTTCCGTCGGTATCAAACCAGGATCGTCTATGTTGTCGAAGTCGTACAATCTTACACTGTCAATGGCAGTGCCGCTCATTCCGGTGGCCTGGGAAAAAATGAAACGGATGCGGGAAACCGAACGGGTCAAATCCATCTCCGGCCAGGCCCGGCCGAGTTCTTCCATGCGCTGGGATGTCGGATCCGGATCCGTTTTCAAAAATGAAACGTCAAATCCGTTCCCGCGATTGTCATAGAAACAGGCCAGGGGAAGACCGTCAGCCGGAACCTCGTCTACCAGTTTTTCTATATCGGTACCGAATCTCGATGCTGAAAACACCGTGTCGCGCATTTCCCTTCTTGTCATGGCATGGGTACTGATCCATCCGAGGGATGTTCCGTTTCCCAGCACATAGAAATCCAGTTTCAGAAGTTCTTCAGGACGCCAGAAGAAATTATCCGGGATGAACAGGTTCACCTGGACGCTCGCGTTTGCATCGGGGGAATCCAGGACGGTGACATCGGGGACCGTCAGGTAAGCGATGGACTGTTCATTCAGGAAAACCGCTTTCTCCTCCTCCGACATCTCCTGCTCCGGCTTGACCGGATGGGAAAAGGCCCAGACCTGGAGGGAGCGAAGCGACGACTCGGCAGGGAGGCCCGAGACCGGTCCGTCCTGACCGGCCTTGGTAGCCAGCCTGACGCCTGCCGGAAGGACGATCCGGAGGGGAAGCCGGACCCCTTGCTGCCTGTCAGGTATATCTTCCGGACGCAAAGGCTCGACACATCCTGTCCCGGCGAATGCCGTCAACAGCATCGCCAGGAAGAAAAACAGGATATGTGACTTTCTTGTCAACAGAAAACGAAAAACTTACAGTCCCAGCGGAGTCTCGTACTTAAGACCTTCATACCAGTTCAGGTCGACAGCCAAACCCAGGGAGATCTTGGCCGACCGGAGATCCGGGATTGAAATATAGGCATGTTTCAAGGTTTCCGGTAAAAAGCGGAAATCCACGATCGTCATGACGTCCTGCACAAAGACACGACGGATGGGACGCGATACGCCCGTATTGGGATTGTACGGAGGCAGCAGATAGTGATTGGCGCCTTTATCCGGATCGAAAATATTATTCCAGATCCCATCCAGGTTGGTCACCTGGGGATTCGGCGTCAATTCAGCGAGCAGGTAGAAGGTTTCGCCCTGACGGATCAAGCCTTGCTCACCCCAGAAATCTTGTCCCAGAAGATTGACAAATTCCAGGGCGACATACACGTTTCCTTGCGCGGCGTCAGTTTCCGCATACGGATTCACATTGTCGTAGAGCAAAGTATAGTTTGTGAATGCGTCACTTGCATCTGCAGTACTTCCGACAAAACCTGCTTTTGTAACATCGACGCCACAGGTGTCTCTTGTCGTATTTTCCACAAGGCGGTAGTTGACTTTGTCGTAGACGATGGCATTGGATCCGGCCGCGACGCCGTCCTTTTGCTTCAGCAGATAGTTCCACCCCACCTGTTCAGGCTGGCCACCGATCAAGATACCGGTCCACCGCAGATAATGTGCATCATCCAGGTTGATGATCTTTGCCTGGTCTGCCAGCAGGGCGCCGTTGTCTGTCAATCCCGTAGCCGTTGACAAGACCAGTCTTGAAGAGAGCAGGGCAATACCGTACTGGATCGAATTGGTCATGGCGATGCCGCGGGTAGAATTGGTAATGGCGGTACCATCCGCTTCCCAGTTCTTTCCTGCCCAGGAATCATTATTGTACCATTGGGTATAACTACTCGGATAACTGCCATTGTTCAGTTCATTGGAATTGTTGGTACGGATGGTACTGTTACCGTAGTAGCACAATTCGGGCGCATACGTATAGATGTTCTTCGTCGAAGAACTTCCGTTCATCAAGGTATCGATCGCAGATGTATAGGTAATCTGAGGAATCACAGTGGGCGCGCCTCCCTCATGAGGGATGATGATCGGATTTCCGGCGCCTGTCGTCGTAGCACCTGCCGGCAAATGGAAGTTCTCGGGGAAATCATTGATGTTATAAAGATCTGCTGAACCATCAGCACCGCCCATCAAGGTTCGCAGGTCCGAAACAGACTTCCATTTTCTTTCTCCCGTGATGGAATTGGGAATAGGATCGGTGAGGCACTCGATGGAATACTTCATTTTTTTGCAAATCACCTGCGCAACGGCCTCCTGCAAGGAAAGCGGTGTCGCCTCGGCGCCGGCAGCCACGACATTGTAGAGATCGGCCAGGAGGCGCACGGTAGAAGAACCCGATCCTCCCGAGATGGTGTATCGTCCACCAGCCATCAGGACATAGGCTTTGCCCAGGATTTTTTCCATTTCAGCAGCCGGACGGTGCGTAGTTCCATCGGACTCGAAAAAATACGGCGACACAGGATTGTCATCGACACCCGCGCTGGCGTAATCAACCCAGCGCAATGTGCTTACCGTATAACTCTCTGTCGTGGTACCGTCATTATAGGTAATCGTAGGATTCGCCAGTGTCGTATCATACCAGGCAGACGTTCCCGAGGCAACGGCCGTTGTCCGGAACAAGCCATTGATACCACTACATATCAGATCTTTTATGATCGTGAACTTTGTGGTGTCGCTATCGCTCAGACGACGCTCCGCAAACGAACCGATCAACTCGGCGAGATCCAGGTAATTCTCCGGCGTCGTCGTGTAATTCAGGCTTCCGTACAACTCCCGGCTGTCCAGACCTGTAATCTCCTTCTTTGTCGCCTTGGCATAGAATACCAGTTCGTTGACGCCCACGGGAAGGTTGATTTCGACGATACGCGTTCCACCTTTCTGGCCACTCGCGATGGAGCTCTGGCCCAAAAGCGTGGACAGGTCACGCATGGCCGTTGCCTTGAAGGGCTTTACCATTTTCTTTTTTGCCATGGACTGTGCCGGAGAGATCGTCGAATCGATCAAGGCAAACAACGATGCATTGTCAATGCCGCGGAAATTACCCTTTGCCTGCACGTTGGTGTCGGCTTGTTTGGTATTCAGGTCTGTTTCTCCCGTAATGGAAGAGATGTTGAAATAGAACTGGGTGTTGATTGTGTTGTCAACAGGATTGAAGGCAGGATTGATCACCTGCTTCTCGACGCATGCCGTCAAGCCGAAGACGACAATGAGTCCCAGTCCCAGTTGGAGCAAAATTGACTTTTTCATTGGTTGTAGATGTGTTGATTAATATATTGTTTTTACTATTCTTTCGTGTTGAATGGGTACAAATAGCCATATTATCGCAAAAATACAAAAAAATCGAAAAAAGAGCCGCCTTTTTGCAAAGACGGCTCTCGGGACACGATCCCGTCATGCACGGCTTGACCTTCCCCGTCATGCCGGACTTGATCCCGCATCTTTATTCTATTTATAATTATTCAACTTTAAATAATTACATTTTGAATGATCCCATAAAGTGTCTATCTTTGCGAAAAAAGAAAGACATGGACATCAACAATCCCTTCCTCATTACCAGCGACTATGTTTCGGCAGCTTATTTCTGCGATCGGGAAGCCGAAACAAAAATGATGATTGAAAACATCCTCAACGGCAGAAACACCGTCTTGATTTCTCCGAGAAGAATGGGGAAATCCGGCCTGATAGGACATGTATTCAATACGCGGGCTATAAAAGCTGCATACAGGACTTTCAGCATCGATCTCTATGCCGCGTCTTCGCTGTCAGAGATGGTCCTGTTTCTTGGTAAAGCCATTACGGACAGCTTGAAAACCGGCGGGAAGAAAAGGATGGACACCTTCATTTCACTGGCCAAGTCGCTGCGGCCGGGAATGAAACTGGACACACTTTCCGGGCAGATGAAATTCGACCTTTCTCTGGGGGAGATCGAGCGTCCGAAAGATTCTCTGGAGGAAATCTTCGCATATTTGGATCAATCCGACAAACCCTGCCTCGTTGCCATCGACGAATTCCAGCAAATTGCAGAATTTCCGGAAGAGAACGTCCTGGAGTTATTAAGGACTCGTGCCCAGAAATGCAAGAATACTTTGTTCATCTTCTCGGGAAGCAAAAGACGCATGATGGAGAGGTTGTTCAACGATCCGTCCAATCCCTTCTATATGAGTTGTGAGCCTTTATACCTTGACCCGATTGACCGGGACAAGTACCGTCAGTTTGCATGCAATCATTTCTTGAAAGAAAGCAAGACGCTGGATGATGCATGTTTTAATTGGACCTATGACCTGTTGGAAGGCCATACATGGTACGTGCAGCGCATGCTGAACGAACTGTTTGCCCGGACTGCGGCGGGAAAGGCAGCAACATGCGAGACAGCCTCCGGCGCATTGGATCACATTATCAAGGCCGGCTCCCGCGCCTATGAAGAACAGTTCAGCGCCATTCCCTCCGCCCAGAAGCAACTGCTCATCGCCATCGCCCGGGAAGGTAAAGCGGAACACGTCACCTCCATGGCATTTGTAAAAAAACATGCCTTGAAAAGTCCCAGTACCGTTCAGAGCGCCCTGCGAATCCTGTACGACAAAGAGATTGTCACGAAAGAACACGACGCCTACTTCATCACCAACCGCTTCTTCGCCTTCTGGATCCGCAGCAGGTATGTCGGGTAAAATGGATCAGAGGAACTATCAGGTGGGATAGGTGTCGTGTAATTTGGGGTAGGTCCAACATATGCCTGGACCTACCCCATTATCAGACACAGTCCCGTCACCTACTGGCCGTCTATACCCACGAATTTGACGGTCCAGTTAGCAGGGATGATCTTGCCCCAAGTTTCAGTGTCCTGGTACACGCTTTGGAGAGAAGCGTCCAGCCAGATCTCGCCTGTGGGAGCAACGCCGGTGGCCCAGGTGGTGTTGTCCGAGATAAAGGCATCACTCCGCCATGTCGTGCCGAGCATCTTTATGTGGTTCAGTTTGGAGCATCCCCAGAATATTCGCTGGTAGACTCCTTTCTTGCTGTCTATATTTGTGGCTGGCAGGTCGGGGGCATATTCCAGATTGGAACAGTTGTAGAACATATTGCGGTAACAAGTCTCGCCCAGGCTAGTTGCCGGCAGGTACTGGGGACCGCGTACCAGATTGGTGCATTTGTCGAACATCGACTTATAAGCGTTGGTCGTCAGCGTCTTCATCGGCAACTCAAGTTCGTAGGCATCTGTAAGTCCCGTTTGTGAGTTGAAGAAATCTATGAATGTGACGCCGGTAACGGACTCGCCATATGTGGACGTAGAGCCATTCGGAGTAGTAGAATAGTCGTCACCCACGATGAGCGAGGCAAAGTTTCCGCCCACCTCAAACGTTCCTTTCGTGCTCTTGAAGGCCGCAGTGCCCCAGCTCTTTTTACTCTTCCCGGTGCCAGCCTTGAAACTAATCTTCTGGCCTGCCTTCAGATGCATTACTTGATTCTGATTATAAGCCAACCAGCCTCCGTCGTCAAATTTGAACTTTAGTCCAGTGTTGTTCAACTGGACATCGCAATCAGTCTTAGCGAGAACATAGAAGTGGTTGTCAGGGACAATACTCCTCGTCTCATTCTTAAAGGATTTTTGATCCTTGATGAAATTCTCGCAATCAACCGAGATCGTCGCAGCGCTATTGTCAGTATTGGTCAGAAAGTCGATGTAGAACGTACGCTCACTCCCGTCAACAGGCTGGCTCGAATATTCATCCCAGGTCAGTTTCTTGATGAAGTGGCCCGATTCGACAGACAAGTCGCTATTCTTCGGGGTGAGGGTAGGCGCTTCGATGATGAATTCCAAACCCGTCTCCGGGAATATGGACCGTGGCAGCTTCGAAGAGATCGTTAACGCCAGGGTGAACGGCGTTCCGGCTGTCTTAAGAACAGGATCCGTGCAAATTAGCTTCAGAGAATTCTTGTTTGTGAAGGAGTCTTTGCCCTTTTCGAAATACTCATTGTAAACCCAGATGGTGGTGGCGCTGATATCCCGGTTGGTCTTAAAAAAGCAGTAAAATGTACGCTTGCCTTCTTTTACGGGCAACTGCAAAAATTCTTCCCTGGTCAATGTCCTGATATAATAGAAAGCCGGTTTGTCCGTGAACGCCGATTCCAAAGAGGCGATCGAACGTCCCGAAACGACGGGGAGATTGATATTCTTGGAAATATCCGGGGTGAGGGTTCCGGCCTCAGGTTCGACGATAAACTCCAGCGGAAACATGGATTCCGGCAACTCAGAAGGTATGGTTATTCCCACGGAAAGTGTATCGCCGCTGAGCGTTTTCACGGGATCCGTGCAACTGACAGTAAGGGGCTGTTTTTTCTGCAGCGTGATTTCCACCTCCCGGTACAGGCGCAGATCCGGATTATTGCCGGGCTTGTGTCCGGTGATCTTGATCTTCTGGGTCAAGGTCACGTCCCGAGGCTCGACCGTGTTGAAACGAATGGTCCTGATTCCTCTATTAACGCCCACTTTGACTGCCTCAGGGAAGAAATGTCCTCCTGAAGGGACGCGGTTGCCATCGTCGTCATAGAGAATCAGAATGTCGTTGGCGTTGTCGGGCATAGGTTCCAGCTCCACCTTCACAACGGGGTCGAGATTGGGCTCGTCTGAGGACACATCGTTAAAGAAACGTGCATACAATTCATAGTAAGTGCCTTCTTCCGCCGGACCGCTGTAGGTCCTGGTCATAAAAGGTTCCACCACCAGGCGCGTGGTTCCGTTGGAAATGTCGGAAAGGTGCCGCATGGAAAAGTCGGCCGATATGTCCTTTACACCCGAAGAATTTTTCGCTGCCTCAGGGTCGAGAAGGCCTTCGGAGGATATTCTGTTCAACTGGATATTGTAGCGGAAGTTCCGATAGATGGGATAGTACTTGGAGACAGTCTGTTCGCCCTCAACCCTGGACTCCATCAGGTCCAGACGATAGTAGTACAAGCTGTCGTTAGTTTCGAATTTTCCACATATGATGATGAAGGTGGGACCGATCCTGTCGTTCGGGATGCCGCGCTCATAGATATAGAAGCCTCTTTCAGTGTCGAGCGAGTCATATAGGAGGACCCGGCCCTCGCTGGTGGACGGATCCACGAACTCGGAAGCCGGAGGGACAAACTCGTTCAGAGCGACGCCGGCCGGCATGTTGCCCAGATAGTTGATGCCGCTTTCCAACTCCTCGAAGGAGCACTTTTCGTAACCGCTCCACCCGTATTCTGAGCCCGGATTGAAATCGAAGCCCTTCCCTTCTTCCTTCTCATCTTCATTCACGTTGCTTCGGTACGGCACAATAGATCCCCGTTCAGGATAGGAAATGACGGCGTAGCTATGGAGATGGAAATTCTCGGCGGCGTTGGTTACCTGTATTTTAGCGAAATTCCTGATGAGCGGGATATACTTGAAGTACTCCAAAGTCTCCCCGGCCGGCTCGTAGGTCTTCCCGTCATCACTCATTTTCGGCTTCTTGGTATCGGGATCAATCTCGGCCTTGATGTGCGGCACAACCAGCTTTTGCCAATAGGCCTGCTTGTTGTCGTAGGACAGAATATTGGGGAGGCTGTTGTAGGTATAGGATCCGGTGATCAGTTGGTTTTCATCCACGTTACCCAGGAAATGGATCGTGCGGGGGAAATCGTAGAGCTCTAGTTGAACCTCGAACGTATACAGGGTAACGGTGCGATTGCCTTCGGTAGAAGGATAATAATTTTCCGGAACGAGATGGTCAGGTATGGAATCAACCAGTGTCGCCTTCCTGATGTACTTGATGCTCTGCGTGCCGCCACAGACGACTACATACATCTTGTCAGGGTCCAGGTAAGGCGTGCCGGTAATGTTGCCGTCACCATCTTCCAGCGACTTGGTGGCGGGAAGCACCGGGATGTCAGGCACGGAGAAGGTGATGGTCACGGGGGCACCTTCGAGCGAAGTGTCAACAGCCGCTCCGCCCTGCTCGGGCTCAGCCATGCAGGACAGCGCCAGGATGAAAGCGGTCAGGTATGCAATCAGCCTTCTCATGGTCTGTCCCCCCAAACGAATTCGTTTCGCGGATTCCATTGATCGTCTCCCCAGTACCAGGCGTCATAGACGCAGCGGAGGTACGCCATGTCATCCCCAATACTTGTCACCGTGCCTGCGCCCCTGTCTACTTTCACGACACCGTTGGCAGACCAGTACTCTCCACTGAACATAGATTCAAAAACGCCTTTTGCTGACAGCTGGGCAATGAATTTGATTTCGCTCATGGTGGGGATGCGCCATCTTCCGCCCGGAAAGCCGTCTTCCTGATACCCGGCGCAGCGCCATTTTGCCTGATCCGCGTTGATTTTTCCGAATTCCGTACCGCCAAGTTTCGTGGAAATTCTGTAAGCGGGAGCGATCATATTCTTCGTGCGGTCGGAATCTTCGGTGGGGCGATAATACCTCAACGGCCTGATCTCTCCGGTCAAGGACATAGGCGTATTCACATCCCCGTCCACCACGGAAGCAGCATGGAAGTTGGAGTAGGCGTAGCCCCAGCCTTGGGGCGGCCTGTTTTCAAGTACGGCGTCCCCGGCGGTGTTGCCGTCTTTCTCGAAACTGTAACCCAGCACGGGTATGGTTTCGTCGTAGCCGTCGATGCGGGGGTCGCCAATCACAAATGTGGAATTCTGAGGAAGCACCGTCACGTTGATCCTGAATATGTCGCGTCCGCCACCTGTGTACCATACGGTACGCCACTGGTATTCCCGTTTGTTATGCTCAGTGGTCAGTTTGTTGTATGGCTCGGTGTTATTATTTCCCGTCCTGATAAAGCGCCTGCTGCCGTCTATGTATACATAGCCCCAGGGATAATTCAGCCAGGGCTTGTCTTTGTGATTTAGACTATAATAATATGGTGTGCCGTTGTTGTCGCTGGTGGCCCTGATATCGCTGTCGGAATTCGGACAGGACTCGATGTAGATACCCGGGTACTGGATGATGGTGAGGTGCTTCTTATACTCGTCGTAAGGGTAAACATCCGGAGTAAGGTCTCTGTGGACGATGTCGCACTCTATGGTGTATGGCGAGTAATCGAAATCGTCCGCGGTGTAATTATTCTGGAGCGTATGGCTGAACTCGATGGACGTGGATTTTTCAGTGAGCCAATCAGCGGGTCCGGAAATCGGATTGCCGCTGCCGTCCTTTCCGTTGTATTCCAGATAATAAGCCCCTGTAACGGTATCTTTCTGCACCCAGGCTTTGTACTTGGTGTTATATTTGCCCACTACCGCGCTTTCATCCGTGATTACGCCGTAATACGGCCTTCTGGCCTTCTGGGAACCTTCGACAATCTTCACATCGTGGCTTGAGAGGAAAGGAATGCTCAGCGTAGTCAGATTGTTGAGTTCCTGCGGCTTTGTGTCCACGGAAAGGTAGCGTGCCTTGGTGATGACGGCATATTTGTCGATGGGCACGCTCCGGTTCTGCCAGTCCAGGACATAACAGGTGGGCGTGATGACGGTCTGGTCTTCTTCCGTCTCCGAGCCCAGGATGCTCACATCGATGTTCAAATGGTACCAGTTGTTCCTTTCCAGACTGTTGACGGGCAGGATAATCTTGTAGTAATACTTGCGCCTGTCGTAGGAATATCCGTTCCCGGCAACGCCGCCGGTGCGTCGCCAGTCCATCTCCAGTTTGAGATACGGCTGCTTAGGCAGGGCCTGGCTGTAATCCGGCTTTCCGGTCGACCAGGCGACCGGGTAGGAGTACATCGGATAAGTATTGTAGTAAATCTTCGTGTCTTCTCCGGAGCCGACTGTGGTATGCGCAAGGTATTCGGTACCATTGTCCATGACAAAGGGGCGTTTTTTCTCCTCGTCGCTATAGGAGAAATAGTCAGGTCTAAGATTGTCCGAACTACTTTCCGTTCCGAGCGTTACGTTTTTGGCACCGTCTACGAGATAGATGCGCATCGTGTGCAGGACGGGGGTCCAGACCTCGTCCGGGTCGGAGTTGGCGTGCTTCAGGATCACTTGATTGGCGACGGAAACAGCCGTTGTGATCTTGGCGGCAAAGCGCTTGGCCTCAATGGTGCCGCTTGCGTTGATAGCCGCGGACTCGTTGTAATTCTCGAGGACGGTCGTGCCGCCCATCAGGAAGCTGCGCTGGATATAGTTGCTTTCCGTTGCGGCAAAGTCGGTCACGACGGCCTTGGCGGCAAGGGTGTCCATGGATGTGCCTCCCGATGTCAGGTCACCGCTGTAGTTGACAACAGCATAAACCGTTGCGGAGTTCGAGGTAAAAATCTGCTCGGCGACGGCCTTCTTGAGTTCCAAAGTGAACGTGGCCTCCCAGCGGCCACCCGTGTAGGTAACGGGGTCTCCCTCGGGTTCCACTCGCTCGTGGTACACGGCATCGACGTTGGTTGCCGGGGTTCTTCCCGGATAGAAGAAGAAATCAACGGACGCTATCAGGTTTTCGTTAAACCGGGTCTCGCCGTCCTCGGTGGCTTTGGTCAAAGCGGGATCTTCGCAACGGACGGTCAACACCAGGCCGGAACCAGCGTTTTCCGGGCCGGTTTCGGGGAAGCAACCCGTTGCCAGGAGCAACGGAAGAAGAATCAGGATATGGAACCACTTCTTCATCATTCTTACCAATTCTCCCAATCTTCCCAATTCTGTTTGAGGTAGATCCTGTAGAAGTCGCGAGACTCGGAATCCAGATCTACCCAGCGGGAATTATCGCCGCTGCCGATTTGAACGCAGAAATGAATGTCGATATATTGGCCTTCCAGTTCGGCAGGGGTATGGCTGCCGGGAGTGCACTGTATCTCGAATTCTATCTTGCAGTCCTCCGATCTGGCGTTTTCCGGATCCCCGTATTTTGGATAAATGGTCGCCTCCATGGGTGTGATGGAGAAGATATTATCAATCGGAGAGCCGTTACGGGCACCAGAAACAGGCACGATATGCAGTTTCTGTCCCACCGGTGCGTCTATGATTATGTCGCCCTTGATGACATTGGGCTGCCCGTCGAGCGTGTGCCAGAAATAGATGTCGAAATAGCCATTTACGTTCTGGTTCTTTGTAAACGTGGACGGGTCGGTCTCAGTAATGGTGAAACGGCGCACTACGTTCACGATATTACTGGTAGTGGTGACGAAGTCCATGTTGTACGTGCTCTTGTCCCAGGGAAGGACCACGATCTTAAGTTGCAGGGTCCTCGTGGTTTCCGCAAAATAAGCATAGAGGATCCAGGAGTGGTTGCGGGAGAGCACATTACCCTCCGGCATGGAGAAAGTGACGGACCGGTCGTCCTCTTCCCCGACATTGTAGACGATGGTGCCGGAAATAAGTTTGTCGGTTTCCCGGATATAGATGGGACCGATCTGAGATGATGCGCTAACGGCCGCATCGAGGCGACTTTCGTATTCCCGGGCCGTTTCCATCTCATGCCCGCGGCTGCGGAACAGCAGCGTGTCAGGATGCGCGGAGACGGTGATATCGGCATTCTCCAACAGAGGATTGCTGCCTTCGCCGGCAAGGGTCGCCGCCAGGGGCGTGTAACCGTCAATGTCAAAGGGGTTGTCGGTGGTGCCGTATTTTTTGGCGGTGAACAGTTTCTCCGTCGTGGCAATTTGGCAGTCGTGTCCCTCGGATGTACCTCCGAAAGTGATACTCTTGACCACGCAGGCCGGTTTATCCGGTACGGCCTGGTTTGAGCCCGAAGCCGGAATCCCCTGCTGGCAGAAGACAAAGCGGATCTTGGATACCGCCCGGGTAAGGGTCAGCGTGGAGATGTTGAGGACGGGATAGCTACCGGACACGGGGGCCGCCTTGAGCACGCCGGACATGGGGAGACCGGTGGCAGGAACGGCCATCGTCAGGGGCGAAACCCCGAATATAGGGCCGCTGATGACAATGGCGTCCAGCTCGCTGCGCGTCGTACCTTCCCCAAGAGAGGCAGTGGTTGCCGACGCCGCATTCGCTACTGCATAGACATCCACCCGGGTGCCGTCTGCATGCAGGGTGTTGAACATTTCCCGCGTCAGGGGCAGGCCGAAACGAGTGGTTGCGGAATGCGGCAGGCCGGTATCTACCAGTTGCGCATCAGTGAAGCCCTTGTAGCCCACCAACTGTCCGTCATTCGTGCCGCCACTGAGGAATACCCACAACTGAAGGGAACTGATTACCTTTTCGCCGTCTAGCGCGCCTACGCTGCCGGTTTCGGCTTTGGTGGCCAGGATGTCGGGAATGTAGATGCTCACCGACAGTTCTATCGGATCCTGCTCGGGTTCGGGATGGGTGCAGGAAACAACCGGCAATGCCGCAAAGAGCATTACCGCAATCCTGAATATGCACCTTATCCCTTTCATAGGTTAGAATGAAAGTTTGCTTCCTCCCGGCTCAACTTGTTTCCAGTCCATTTCCGCCACGACGCCCAGCTCCAGCTGAGGGTCCCGGAGGTCAGGGACGGTGTTGTAGGCTTTGTTCAAGTCGGTCACCCGCACATAGATGGTTGTCTTGTAGTCAGAGTCAAAGACACCGCTGATGCTTTCACCGTCTGGCTTACTGCCTAAGCCCGGCACGAGTTCCCCTGCCAGATAGAACCGGCTGTTCGGCTGGACCTTGCCTTGCTGGCACTGGAAAGCGGAGGAAGTGTTGTTTTGGAACTCCAGCGCGAAGTGCACGGTCTGGTCGTCGGCGGTAGGAAGCACCAGCATCTGGACATACTGCGACGTGCCGCCGGCCGACGTGCCGCCGAGCGTGACACCGCTGATGGTGTTGTCGTAAATGAAACGACTCTCGGAGGACTTGGGAGCGAAGCTGTAGTCGACATCCTTCTGGTCACCGATGATGATGCCTTTCAGGGGGCATCCGCCGGCAGACTCGGCGTTCCCGGTGGGAGCGAGGAAGTGGAACTCCACGAGTCCGACTCCGTACTCCAACTGATATTCGATTGCGACCGACCGGGTCGACGACTGGACGATGGTGCCTTCGGAATAATACGACAGGATGCTTCTCCAGGTTTCGTTCTGGGGCTTGTACTGTTCCTTTACGTTATCGTCCGCGGACGTCCTGACCGGGCTGTTGGCATAATACCACAGGCTCGGCGGATAGCAATACCCGGTCACCGGAACAAGCGAGATGTTCACCCCGTTGATGAGCTTGACGAACCGGTGGCCGTTCCACCACATGCCCAGCGCCCCTTCCGGGATGCCGTAGCTTGTGGGGAAACCGGATCCGGCAGCGTTGCGGGCGGCCTGGAGCGAAGAAATCTTTCTCATCAGGGCATTGATGGCGACCGGATCGGTGCCGCTGTACTCCGACAGCGCCCCGAGTAAGGTCTGCTCCAGACGGTACAGGCTCTGATAGGAGCAGGCCGTGATTTCGTTCTGGGCGGTGAAGGCCGCCAGGAACACCCGGATATCGGCGTCATTGGTGGCCTGCAATTGCTCTACCACGTCGTTGAGCGCGGCTATCATGTTGTCGGATTTCTGATTGATCGCTTTCAAATCTTCCGTCTCCAGAACTGCCTCGAGACTGAACGAAATAGCTCCGGGTGTATCGGGATTGTCCAGTCCGGCAGGCGTAAGGACACCGTTTTTGTGCTTCCCATCTTTGGTGGTGACGGAACCATCGTCCATCGCCTTCCCATAAGCGAGCACCCGGTTCATGTACCGGGGAAGGATGGCGATGTTATACAGATGGGCGTTGTTGTAGGCCACGAGGCCGGTTTTCCCGATAGAGGGATTCTGGATAATCACATTGCGGTCTCCCTTCCGGGTGCTGCCGTTCCCTACGGGAGCCGCTGACGCCGTCTGGAAAGGAATCACATATACCTGTTCTATCCCCCGGAAAGGGAGTCCGTCCTGGGTGATGGCGGCACTCATCTTAGTGGCAGGCCCTTCGAGAACGTCCCCCGGCGACTTAAGCGACAGGGCCAGGGAGAGGGCATTGTACTGTCCATCGGTCCCCTCCCTTTCCAGCGGGTATACACACCCGCTGGAAAGAAGGGCCGAAAGCGCCAACAGTAAGAATGCCGGTCTGACGTTCATGGGAATGGGCCAGATGTTACAAGGTAAGGTTGTAAACGTAGCCGGTGTGCCACCTCAGGTCGACGGACAGACCGAGCGACAGCTGGGTATTGGAAAGGTTCGGGACGGTGACGTAAGCATTCTTCAGGGAGTTCTCTCCGAGGGTGAAGGTGGCGGAAGTCACGAAATTCTGGATAAACACGCGATTGATTTTTTTGGAGTGGCCGGCAGTCTTTCCCGTAGGCACCGTCTCGCCGACGCCATACACGGGAGGAATAGCGTATTTGCTATCATCGGGCCAGACAGGCTCGGTAACGGATATGACGGATGCGTTGTTACCGGTCGTGGCTACAGGCAGTTCTGCAATAAGGTAGAAGATACCGTCCTTCGGAACTATGTTATCCTTGCCCCAGAACGGGTCTCCTTCGTTCTTGAACTCGAGGGCTACCCTGACAGAGGACTGAGGTTGGTTGTCTTGAATGGTCGAGTTGTAATTATCGAAGACAATCGTGTAATTCTCGTTACCTGCGGGGGTGGGGATGGCACCGCTTGCAATGGCATCATCAAAGACTACATAGCAAAAATCACTACTCGCGGTGACCTTGGGAAGGAACTGCCAGTCCACAGTGTTGAACTGGCCGCCGACGAGGACACCGGTAAAGACCAAGTGATGGTTACTAGTGGGAATGAGGTTGTCTTCAGCGTCGCCGGTCTTGGCCTTCTTGTTGTCCTTGAAGTTGGCCAAGTTGGAAGCTATGGCAATCTTGGATTCCAGCAGGGCTACGCCATAGTTGATGTTGTTACGGACGGCTATGCCCTGTGTGCTGGATTGGACCCGGGAATTGATCTGCCAACCTTTGGACGCCCAACTACTTTCGGTATCCCAGGTTTTGAAGCCGTTGGGGTAGTCGGCGGTTTTGACAGCCTCGCTTGTAGTGCGGATGGGGGAATTGACGTAGTAGGTAATTTCGGCCGGGTAGAGGTAATTATTGGGATTGAAAGAGCCCCCGGGATTAGCAAGGGCCTGATTGGGATCCATGTACTCAAACTTGTTATTGGAAAACCTCAACTGGGCTGCTCCTTCGGGGATTTGGAACAAGGTGTGGGGAAAACCGGTAAGGGTGGTTACGCCAGAGAACTGGGCATTCCACTCAGTTTCATTGTGGATACCCGTAGAGGCACCAGCTCCGATAACATTGCTCTTAATAGATTCGACGTCTAGATATCCCATCGCGTCGGTAAAGTAGCGTCCCTTACGTTTCATGATCTCGTCGGCGAGCCGACAGGCACTGGCTTCTTTATTATTTGTAGGATTTGCATCCTGAACCAACTTAACATTATCAATGAGAGATGTCATCATGGACTTGATGGCAGCCGAGGATCCGGCGCGGTACTCACCGTATTCTATCTTCGTGAACTTAGAATACGCGGCACCGAGAATTTCCTCCAGAGGGGACAAGTCGGGACGTAGAACGGGATCGTCATATTTATCTCCAAGGTCCGGCCAAGAAACAGCGGGAAGGTTGGTATACTGGGTTTTGGGATCCTTGGGGTCTCCGGAAGCGGTATAGGGTAGATCTGAAGATGACATTGCTTCAACGCTAGTGGAAATTATACGGTTGATGATGAAAACTAACAGATCTCCGGTATGCTTGTAGTTGGTCTCGTTTTCAAGCCTCTGCTGGAGGTCGAAATGCGTTCCGGAAGGTGTCGTTGCAACCTTGCCCCACGATTTGCCAGTGCTACTAGCTTCACTCGCGCTTTTATTGGCTTTACTGATGGCTTTGCCATAGAAGAGAAAAGCATCCACGTCGACGGGAACGCTAAGCTGGATGACACGGTTGGATTTTCCGTCCTCGTCTTCGCTAGCGTTGATGCTGCCGTTGGACATAAGGGTTCCAAGGATGAAATCACGCTTTGCCTCCTTGGATGCATCGAGTACGAAAGGTTCCACAGTGAAGGAGGCAACGCTCATGTCTGTCTTGTAAGCCACGAGGTGAACACTGTCAATACCGAGGAAATTGCCTGTCCTCTGAACATTGGTGGCGGTCATCTTCGTCTGGGGACCGCCGGTGTTGACGCTCAAGACCAAATTGGTGGTGACCTCCTTCGTCTCCGGATTGTAATTGGGATTCACTTGTATCGGCTCCGTGCAGGAAGTGACGCCCAGGAGCAAGATGAATCCCATCAAGGGAATAAACGATTTGTTCTTCATAATAAGTGTGTGTTAATAATTGATTGATTTATAGATTATTCCGTTTATAGTTCGGCGTTGTATTCAGGGCCTTTATGCCAGTTGATCTGAACGCTCACACCCACCACGGTCGAGTCGTTGGCGGGCTCGGGAGGCTCGGGGGGCTCGGGGAAGTCGGGTCCGCCGGGATTGGGGTTATAGGGGGCATGCTCCGGTGTGCCCGTGAAACTGCCGTTGGCCGTGAGCCAGCCCTTGATGATCAGCAGATGGCCGGCCTGCAGGGGCTTGCCGATATAGATCTCGCTGCGCGTGATCGTGTTGTCCGGCATGGTCACGTACAGGTAAATGGTCCAGATCTTCGGATAGGTGCCGATGACTTCGCTGCCCACGTTCGGGCTCGGGAATCCCACGCCGCAAAGCATAATCGGGACCTTCTTCCAGCGCGTCCAGAAAACATCGTATACCCAGGGTTCCGTCTCGTAGGAAACATCTTCATCGCTGCCCGTGAAGGGAACGATATCAATCTCGTCGGTCCCGATGAGGGTCGTATTATCGAAGGCGAAAGCGCTGTCGAGGATCTTGAAAGAATCGGCCAGGCCGGCATATTCGGCCTTGATACTTTTCACGTCGCAGGAATCGCGGTTGATAATCAGGGCGGCGGCCGCATTGACCATCTGGAAGCTCACGTCATAGTGCTGGTCTTCCTTGTCGCGTACCGTCATGCGCTGGCGGGCGCTGAAAAATGCCGTTGGTTGCGTCGGCAACTGGATGGCCTTTTTCTGGACCAGTTTCAAGACTTCGAAGTTGCCTTCCGCACCTTCCAGCGTGACATTGGGGATAGCCGACACGTTGGCAGCACCGGCCATGCGGTAGTCGGAGGCCGGCAGCCGGACTTCAAACTCCCGCTCGCCGGCATTCATGACCTCATGCTGCTCATGGGTCATCTTGCCGCGCTTGCGCTGGTCGTAGAAATACATGTCTACTTCGTGGACGGAGCTCACGAAGACATGCTGCAGGTAGTCTTCGAGGGCTTTCCGGATGGGAAGGTCATGCTCCGTACCGAGTTTTTCGTCCAGTTCCTGGTCCTTGTTGGTGCTCAGATTGACCGAACAGGTCACGGTGATCTCCTCCGGGCAGTCCTTTACCTTCTCGTCGATGAGGCCGCAGGCCGTCAAAGACGACAGGACCATCAGGCCCAGCGAGAAAAGCAGCAACAATTCTTTAAACCGCATCGATTAAGCGCTAGTATCTCAAATTCTTGCAAAGATACTAAAAAATGCCATAAAGTGCTAATTTTCGCGCCTAAATTGCTGGATTACTAATTGGCTTTGAACGATTTGATGATCATTTTCGTAATATTGACCGTCTGGTTCTGGTCACCCGTGAACGTCATCGTTGGCGTTGCTCCATCCAAATTCTCTGGTAACATCCACATATATTGCGGGTCATCGCTACCCAGATACTTCACGAGTCTCCCCACATTGACTTCCATCTGGTCAGCAGTCGGGGCGCCTCCGGCATCAAACGTGATCTCGACATAGAAGATCTTGTAATCATTTTGCGTTTCGACCGTCATTGTGCGCAGTCCTTCCTGGTTACGACCCAATACCAATCCTTTATCATTGAAAGAAGGCAAAGCAGAGAAAGCCACCGTTACCCTTAACTTGTCGCTGTCGGTCGAATATGTAAATTGCTTATCTTTCCCTGGTCCAAAATTATACTTGTTACCGGTTTTGAAAACATTATCCTTTGTAATGGCATTCCCATTGGGATTGCCAATAATACCATTGAATCTTTCTGCCGATATCACGTTATTATCCTCCACATACCCGGGTGCCGTGACCGTAAAACGAATGGGAGCGTCGGATGGCGTCTTGGTCCTGAACTCTATTTCGTGATAAATGGTGTTGGCATCAACCTGATGCGAAGTGGTCCTGTACTTGATTTCCAGCAAATCGCTGTATTCCGTATTCTTGCCTGTCACTGTGACTTCAGCAGGTGCGTCAGGGTCGTCGCAATAACCCAGCAAAGCGTACTTATCGCTTTCCCGGTTAATCTTGTCGAAAGCGACATGGGGCTGCTTCTTGCTTACCTGCATCGCGTGTCCGTTCAGGAGCATGATGTTTCTGAAGTGATGGGAGCGAATGGATGCACTGTGATAATGCGGGGCCGAAAGGGAGACAGAAACATTCGTGTTCAGATCACTGAGATCAATCCCCGGCAGCAGCGTACAAGTATAATCCTGTGCTTCGCGGGAGGGAGTAAAGCGATAGGTTGTAGTTGTACCATCTGTCGTTATAACCACGTTCGGATCCTCGTGCAGCTCATCCAGCGTTATTCCGTCGGCCACGAGTGTAATATCGGGATAGCCTGTGGGGAAATACTGACTCTGGTAACTCCAATCCACATCGAAATGGAGCGGCACCTTCACCCACGAACCATTCTCCTTGCGGAACGAAGTGGTAAATGACAGATTTTTGAAGGACCTGTCATCGTTGACAAACCTTGTCTGGCCTTTATAGAAGAAATCGTTCCACACCCAGATGGTCGTTTCGTTCTCGGCGCGGGTGGTCACAAATTTCGTATCAAAATGGCAACGCCCGGCCGCCACGGAATCCTTGTATTCCTCCACAGTCACCGTCCGGACGAATTGGAAAGTCTTCGTGGTCTTTCCTGACGTGTTGTCGGAAATGGATTCGCCTGAAATGACCGGGACATCGACCTGATTGCTCAAGTCGGGCATCAGGGTCATGTGCTCCGGTTCAAGGATGAAGTCGAGCGGGAACATCGATTCCTGCAGATTGTTCGGAATGGTAATGCGCAGTGTCAGGTCTGCACCTTCTGCGTTCGCCACCTGGGTTACGCCCCCTATCGGGTCCAGCGGACTGCTGCAACTGACCGTCATTCTCTGCACGGGCAGGACCGTTATCTCAATATCGCGGTGCAGCGTACGCACCATGTCTCCGACCCGATAACTGGCTTTGATGCGAAGAATCTGGGTATAAATGATTTCCTGCGGCTCGATTGTCGAGAAATAGATATTGCGCCAGCCATCTTCCCAGTCCTTCCCCACTTCATGTCCGATAAAGGCCTCTGTGATCACTTGTTTCCCATCTTTTCTCGGAACGATTTCCCAGGTAACCGGATTCAGGTCAATATCTTTTTCATTGGAACATAGTTGAATCGTCTTTTCGTCTGCCTGGCCCTCGTTGATTGTTTTCACGGCCGTAGAATCCTTATGCGCCGTGTTGGGATCGGGATTGTTCATCACATCGTCAAAGAACTTGACGCTCAAGACATCATTGTCTACCTGCGCGGCATGGAAACTCTGCCCCATCCAGGGCTGTACGATCAATCGTCCCTGGCCATCGGAAATATCGCCCAGGTGACTGGTCCTGACTTCTGACGAAATATCCACGCCGCCCACGGTCTGCGCCGCCTGCTCGGGATCCGGCGCTCCTTTCGACTCGATTTTCTTGATAACGATCTGATAATTGAAATTCCGGTAGACAGGATAATACTCACCATTGTCCGCCAGGTCAATCCGATAAAAACAGTCGCATTCCTGATCGGCCAGGGTGGGTTCCTTCGGTTTATAATGACCATATACGATCACGAACGTCGCCGTTTTCATCCGTTCGTTCGGAATCGGCCGTTCGTACAGATAAACGGATTCATATTTCTCCCCTGTCATGTAGGGAACGACTTTGCCCCTCTCTGTCGCGGCAGGATCATCCCGATCCAAAAATGCGCCCTTGGCCGGGATGTCCGAATTGAACCGGGCATCGTCCGGCAAACTGGAAGGATAGATATCTTTCAGCGCCTCAAAGGTCTTTTCCTCATAATGATCGACAAAGGTAAGCTTTCCGTCCGAAGCCCTGTACAACGGCGCAATGGTTCCCTTCGTGGGTTCATTGATGACCGCAAAACTTTTGGGAACGAAATTGGACTCGAGTGTATCGGAATAGAGGGATATCTTCGCCCAGTTCCGGACAAGCGGTATCCTCCGGAGTGCTTCGAGGGTATAATCATCCGGAACATATCCTTTTCCATCCGTAATAACTTTCCCTTGCTCGTCAATGTATTGACCGGCCGCATTCTTCCTTGCTCCGATGCGGGTCAGCGTTTTCGTCTGCCAGAATCCTCCATCTCCTCCTTCCGACATCAGCGTCGTCATCACGGTCGTATCGGCGTCGAAGGGCAATGTTGCCGGTCCGTTGCCGATAAAATGGATTATTCTACGTTTCTCCGAAAGTGACAAGGTAACTTTATATTGGATGAGAGGAACCGTATATTCTCTCCCTTGATTCAGCGCAGGGTCTGTATTATAATAAGGATCCCTGTAGATGGTATCTCCCGCTGCTCCCATCAACTCTGCTTTCACATATTCTTTCAGGAAGCCGGAGCTGCCAAATACCGCCACGTGGAGGGAATTCAACGTTCCCTCTTCCCCGATGGCCTTGGTACCCGTCTGCAAGCCACTGGCCGGCACGGAGAAGGTGATAGTTACCGGCGCCCCTTCGGGAAACGGATCGCCCGCTTCCGGCTCCGGCACCAGTTCCGGCTCGCGCACACAGGCGAGCAATGCCGCAAGAGCAGCCAGCATCATGAAAACATATCGTACAAAAGCTCTCATGCTATTTCGATCTTGGCTTGTCACCCCAGACAAACTGGTTGCGCATTTCGTTCTTTATCTGCCGTTCGGTAAGATTGTCTTTCCACCCCTTTGGATTATCCATGCGCCAGGTATCATACTCTTTCTGGTCCTCGCCCCAATACCAGGTATCATATACGCAACGGAGCAAAGCGGCATCCTCATTGACATCCTGCACAACCCAGACACCATTGCCCTTATCCACAATCTTGACCGGCCCGTGGGCAGACCAATATACGCTTCCTTTATTGAACAATGTGGCAAAGGCCTCGTTGGCGGAGAGCTGGGCGATGAAGTGAACCTCTCCACGGGTAGGCAGACGCCAGCGGCCCGCCGGAAAACCATCTTCCTGGTAGGTGGCACAGCGGTTGAAGGCATACTCTTTCTTGATGTCACCGATTTTGTGATATTCAGCAGCGTTTTTCCCGCCATACTCCACACCGCTGCACTTGGAAGAAATCCTGTATTTGGGCGCCAGCATTTTGATGGTACGGTCTGATTCGTCGGTCGGATAGTAATACTTCAACGTACGCTCTTTTTTTGTGTCGTCGGGGCCATCTCCCCATTCATAATACAACGACGGCGCGACTTCAAAGCCCGAGCGGCTGGGAAGCCTGTGATCAGGGTCATTCGGATCCCATTCACCTTCATAGCCATCAAATTTATAAACCGGGTTTTTGATATAGTACAGGCGCGGGTCGCCCAGGATAAACTCGTCGTCTTGCAGCACAGTCACGTTGATCTGGTAAATATCCATGCTGCCGCCCGTATACCATACCGTACGCCACTGGTACTCGCGCCGATCCTCGTCTGTCGTCAGATGGAAGAACATATCGACGCTCGCGTCGTCACCCCGTCGCTGCTGCCGCACGCCCGGTTTCCATACACAATAGTCACTGCCGGCAATATCCGGGGAGTTCACGCCCCAGTGTGCGCCGCCATCCACAAATGTGTATCCCCAATAGGTAGATTTTAACTTATGACTCTTTCCGGAAGTATACTGCGTCGCATAATCCTTGTCTTCCTTGATCTGGTTGGAATCGGAGTTGGTCAGCCGGTCGATGTATACGGATGGATACTGAATGATGGTTACCTGCCGTTCAACGAAATCCACTTTGTCTGCGTGAACCAGGGAAAAAACGATGGTATAAGGAGAATAGTCGAATTCCTTGTCCCTGTAATTATTTTTCAGCTGATGGTTAAATACGACATTCGCCTGGTTGTTGTTGACATCGAAAGTGAATCCGTTCTGTGTGTATTCCAGATAAAGCGTTCCCTTCGGATAGATGGAGTTGTCTTTCGCCTTGCGGACCGTGGCGATTCCCGCCCCATACGGAGTAGTGCCCTCGGCTTTCTCTCCGTAGTAGAGCCGGGTCGCCCGGAAAGAGTTGTCCTTGACCTTCACGGCATGGCTGGTCAGGAAGGGAATCGTGACAGACTCCGTATTCCGCAGGATGATGGTGTCCCGTTCTACGAACAGGTAGCGCGCCACACCGACGCTCACGTTATGGGGAATCGCCTTGCCGTCGTTCTGCCAGGGAACGATGAAGCAGGAACCCGGGTTGATGGGGATTGCGTTCTCGTCGGTCAAGGCTCCCAGGATCAAGACGTCGAGATCCAGGTGATACCAGGTGTTCATCTCGAACTTGTTCTCAAAATTCTCGGGGAAAAGCACCTTGTAGTAGCACTGGCGCTGGTTCGAGAATACCCCATGCTCCGAATCTGCCTCACAGTACCAGGGAACGATCAGCTTGATGTAAGGCTCGCAATTCTTCAGGTTGGTCGTGTCGACGGAACCGTACTCCCAGGATTGCGGGTACATGTACATCGGGTGCGTCTTATAGTACACTTTATCGTTTAAAGTGTCCGGAGGCGTAATGGTATAGGTCGTATCGCCCGTCTGGCTGTTGATCCGGGCAAAATCACAACGGTCCTTGTCGTAATCGAAATAGTGCGGTGCGTCGTCTTTCCCGGAAAGTTTCACGGTATTGACACCATTGACCAGATAGGCCTGTATGCCTTCGATCATCGGATGCCATTTCTCGACGCCGTTGAGGATGACCGGCTCATCGGGCTCCGGAACATGCACCGACACCGTCAACTTGCTGGCATAACGGGCCAGTTCCACTTTTCCATGACTGACAACTCCCTCCAGCTCACGGCCAGCCGTGGTATTGAGCGGCAGCACCGCGAGGCCCCGCATCATGAAACGTTCCAGCTTTGTCCTGGAAGGATCGGCAAACTGCGTCTGTACCACCTTAGCATACAACTCGCCCAGCGTAGTATGGGACAAGTCATTCCCAAACAAGGCGGTCGTGCCGGGATAATTCGCGATGGCAAAAACCGTGATCTTGTCTTTGTCTTCCGGGTCGGATACAACTTCGGGGAACAGCGCTTTCACCTGCTGGGCCGTTACTTTCACCTTGAAAAATTCTTCGCTGCTGTTGAACGGCATCCGCTTGTATAGCGTAGCCGACTTGCCCAGATCAGCAGGATCATTTTCATCGATGACGCCGGAATAGAAGAAGAAATCCACCCAGGAGATGAGATTCTCGTTGTACGGATCCTCGCCAGGCACACTCTTCGTCAGGACAGGGTCCTTGCAGAAGACCTCCAACTGGATGCAGGGCTCCTCCATGTCGTACGGAATATCCTCGACACAGCCGGCCAGCAGCAGGCTCAACAAACATACAATGCTATGGAAATATCTTCTCATGGATTTGTCGGATCGTTGCCTCTCTTTCCTTAGTCTTTGATTACAAAATAAAACTTATCATCGATGATCTCCGTATCTGCGTCCATTGTCCGGACATTCGGAGCGGTGGGGTCAGCCGACATCCGTACGGAGAACGACAGTTTGATCTTTTTCCCCACCAAAGCTGCCGCTTCTTCAGCTGTTGATGTAGCCACACGGGCTACATCGATATAGATGCGTCCTCCGTCCCGGAGCCGGTTGATGGGCATGCCGGCTGACGCAGATGTCGTTAGCGTATCTGTACCCGTCCAGGCTTTCAGCTTGATCTCGAAGGCCGCTGAATCTGCCTTTGTTGCTCCCACGGGCGTTACCACCAGATATCCGCCATCCGGGCCATAAATGGCCACCCGCCCCTTGATGGAACCCGGCCGGGCAGGGACGTGGACTTCGTAACGGGTCTCATCATCAACTCTGACCGTATCGATATGGCCATGGCCCAGCACGGAAGGATCGACAAAGAACTTTCCGTCCTGATCGACATTGACCGTCGCCAGACTCGGGATCGTTTGGGTTACCTTTCCTTCCCACGGAAGGACAAGGGTCTCCACTTCCAGCCGCTGCTGCAGGGTCGAGAAATAGGCATAAACCGTCCACAGGCGATTGCGGTACAGATTGTAGGGTTCCTGGGTATCGGGGTCGACGGGAATATCCATATCCACCTCGGCGGTCTTGAATCCACCCATGTGTTCGCTGCCCATCGTGTAATTGATTCTCGCCTTGATATACGGCCGGTCACTCTCACGGAGATACACCACCTTTTCGACGGCATTGCCCAAAGCAATCTCGGCCGTCAGGAAATCTTCATACATCGATGTGGTCATCTCGCAGGGCGCTACGCGCAAACGCGCATCCAGTCCTTGATCTTCACTCACGATCTTGCTTTCCTTGCGCAGGCGCATGGGATTGTCGATGGTATTTTCATTCAGAACATAGTTTGACAGCAAAGGCGTTATGGCAGGAATCTCGCTCTCAAGGCCGGGGGTAACGCGCTGTCCCCAGGTAAAATCGACATAGGATGCTGTCGAGGGCTTTCCGAAAGTCCCGTCCTCCAGGGGGAACAGGTAGGTTTCGGTAAGCAGCACCGGCTCTTCCGTGTTGTTTCCGTCCTTGTTGACAAGCGATATGCTGTTGATTCTCGTGAAGATATCGTCTTCGATATCCATCCTGTCGAACTTGGCAAAGACAAAACGGATCTTGGTCACGGCACGCTGAAGCGCTATCGTGGGATGGACCTTGCTGTAATCCCAGCCGCCCGGGCAAAGCGTTTGGCTGATGTATTGCCACTGGGCCGGAGAAAAATGATCCTTGTCGGCGGCTTCATTCAAGGCACCTTTATCATGGTCCTTGATATATTGGATCTGATCTCTCGTGAAACCATATTTCAGGAAAGTGATGTCCACCTTCCGGTATGTACTCATCGGAAGACCTTCAGCTGGTACACTGGAGACAAGATACTCGCCGGCCCCGAACCCGCCCCTGGCATTGTCGATGCCGGCGGCCCGGATGTCGCCGCGCGTGACACCCAAGCCGTCAAGCGTACAGCCTACGGAGGAGGAATTGGCCAGGACATAGATGTCAAGGCTTACAGACAGGTCATTGTCCAGGTGTTTCTGCACGCTGTTCGGGAAGGCCATCATCAGGTTCCCGTCGGCATCCGGATCCTTCGCAAAGCCCACGGGTTTGTCAGTAGCGTTGTAACTGCCCGTATGCAGGAAAGCCCAGACGCGGACATCATTGACCTTGTTCTCAGCCGGCGTCGGGCTGACCGGCTCGGATTTGGTCAGCACTTCCGAGGAAGGAAGGTCGATCCGGAGCGACAATTCGCAGGTGCCGGCCTTCTCAATCTCCGTATGGGAGACCGGCTCCACACAACTCACCCCGGCGGCCATCGCGAGGAGAGCCGCCAGCAGGAAAGTCAGGTTATGGAGTCTGCGAATGTTCATTCTTGTATTCTATTGCAGATGGGAATTATCATTGGGACTGCTGCCAATTCCGTCCCAAGGGGCTGCAATCACCTGGAAGCCCAGTTCGTAGGACATGAAATAGGCATACACCGTCCACCAGGTGTTGCGATGGAAGGTGGCGCCGGCCGGAATCGGGATATCGACGGTCTTTTCTGCTGCGTCGGCGATCCGATAGCTGATACGGCAATACAAGTCAGTGGCACCGCTTTCGCGCAGATACAGAACCCGGTCAAGGGCATGCTTCGCTTTGATTTCAGCCGACAGGAATTTTTCATAAGTGGCAAGGCTGTCCATGTCACAGGGAGCCTTTTGCTGTCCTTCGCTCACAATGTTGCTGTCCCAGCGCAAACGCAAGGGGGTGTCGATGGTCGTATCCTGGAAAGCGGAATTGTTGATCAACGATTCATATCCTTCGCCCACCAGCCGGGCCGGTCCCGTCCAGGACACGGGCAGCCACGTGGCCGGATCGGACGAGTCGGACGGCAATTGGAACAAAGGGGCCGACTCCCGCGGGAATACGAAGGTAGAAGGAGGCAACACCGCACGGGAAGACGGCGCATTCGCGGCACTGTCTATCAAGGCGATGCTGGTAATCTCCGTATTGATGTTCATGTCCTTCATGACTTCGGCCTTCGCGAAAACAAAACGGACTTTCGAAACAGCTCTGGTAACGTTGACCATTGGACAGAATTTCCGCCAAAGTTTGTCCCAGGAATCTACGCCAGCATAGGTCATTAACGAATCGATATAGAGATTCTGCGCTGCAGAAGTCTGCAAGACCGCCTTGGGGTTGGAGAAATCTGTATCCTTGTCTTTGACTCTTTTTTCGACGGTGTCCAGCTGGTCCTTCCGGAAACCATACTTCAGGAAAACGAGATCGAATCCACCGCCCTCCTCGTTGAAGAACCCCGACATGGGAAGGCCCTCGTCCGGCACAGCAGAAATCAGTGTTATATTGCCAAAACCCTTTCCGTTGCCGTTTCCGAACACCGCGTCCTGAATCTGCTGACGCGTAGACAATCCCACACTGTCCTGCACGCCGATCGACGGACCGTTGACCAGCGCATAGAAATCCATTTTCAGGGTACCGTTGCCCGAGAAGATTTCATCCAAAACATCATCGGGCAAAGTCATGCTCACTTTCAGGGGATTCTCCAAGGGGTCGGTCGGAGAAACAGCACTGTATAACAAAGCTTTGTCTTCACCATGCTTGAATACCCAGATTTGCAGCGCATGAACGGCACGCTCGGCTTCCGAACCCGGGATATGGTTATCCGTGATGGACTTCGTAAGCAGTCCTCCGGCACCAGGGAGCGCAATTTGCAGGGTCACGGTCCGGTCGGCATGGTCCGGAACATCCGGCCCGACGGGCACGAGCGGCTCGACACAACCCGAAGACGCGGCCATGAACAGGAAGGCCGTCAGCAGGAAAACCAGTGAATGTATGATGGCTGTTCTTTTCATTTCTTCAAATGCTGGCCCGAACCACTGGCACCAATCCAGGGATCCGGAGAAATCTCAAGGAAGAGTTGGGATGATGAAAAATAAGCGTAGATCGTCCACGCATGGTTGCGGTGGAAGTTGGTCGCGGGATCACTGTCCATGCAGAAAGGAGCACTGCCGGTCTTGTCCCCCAATTGATAATGGATTACACCCTGTACAGGCTTGTCACTCTCGCGTAAATAGAGCAGCAGTTGGGTGGATGTATGGTCGCCTACCCAGTTCGTCAGAAAATTCTCATATTCCTGCGCATTCATTGCGTCAGGGGCCTTTCCGGCAACCGGATCAACGGTGTTGCTGGAACTACGCAGGCGCAGCGGGTTGTCATCGGAAAGAATGTCTGCGTCGGATACAAGGGGCTCATCCGACTTTCCCCATGCCAGTTTCTCATAGTTGTCGCCAGGCAGTGCGATGCCGGATTCCGGCATCAGCTCGCGGGGGAACAGGAAGGTGGAAAAAGGGATTACGCCCTGGTCGTTGTCGTCGGCCAGTTCGATGCTGGTAATGCCCGTTCCCGTCATCCCTGTGGTCTTGGCGAAAACAAAACGCAAACGGGAAATGGAACGGACCAACGTAACCTGAGGACACAGGGTATCTCCCTTCCACCGCCCGTCGCTGCCGACGCAATGGGCTTCGACATACGCTTTTTGCGCATTCGTCAAATTCAAGTCCTGCACCGCCTCGCTGCTTTCATCATAGAGATGATTGTCGAGCGCCCGCATGGAATTCAGCTGATTGCCGGTGAAACCCATCTTCAGGAAAGACAAGTCGAAGCCTTTGTTTTCATTGTTGAAGAAACAGGTCATGGGAAGGCCTGTCGAGGGTACCGTATCCACCATCCGGCTGCCGAAGCCGCTGGTATCCACGCCGCTCAACAGACGTTCTCTGAGGGCTCCGCGCGTAAGGTTGCGGAGCGACTCGTCCGAAAGGTCGAATCCGGCCGAACGACCATTGCCCAGCACATAGAAATCGAATCGGAGCTGGTCCCCGGTATAGTCCAGGACATAGCCTGGCAGGGGCATTTCCACCTCGATATCGCCGGTCACGTCCTCGATACCAGTCTTGCACAAATACGCCACAGCTCCCTGTGCATCGCCCGGCGTAGCGCCCGCAACGGCAGTCTGGTGCGTATACATCCAGACCTGCAGGTCGTGAAGCGTCAGTTCATCGAGATGTGCCCTGATGGAATCGGGATATGCCTCATTGCCGTCGCCAGGAGCCTTCGTGGCAGGAATGTCACTCATGGGAAGATATATCCGGATCGGCAGCTTGAACCGCTTGCTATTACCGTCAGGGTTCAGGGTTTCCACACAAGCCGTCCCTGCCATCATCATCAAGATGACGGCCAGCAGGGAAAGCGAACTATGGAATCTTCTCATTTTCATCGCAACGGTATCTGGGTCGGTTTGGACATGATCCAAAAATCTTCGGTATGTATACCCAGGTTCATCTGGGGAACGCGCAATTCAGGTACGCCGATATGGGCATATTCCAACGACTCCACGACACAATCGATCGTCGTGTAACTGTCCTGGATGAATGCCTGATTGGGAATCTTTCCGGTCAGGTCGAGTTGTCCGGTCAGATAGAAGCAATTGCCGGGCGGCACGAGGCCTTCCGCCCCCGTAAACGCCACGCCGCTGTCGTTGCGGAGCTCCAGGCAGAAATAGACATCCTGCCCCACCGGCGTCGGAAGCACGAGAGACTGGAGTCCGGGCCCCTTGCCCGAAGCATAGTACTTCAAGAAGGTCGTATCGGAACCGGCCGCATAGAAATCATTGTCGTACATGCTGTATTCCTCGCTCGTGACATCCGGAGAGAAAGCAAAATCCTGCGTGTACTGGCTGGCGATAATCAGGCCGACAACCGGGAAATTCGAGCCAATGGCCGAACAGGATACGCCTTCTCTGTCCAGTAATGTCTCCGTCTTCGCCCGGACCGTCAACACACACTTGCTGCAAGCATATTGCAAAGGATCGACCAGCGCAATTGCGTGCGTAGAATGATCGACTTCTGTTCCCAGGGTGTAACTGCTGAGAATCTGGCTCCAGCTCTTTTCGCTGGAGTAGGCCTTGTAGATCTCCCGGCTGTTGTCGGTCTTGACGGTCGTGTTGACGAAATAGTACAGCGAAGGCATGTAGCAGAAACGGCTCATCGGAGCAAGGACATCGAAATCCTGTTCCCGGACAGGACTGAAACTGTTTGTATTCTGCACCCAGCGTAGCAGGGCGGAACCTTCCGGCAGGCCCGTTGAAGCAGGATAATCCAGAATGTCGGGGTCGGCATAGGAGAACGCGTGCTGGTTTTCGTCATATCTCAACAGGTGATCCGTATTGACCAGGGCGTTGAAATTGTCCAGGATCGCCTGTTTCAAGCCTGTCGCTGTCGGATCGTCACTGCTGAATTGGCTCAGATCTCCGTACAGGGCATTCAGCATGTGCAGTACCTGGCGGCCCGATCCGGGCATCACAGAACCCCCACCCGTGAACCACGCGAACAACGACTGCAACGTAAGGTCGGTGCAATTACGCCATGCCACGGAAGTACTGCTTCCTGAAGGGATATAGGACGACTTGACAAGTTTATTTAAAATCGTTGCTATCGTCGTTGAGACCGAATTGACCGAAGAGGCCGGGAAAATCGGGTCCGGCCGGAAATGGATCTCTTCGGCGGTCCCTGTGCTGTCGACCGTATACAACCCTTCCGGGACAAGTGAACCGTACCGGTGTTTGATCTGCTGTACGGTGGTCTGACCGGAAACAGCCCTGCGGGGCGCCTGTCCATAGACCAGCACGGCGGCCGTTCCCTGCGGAACAGAGACAGACACGTCGGGGTACAGATGTGCATTGCAATTCGCAATCAACCCTGTGTGATAGGAGCCATTGCTGTAATACGCCACAGCATCCTGTGAATCGCTGATGTCCGGCAGGGAACGGGCGGAATACAGCGGAGCGTCGTTCGGCCTGACGGGACGCGACACACCAAAAGAAAGGATCCAGATGCTGTCCATTCCCCGGAAAGACTGCGAATCGCCCAGTTCCGTAATTGTGGTAACCATGGCCTTCGTGGCAGCGGGCACCTTCTGGAGGGAGAAAGCCAGTTGCACAGGCACAAGACCGCCTTCCGCCAATTCCGGCGTGTCGAGCCTTTCGGCGCACGACACTGCCAGGAGCAGCAGCAATACAAATGGTATCAGGCGATCAGCAAACATGGGATTACAAACCGGGATTTATCGTTATTCCGTCTTTCCAGTCGAGGGCAACGCTCACGCCCACCACGGTCGAATCGTTGACGGGCACGGGCGGCTCAGGCGGTTCGGGACCGGGCGGAAAGACCGGTCCGCCAGGATCGGGGGTATAGGGGGCATGCTCCGGCGTGCCCGTGAAACCGCCGTTGGCGGTAAGCCAGCCTTTGATGATCATCAGATGGCCCGCCTGCAGCGGCTTGCCGATATAGATCTCGCTGCGCGTGATCGTGTTGTCCGGCATGGTCACGTACAGGTAAATGGTCCAGATCTTCGGATAGGTGCCGATGACTTCGCTGCCCACGTTCGGGCTCGGGAATCCCACGCCGCAGACCATCAGCGGTACCTTTTTCCAGCGCGTCCAGAAAACGTCGTACACCCAGGTTTCCGTTTCATAGGAAACATCCTCATCACTGCCCGTGTAGGGCACGATATCGATCTCGTCGGTCCCGATGAGCGTCGTATTATCGAAGGCGAAAGCACTGTCGAGGATCTTGAAGGAGTCGCCCAGGCCGGCATATTCGGCCCGGATGCTTTTCACGTCGCAGGAATCGCGGTTGATGATCAGGGCGGCAGCGGCATTGACCATCTGGAAACTCACGTCATAGTGCTGGTTTTCCTGGTCGCGCACCGTCATGCGTTTGCGGGCACTGAAAAATGCCGTTGGTTGCGTCGGCAACTGTTTTGCATTTTTCTGGACCAGTTTAAGGACCTCGAAGTTGCCTTCTGCTCCTTCCAGCGTAACATCGGGAATGGCCGATACGTTGGCTGCGCCGGTCATGCGGTAGTCGGAGGCCGGAATCCGGATTTCGAACTCCCGCTCGCCGGCATCCATGATCTCATGCTGCTCATGCGTCATCTTGCCGCGCTTGCGCTGGTCGTAGAAGTACATCTCCACTTCGTGTACGGAACGCACGAAGACATGTTGCAGGTAGTCTTCGAGGGCTTCCCTGATGGGAAGGTCATGCTCCGTACCGAGTTTTTCGTCCATTTCCTGATCCTTGTTGCTATTCAGATTGAGCGAACAGGTCACGGTGATTTCTTCCGGGCAGTCTTTTACCTTCTCGTCGATAAGACTGCAACCCGACAAGGTCAACAAGACCGTCAGGGCCAGCGAAAAAACCGTTGATGTCCGTCTCACCTTCATCGTTCTTCTCCTCTATTCTTTCTTGTTGAATGTGTAGACGATGTTCACGCCGATCTTCGGCAGGATTGCGACGCCGCTGCGGGGGCCGATGACGCGGCCGCAACTGGGACATTCGTAGGCCACATCGCTGTACCAGCCGCCCGAAATGCCCAGTTCCCCCTCGATCCGCCAGTGACGGCTGAGCGGCCAGGCGTAGCCATAAAACAGGCCGGCGCCCAGCAGGTCGCCCTGTACGCGCTGGTCGTTCAAGACCGGATACAGATTGAACGGCAGTTTGAGGGCACCCAGATTGTAATGGATGTACAGCAGGTCAGCGCCGAAATAGTGACCCTGGCTGACGACATCGGGATAGTAGCGGAATTCGGGAACCAGTGCCAGATGGCGCCACTTGCTCAGGTTGGCCGGACTGTTGTCCCAGATGAGGAAACGGTCCCACGACTTGAAGCCGAAGATGCCGCCGATGCTGGCATGACGGCCCAGGGCGACTTCCATGGAAAGGTTCATCGTCCCGGTAGCGTCGTATGCCAGATTGTTGCGCAGGGCAAAGGCTGCCGCAGGATTGTTCTTGCGGTAGACAGGCTTCGCGTCCTGCCGGTGGACGGACATGGCAACGTCGGGCAGGACAGCGGGGCTGTCCTGCGCGAACGCAGCCGTAACGGCGACCAGGCTGCACAGGAACCCGGTCAATGTCACAAACAGTCGTTTCATGGGAGAATGAATTTTCATGCTCCGCTTCCGCTACTCGCTAATTATAGCCCAGCGGGACATTGTCAAACGACAATCCTTCCTTCCACTCCAGATCGACAGACAAACCCAGGGACATCGAAGAAGAGCGAAGGTCAGGAACGGTAACAAAGGCATACTTCAAAGCGTCTTTGCCAATCGTGAAATTGACGTTTGTCACGAAATCCTGCATGAAGACGCGGACATAATCAACGCCAGTGCAAGTTTTACCATCACTATCATACGGTGGCATAATCTTGCTTGCCTTGGCCCAAGGGAAACTACTCTTCATAGCTGCCGTGAGTTCCAGTTTGCCAAGGAGATAGAAGGCTCCACCATTGCGAACCATATTGGCATTGCCCCAGAAGTCGGATCCCAGATTGTTTCTGAATTCAAGGGCCACATACACCGTCTGTCCGGCAACGGCCGGATTATAGTTGTCAAACACTACTGTATAATTGACGGTTGATTTTTTACCATCAGAAGGAATATCGAGAAAATAGGAAGAGCCTCCGTCATCATCAATATTACCGTTAGCACTGTTGATACGTTTGTCGTAAACCATTTTGTTGAACTGTGCCTGCGTGGTCGCAAGGTAGTTCCAACCCACCGTATCGGGTTGACCGCCAATCAAAATTCCGGTTAGCTGGAGGCCATTGCTGAGGTCGGGATAAAAAACATTGTCATTAGCCTCTCCATTCAACGCCTTGTTATTGTCTGCAAGACCCGTCCTGTTTCCGTTTACCACAGAATCCGCGTATTGAACCGTAGTCGCCATCATGGCATTGGCATATTGGATGTTGTAGGCCATCGCCACGCCTCGGGTAGCAGACACGACATGACTGAAACTGCCCAGCCAGTTTTCATTCCATGTGCCGTCCTCCCAGTTGTTGGTGGTAGTTGTACCATACCCTGTACCATCCTGGAAATCCGTCACATTCAAAGAATTGGCATTACTGATACGGACGGGCGAATTGCCAAAATAAACCAGGGACGGCGGATAGGTGTAGTCGTGAACCGCCATGGTTGATCCTCCCATGCCCGCAATGGGGATAGCATGCGAGTTATAGTAGAAATCTCCATCCGAGTTTAGCCGCATCGTACTTGCGCCGATAGGCAGATCGAAATGCAAAGGGAAGTCTACAAGCGTGTATTTTGTGTTCACCGGCAACGGCAAGGTAATATTCAAATGCTCTTTCAAAGCATTGACCACGCCTTTTTCAGTCCGTAAAGGCTGCCAGTCCGTAAGCGACCTGCTGTTAGAAGCGACACCTTTGAAAAACCAGCTGAGATACGTTGTCATATCTGAACACATTACCTGTGCAATGTCATCCAACGAATTGGTAGCATCGGATTGTAAAGCATCATACAGAATCACATAAAAGTCGTTCATCTGCCTGAGAATGGACTTGCCGCTACCCGCTCTGTATTCTCCAGGAGTGACGTGCGTGAACGCGTAATAAGCCTTGGCCAGCGTGACCTCCAACAGAGATGCCTGGACTTCAGGAACCCGGTCATCACCTGTCAGGGATTTCTGCTCATTGATCAGTCTGGGAATCGGAGACTTTGCCGTTTTTTTGTTTGTGAAATCATAGGCGTCCATATAATCTCTAAACTGGACTTTGACTCCGCTCATATCAAAAGAGCCATACGAGGAAGAAAACGTGCGCTCTACCTTGAAAAGATTATTATAAACAGCGGCTAAAATATCTTCGAGCCGATGATAATCCGTTGCGGCATCTGAATCTTCCTCTAATCGGGGAGCGGCCCAGCAACCGATGTGGTTCATATCCAATTCCGTAAGGCCTTCTGTTTTATACCCAAGTTTTCCATAGTCGTTCGCCAGGTCAAGGGATTGTCCGGTAACGGCTTCTCCATAGAAAACCAAGGTGTTGGTATTCAGCGGTAAATCAATCGTAACGATTCGACGGCTCCAGGGTTTGCTGTTTGGATCTGTCGGGTCGTAACCCTGTCCCCAGGGATCGATGGAATTGGCAGCAAGTGCTGTGGAAAGGTCAACATACGATGTCGGCTTTTGCATCGTGACATTGCTCAAATCGATGATTTTCTTTCCATCCGCAAGATCGGTACCTTCCTTGACTTCGAAAGTCAGGAGAGTAGCATTGCCCAGACCTCGGAAATTGTTGCTTTTCTGCACAGCTTCGGAGCTCTGCTTGGTCTGCATTTCGGACGCGGCCGGTGCAATGTTGAGGACAAACTGCGTGTTCACCGTGTTTGTCATCGGGTCATAGTTTGGATTGACAGCAATCGGATCGGTGCAAGCCGCGACCAACCCCAAAAGTGCAATCATTCCCACTGCAAAAATTAATTTTTTCATGGTTGTATGTGTGTGTTAATAATATTTACAATCGGGTACTATTATCACTAAAACGCAAAAATATCGAATTTTTCACTTTTTTGGAACAGTTTTCTTCAAAAAAAAGCCGCCTGTTAACCAGACGGCCCTCTTTTACAGATACTTACGTAACTCTTCTATGTGTCCTGGCGGTGTCGCCCAGCTGGTGGCGAAGCGGACGGCGGTATGGTCGGGATCGACGCGGTCCCACAGGTCGTAGGCCACGTGCTCGGCGAGCGGCTTCAATTTCTCGTTCTCCAACACGACGAACTGCTGGTTCGTGGGCGAGTCGATGAAGAAAGTGCAGCCTTTTTCCTTCAGCATGGCTTTCAGCTGCATGGCCATGTCGATGGCGTGGCGGCTGATTTGAAAGTAGAGGCCATCAGTGAAGAGCGTGTCGAACTGGATGCCGAGCAGGCGGCCCTTGGCCATCATGGCGCCGTGCTGCTTGGTAATGGTATAGAAATGCCTCGGAGCGTTGCCGCGGGGGAAGACCACCGCTTCGCCGCAGAAGCAGCCCACTTTCGTGCCGCCGATGTAGAACACGTCGCACAGGCGCGCAAGTTCGGGGAGTGTTAGGTCGCAGGCCGGGCTGGTGAGACCGTAGCCCAGGCGGGCGCCGTCGATGAACAGCGGCAACTGGTAGCTGTGGGCGATGCCGGCAATCTCTTCGAGTTCCTGCTTCGAGTAGATTGTACCGTATTCCGTGGGGAATGAGATGTAGACCATTCCTGGGAAGACCATGTGTTCGTAGTTCGGGTCGGTGGTGGCGGCCTCCAGATATTCGCGCAACTCCGTCGGGTCGATCTTGCCCTGGTGGCCGGGAATCGTCAGCACCTTGTGGCCCGTGTATTCCACGGCACCGGCCTCATGCACGCCGATATGGCCCGTCTCCGCAGAGACCACGCCCTCGTAGTCCTGCAGCATCGCCGCAATCACGGTTGAATTGGTCTGCGTTCCGCCCACCAGGAAGAACACTTCCGCCTCCGGCGCTTCGCACGCCGCACGGATCTTCGCTTTCGCGCTCTCGCAGTAATGGTCCACGCCGTAGCCCGGCAATTGTTCAAGATTGGTTGCCATCAGGCGCTCCAGAATCTTCGGATGCGCCCCTTCGCTATAGTCGCAGGTAAAGGATATCATGGTCTGATATTTTTCTACAAACTTACTGAGTTTTTCTTCATAAATTGCTTTTTTGCGGCTCGAGTCTAAAAAAACGTTGTAACTTCGCAGCATCATACGATTGAAGTGAACAAAATCACTTTCTTTAATTGTTATTATGAAGCACCTATTTCCAGATAGGTGCTTTTTTTGATAAATCGGATGCGCTACTTGAATCGACGGTCTTCACTTTTCACTAACAAGATAATCGTATGAAAATTACAATTAATCAAAGTGAACAGACCCTTCGCATAACAATTAGCGAGGATCAAGCAAAGAAAGCTCCTCGAAAAGAGGAGCTCAAATTGGTGAAAGGCTATATTCTAAAGGACTGGAATACTGAAGAATAGAGCCACAATCTTCCGCCATCCGATAGGGCCGCCTGGAAACAGACGGCCCTTTATTTTTGTTACTATTTCAGGCCTGCGAGCATTTCGCGGACGGCGGCTTCAAGTTGTTTGTCTTCGCCGCGAAGGCGGGAGGCGGGATCGTTGTCGACGCGGACGTCAGGCTCGATCTGGAGATTCTCCATGTAGCGCTGCTTTTCTGGAATCCAGCCGCCCACTTCAGGGATGCCGAAGACCATTTGCGGATGGATGAGCGTCTCCCACCAGACGGCGGTCATTGTGCCTGGGACCGGCATGCCGACGAGTTTGCCCAAGCCCAGCGTCTGGTAGGCGAAGGGGAATCCCGACGCGTCGGAGTAGCAGTCTTCGCACATCAGCACGCAGGAAGGCTTGTTCCACTTGTTGTAGGGCTCTGTACCGATATACTGGCCGCGCGGACGCCATTCCGCATAGGCCTTGCCGCCCAGCAGCGTGACCAGATCGTCGTGGAGCCAGCCGCCGCCGTTGTGGCGGATGTCGACAATCAGCGCGTCGCAATTGCGGTATTTGCCCAGGGCCTTGGAATAGACTTCCCGGAAGGAAGGCGAATCCATGTCCTGCACGTGGACATAGCCTACACGGCCGCCCGAGAGTCGCTCCACCATCTCTTCGCGCTGGCGCACCCAGCGGCGGTAGAGCAGCGCGCTCTCGCTGGCCACCGGCTTGACAATCAGGTCTTCGTCCTTGCCGCTCTTGCGCACCGTCACCACGATTTTCTTGCCTGCCTTCCCGGCCAGGAGCGGGAACCAGTTCTCGCCCGGCGCGATGGCATGGCCGTCGATGGCCATGATCAGATCGCCGGCCTTGATCTGGCTGTCGGCCAGGTCCAGCACGCCGCCCGGGAGCACTTCGGCAATCCGCAGGCCTTCGCCGGCGTAGTCCAGGTCGTAGAGCACGCCGAGCCGGCCGAGCGCTTCACCGCCCGAAGGACGGTAGCGGGCGCCCGTGTGCGAACCGTTGAGCTCGCCCAGCATCTCGGAAAGCATCTCCTGGAAGTCAAAGTAATTGTCGATATAGGGCAGGAACTGCGCATAGTTCTCACGGTAGTAGTCCCAGTCAGCGCCGTGCAGGTTCGGATCGTAGAATTTCTCTTTCACCTGCTTCCACACGTGCGAGAACATATACTCGCGCTCTGCCTTCGGCTTGAACTCGAATTCGCCGCTGAAGTTGATCTGCTTGGTCTGGCCGCCGGCCAGCGTCACCTTGGTGATGCCGCGGCCTGTCAGGACATAGATGACACTGCCGTCGGACGAAGGGGTGATGCGGCCGCTCACGCCACGGGCCAGCACCTTCACGCTGCCTTCGCGCAGGTCTTTCTCACAAAGGCCCATGCCGCTCTCGAGCGGAGTCACGTAGTAGAGTTTGCGGCCGTCCTTCGAGAGATAATGGTCGCCGTAAGGCGCGGAGGCGTTGGTCAGGCGCCGGATGCGGGCTTCACGGCCTTCTAGGGTCAACTCCAGCTTCTTGGGCTTTTCCTGGGCCAGGGAGTCTTTCTTTTCTTCTTTTGCCAGCTGCTTCTCGCTCTTGCCGCTGAGCAGTTTCTCGATCTCCTCGTCCTCCTTGTCCTGCGCGAACTTGCTCATCTCCTTGCCGTCGAAGAACATGATGTAGATGTCGCTGTGCGCGCCCCAGCTGCCGTGGCTGCGGTAGCCGTTCTTGTCGGATTCCCAGGTCATGGCCTTGCCGCCTAGGGCCCAGCGGAAACTGGCATCGCCGTAGCCGCTCTCCGTCAGGTCGGTCACCTTTCCGTTCGAGACTTCGATCAGGGCGATGTCGACATTGTTCCAGCCGCCATTGGCCTGGTACTCGGTCAGCAGGTATTCGCTGTCAGGGCTCCAAGCGAAGGACTGGTCGCCGTCGCGGTATGAGTAGTTGGCGCCTTTGAGCAGGGACTTGACAGGGCCGCCTTTGGTGGGACGGACCACAAGTTCCGTGCGGTCGCGCAGGTACGCCACCCATTTTCCGTCGGGCGAGACTTCCGGCTGGAAGCTGGTCACGCCCGGTTCTGAGAAAAATTCCTCCTTCGTCTTGACCGCATAGGTGAAGAGTTTGTCGTTCTTCTCGGTCAGGACGGTACGCCAGATGCCCCAGCAACCGTTTCGCTCGGCTGCATAGTAGAGTTCGCGGCCGTCCTTCGAGAAGCTCACGCCACGCTCCTGTTCGGGGGTGTTGGTGATGCGGCGGGTCGTGCTGTATTCCGTGGCCGTCACAAAGACGTCGCCACGGTAGACGAAGGCGATCTCTTTCCCGTCCGGAGAGACGGCCATCGACGTGATGCCGCTGGTGAAATTGAGCTTCACCCTGTCGCGCTCGTTCTCGTCGCGCACCACGGTGATCTCGAGTTTGCGAGGCTGCTGGCCTTCTTTCAGGGTGTACAGGTCGCCGTTCTGGGAGAAGGCCAGGGTGCCGTTGTTCGCTACGGAGACGTAGCGCACGGGGTCTTTCTCGTAGCGGGTCAGCTGCGTGGCCTTGCCCGGGTTGCTGACGCTGCTGCGGAAGAGGTTGATGGTCTTTCCGCCCTGCTCGCTCAGGTAGTAGAACGTGTCGCCGTCGGCGGCCCAGACGGGCTGGCGGTTCTCGCATTCCTGCCGGGTCAGCTGCGTGAAGTTGCCGTCCTGGCAGAGCCAGATGTCACGGGTAACAGACGAAGTATGATGCTTGCGGAACGGGTCTTCGTAGCCTTTATAATCTTCGTAGAGGATGGCACCGTCGGGCCGGACGCTCATCTCCGACATGGTGATAGAGCTCAGCAGGGCCGGTCGGTTCTTCGTCGGCTGGTCGCCGTCGGGCGAGACGGCCCAGACCTGGGCGTCACCCGGATAGCCGTCAAAGCGCACGGCAGGCTGCAGGCTGGCCGTGAAGGCGATGCGCCCGTCGGGCAGCACGGCTTTCGGGGTCTCGTTGCCGGGATAGTTGGTGATGCGTTTGGGCTTGCCGCCTTCGGCCGGCATAACGAAGATATCTTTGCTGCCCTCCCGGTAGGAGCTGAAGAACAGTTGTTTGCCATCGGGCGTCCAGACAGGGTCGGAGTCGTAGGCGCTGTTGGTGGTCAGCTGTTGCGCCCGGCCGCCGTCTACGGGCACGACATAGATGTCGCCCTTGTAGGAGAAAGCGATCTGGGTTCCGTCGGGAGAAATGGCGTTCTTGCGCAGCCAGCGCGCCGTCTCCTGGGCATTTAGTTTCGGCGCTGTCGCAGCGCACATTGTCAGCAGCATCGCCGCCGCCAACAAAACAAAGGAAATCGTCCTTTTCATGTTTATTTTGGTATTATTCGTTTCTTTCCGTTTGATTGGGGAAAGTTACGAATTATTTCCTTTCTTTGTTGCGGCGCTCCTCCCTAAGCGACACAGATGAAAGCGCCGCTTCGTCTGTGTCGCTTGAAGTTTGGCGCCGAAAACGGCTGATTTCGTAAGCGTCTCCGCAGTTACGTCTTGACGTGCGCCAAAGACGGCAGTACCTTTGCTGAAAAAATCAAACAGCAATGCTACCCATTGAGAAAACGGAGAAGTATGAGACCTACAAGCAGGTTTT
>Ga0310786_10001142_pt1 | contig 42738 bp, 30 predicted proteins | sample AusTroGonzalo_MG_FD_203881 | JGI IMG/M metagenome (GOLD analysis project Ga0310786, IMG submission 203881) | Bovine rumen microbial communities from tropical cattle in Woodstock, Queensland, Australia - Gonzalo_03 (v2) (version 2) | ecosystem: Host-associated > Mammals > Digestive system >...
TCCATGCACCGGCATTAACATCGAGCACGATAACATTCATGCCGAGGTTCATGGCTGCCTTCTGGGTAGAAAGGCGTGTGCGCAGAGAGTTATTGAAGAATATCATCATTAGCGTCTTGTTCTTGCCCAGATGCTGAAACTTATAACGGTCGTTCTTGATCTCAAATGCTTCGGCCATCGCCTTATCCAATGGTCCGATATCCTGTACGTTAATAAAACTCTTCATAATTATCAATTATCAATTTTCAATTATCAATTATGGACGTGTTTGTCCTTCGCCTTCGATAAGCCATTTGTAGGTGCAGATTTCCTCAAGTGCCATGGGACCGCGGGGACCGAGCTTCTGTGTCGAGATGCCGATTTCAGCACCGAGGCCGAACTGGGCACCGTCGGTAAATGAGGTCGGGGCGTTCCAGTAAACACAGGCAGCATCTACATGGGCCTGGAACTTACGTGCGGCGGCTTCATCCTGTGTGATGATGGCCTCACTGTGCCCGCTGCCGTTCTCGTCGATGTGGTCGAGGGCCTCGTCGAGGGAGGCAACGGTCTTGATGGCGAGCTTGTATTCCATGAACTCTGTTCCAAAGCTCTCCTCTGTCGCATGCTCCAGATAAGGGTATTTTCCATCAAGGGCGGCGTAAGCTTGCTCGTCGGCGTAGATGATAACCTTGGAAAGTCCGACTGGTTCGACTAGTTGGGCTAGTTCTCCTAATCTATCTTTATGGATGATGAGGCAGTCGAGGGCGTTGCAGACGCTGACGCGACGGGTCTTGGCATTGTTGATGATGGCTTTACCCATTTCCAGGTCGCCGTCCTTGTCGAAGTAGGTGTTTACCACGCCGGCACCGGTCTCGATGACGGGGATACGGGCGGTGTCGCGGACAAAGTCGATCAACTTCCTTCCACCGCGAGGGATGCAGAGATCCACATAACCCACGGCATTGAGCATCTCGCCCGTGGCTTCATGGGTGGCAGGCAGCAAGGCCACGACATCGGGACAGACACCGTATTTCTCCAATATCTCGTGGATCAGTGCCACTTCTTCGCGGTTCGAGTAGTCGGCATCCTTGCCGCCCTTCAGCACGCAGGCGTTACTGCTCTTGAAACAGAGCGAGAAGACGTCGAAGGTGACGTTGGGACGGGCCTCGTAGATCATGCCGATGACACCGAACGGTACACTGACACGGCAGAGGCGCAGACCGTTGGGCAGCGTTTTCTGCTTGGTGATGTGTCCGAGGGGTGAGGGCAGGGTGGCCACGTTACGCATGTCGGCGGCAATTCCTTCCAGACGGCTGTCTGTCAGTTGCAGACGGTCGTAGAGGGGATTCGCCTTGTCCATCTTGGCTAAGTCCTGTGCGTTGGCCTCCAGGATTCTCACCTTATTATATATTATAGCATCGGCAACGGCATTCAGGATCTCGTTGCGCTGTGCGTCGCTCAACAGTGCCAGACTCTTGCTGGCGCGTTTCACTCGTTCGAAAGTCTCTTTTAGTTGCATGGGATAAATTCTGTATGTGGGGTTTTGTCTTTATGTTCGATCAGATCGATGAGGATGTTCTCACGCTCTCCGTTGGCGATGATAACGCGGATACCCCCCTGTGATACCTTGCTGGCGGTTGTATATTTCGAGTGCATGCCGCCACGACCGAAGGCACTCTTCTCGGGCTGGATGTATTCGCTGAGGTCCCGGCCCGGTGACACCTCACGGATCAGTTCGGCATTCGGGTCGTCGGGGTGGGTCGTGAAGATACCGTCGATATTACTCAGCAGGATGAGCGTCTCGGCCTCCATCATCTGAGCAATGAGGCCAGAAAGTTCGTCGTTATCAGTGAACATCAGCTCAGTGACGCTCACCGTGTCGTTTTCGTTGACAATGGGCAGCACATCGTTCTCCAGCATCACCGTCATGCAGGCCCGCTGGTTGCGGTATTGCTCGCCGGGTTGGAAGTTCTCCTTCATGGTGAGCACTTGCCCGACGTGGATATTGAACTCACGGAACAGGTCGTAGTAGAGTCCCACGAGTTTCACCTGTCCAACGGCTGAGAACAGCTGTCGCTGCTCCACGGAGTCGAGCGAGTGGTCAACAGTGAGTTCCCGTCGTCCGCAGGCGACGGCTCCTGACGACACCAGTATGACTTCAATGCCTTGTTTCCGTAGCCAGGCTACCTGGTCAACCAGTGCCGACATCCGTGTGACATCGAGTTTACCGTCTGAGCGTGTCAGTACGTTCGAACCTATCTTGATAACTATCCTCTTTTTCATATTAATGTTACGTCCTTGATGTGGTCAATCTCTGGTGTACCGCCGATTACCCCAACCACGGTGATAATGTCGAAGCGTATTTCATTGTCGATGTGGTGGTATTTGATATAGTGATTGATAGCCTGTTGCAGACTTTGTAGTTTGCGGTAGTCTATGGCTTCCTCTGGATCTCCGTATAGCCTGTTGCGGCGGGTCTTCACCTCGACGAATACGACCGTCTGGTGGTCTCTTGCGATGATGTCGATGTCGCGATGTCCGGATTTCCAGTCGCGCTCAATGATGGAGTAGCCTTTCTGTTGCAGATAGACCGTAGCCAAGTCTTCACCCCATTTCCCCAACTCGTTGTGCGCCGCCACTACTCACTATTCCTTATTCACTTCTCACTTCTCCGCGTCCTTCTTGCGGATTTCCACACGGCGGATCTTGCCGCTGATGGTCTTGGGCAACTCATCGACGAACTCCACGATGCGGGGGTATTTATAGGGCGCGGTCACCTTCTTCACGTGCTGCTGCAGCTCCTTGACGAGGTCTTCGCCAGCCTTGTCCTTCCACTCCTTGCCGAGCACGACGGTAGCCTTCACCACCATACCTCGGATGTCATCGGGTACACCCGTGATGGCGCATTCCACGACAGCGGGGTGGGTCATCAATGCACTTTCCACCTCGAACGGACCAATGCGGTAGCCAGAGGACTTGATGACATCGTCGATGCGACCCTCAAACCAGTAGTAGCCGTCCTCGTCGCGCCATGCCATGTCGCCGGTGTGGTAGAGTCCGTCGTGCCAGGCCTCGCGGGTCAGCTCCTCGTCGCGGTAGTAGTATTTGAACAGACCGATGGGTTTGCGGTCACCGATGCGGACGACGATTTCGCCCTTCTCACCGTCCTCACAACTGGTGCCGTCGGCACGGATCAGGTCGATGTCATACTGGGCATTGGGGATACCCATCGAACCGGGCTTCGGTGTCATCCAGGGCATGGTGCCGAGGGTCATGGTGGTCTCCGTCTGTCCGAAGCCCTCCATAATGTTGAGGCCGGTCTTCTCCTTGAGCTTGTCGAAGACGGCGGGGTTCAGCGCCTCACCGGCAGTGCAGCAGTATTCGAGGCTCGACAGGTCGTATCTAGACAGGTCTTCGCGAATCATGAAGCGGTAGATGGTGGGCGGTGCGCAGAACGATGTTACCTTGTACTTCTCAATCTGGCGCAGCAACGTGTCGGCATTGAACTTTTCATGGTCAAACACAAATACCGTTGCACCGGCGAACCACTGGCCGTAGAACTTTCCCCAGACAGCCTTACCCCAGCCGGTATCGGCCACGGTCAGGTGCAACGAACCCTCGTGCAGGTTGTGCCAGAAGACACCCGTTGTCAGGTGCCCCATGGCATAAAGGTAATCGTGGGCCACCATCTTCGGCTCACCGCTGGTGCCAGAAGTAAAATACATCAGCATCGTGTCGTCGTTTTCGTTGACGAAGGCGGGGCGCACGAACTTCGGTGCCTGCTTCCATTCACTCTGCCAGTCACGGAATCCTTCGGGGATGGGCTTGCCGTGGTCCGTCACGGTGATATAGACCTTTACACTCGGACTTTCCGGCATCGCTAACTGAATCTGGCTGGTGACGTAGGCGTCGTCCACACAGATAATCGCCTTCACCGAGGCACGGGTGTTTCGGTATATAATGTCCTTCTTTGTCAGCATGTGCGTGGCAGGAATCACGATGGCACCAATCTTACAAAGGGCCAGCATGATGACCCACCACTCGTAGCGACGCTTCAGGATGAGCATCACGGGGTCGTTTTTGCCGATGCCGAGCGACATCAGGTATGAGGCGGCCTGATCGGTCTGCTCCTTCAGCTCGGCAAAAGTGGTACGTATCTCTTCGCCCTGGTCATTTGTCCACAGAATGGCCAGTCCCTCGGGCTTCTCTTCAGCCCAGGCATCCATCACATCGTAGGCGAAGTTGAAGTTCTCAGGGATGATGAACTCCAGGTTCTTTTTGTAATCCTCTACAGACGTGAACGTCGTCTGCTTCAAAAATCTTTCTACCATTTTCGTTATGTCGATATATCGTTATGACGTTATTCTACTGTAAAGGCCAAGAATTTTACGGCCTTGTCGCCGACGGCCAGCATGCCGTGGGGCTTCGATGAATCAAAGTAGATACTGTCACCCTCCTCGAGGATCATCGTCTTGCCACCAATATAGAGTTCCATCTTTCCCTCCAAGATCAGGTTGAACTCCTGACCAGGATGCGAGTTCTTGTAGATGGTGCGTGCCCCTGGCTTTGGTTCTACGGTGACGATGAACACGTCGGCCTTGTGGTTCACAAAACCGCTCACCAGACTCTGGTACTTATAGGCTTTCGTGCGCTCCACACTCATGCCCTGACCTTTACGTACTACGAAATAAGACTTCATGTGCGGTGCCTCTGCAAACATCAGTTCCTCAGCGGAAATGCCGTACTTGTGGGCAATCTTCATCAGATTTGAGATGGTGATGTCCATCTCGCCCGCTTCAATCTTCTCGTATTTCTCCAATGAGATGCCTACAGTGTCGGCCACCTCTTGAGCAGTCAGGTCCAGCACGTCGCGAAGACCCTTTAAGCGCTCACCAATTTGTCTGAGTTGTTCGTCCATATCCTGTTCTTAGTTTAATTTTTGGGCACAAAATTACAGAAAAACCAGTGAAACGCCAAATAAATCGGGAAAAAGTTATATCTTTGCCAGGAATGCCTTGACATCCGTCCAGTGATAGTAGGGGGCACAGTCGGTCTTGATGGGGATGGATGTCTCATTCTCATTGAGCAGGAACTTGACCAGGATATCACCCCCTTCAATGGTCGTGGGCCGATAGAACACCAATTGGATATTGGCGGCCATCGGGATGATCTTGTCAATGGAGATGTGCTTATAGAGATTCGGGATGTCTGGTGTTCCTCCCCTTGCTTCTTTCAGTCCTAAGAGATAGGCCAGTGGCAGCACGGAACTGTCGTGGCTGAATCGGAGTGTTGCCGTGGGCTTGCCGATACGGATAACCTTGTCGGCAGTGCTGACGATGCTGTCAAGAACCTCCTTCTGTTGCAGGTAATAGGGTGTGGAACCTGGCACCAGACCCGTATTCAGCAGCCAGCCGGCATTATAACCCTGCCACATGTTGAAGAGTTCTTCTTTTGTGAAAATGTCTATCAGCGAGATGTTTAGCTCAGGCACGTTCTGTAGGTCTTCTGCCACATTGTAGAGGGCTTCCATCAGGTCGCGGCCGTTGACGAATGCCTTAGCCTTGCTGATATCAGTGAAGAGTGATGCCATCAGACGCGTAGGATTGTGGGCACTCTCGAAGATTGCGGAACGCTGTTGCTCGTACGCCTCGCTTTGGGGCGTGACGGCGGGTTGGATGGTCAGGTCCTCAACGACATACCTGAAATCATGCTCGCTGGCATCCATACTGATCTCTAAGGCAGAATTCAGGGATTGTAACTCCTGGCAGAAGTTGAACATGCTGAGCATACAGCGACGCGAGGTTGACGATTTGGCGTCGATAGCAATGGGCTGTGACAGGAGTTCTGGGAACCACTCATACATCCGGTGGGCTATGCCACGATGCTGGCTTGCACCGAGTTTCGAGAGGTCGCCGTCGCGGTGCCAGGCATCGGCATAGCCGATATGCAGTTTCTTTAGCACATCCTCGCCAAGAGCAGAGAGGATGCCAAACTGACGGGCACTGTCGAGCTTGTTGATGGCAGTGACATAATACTCATTGTTCGACATATAGCGTGATCCATGTCGTCCGTAGTGGCTGATATAGAAAGGCTCATAGCCCGCAGGAGCCTTCGTGAGAGCCTTGGCCTTCGGACCTGGGTAGGCGAAATAGTTGGATCCCGTACGGTATATGTCGTTGAAGATTTCTTTCTTCGATGTCTGGGCCAATGCCATTTTAATGGATAATGGACAAAGGATAATGGATAAAGCTATCAGAGATCTTTTATTCATCTTGGTCATCATAATTTTCAATTATCAATTATCAATTTTATATCTTACATTGGCCTCTTTCAGCATGTTGCGGTAGTAGCTTCTTACATCTTTCCAGTGATAGAAAGGGTAGCAGTCGGTAGCAATAGGAATCGAGGTCTCGTTCTCATTCATCAGGAACTTCACGAGTATATCGTCGGAGCCTTGTTTGCGGAAGAAGATGAGCTGGATGTTGCCCGCCATAGGAATCAGTCGGAACAGGGTGAAGTGGTTGTGCAGGTCTTCCATATCGTCAGTGCCACCCATGGCCTCTTTCACGCCGAGGATGAAGGAGAAGGGGAGTACCACGCTATCGTGACCAAAGCGCAGACGCACACCGCTCTTGCCCGAGGCAAGCATCAGGTCGGCTTCGTCGAGGAAGTTCTTCAACAGCGGGTAGATAGCGTAGTAGTTGTGCTGTGAACCAGGCATCAGTCCCTCCCACAGACACCAGCTGGCATTATAGGCCCGGAAGCCGTCAATGAACTCATCGGGGGTGAAAAGCCCCTTGAAACTGAGGTCGAGTTCTGGCAGACAGTCCATATCGGAGACAATGTTCCACAGGCCGTCTGTAAACTGATAGTGGTCGATGAACTTCCCGGCAGCCTCTGGGTCGGTGAACAGCATCTCAAACTGATGGCGTCCGTTCAGCATCTCGTGGCGGAACGAGTCCAGTTTCTCATAGAGTGCCCCGTCGGTCTCTGACGTGGGGATGTCGATGCTGTCGTTAGGGATGATGTAGTACATGTCGTGCTCGCTGGCATCCATTGTGATGTTGAGGCTGGGATTCATGATCATCAGTTCCTGACAGAAGTTGGCCATGCTGATCATACAACGTCTGACAGTGGAGGAATTGGCCTTGACGGTGATGGGCTGGCTCATCAGCGTGGGATAGTTTACACACAGACGGTGGGCGATGGCACGGTGCTGACGGCCTCCCAGTGGTGTCAGGTCTCCGGCACGCTGACTGGCATCGGCAGCGGCAATGTTCAACTTCCGAAGCACATCCTCACCATAGGGTGTCAACAGGCCCAAAGTCTTGGCAGTGTCCATCTTGGCGATGGTGTACTTGTAGTGCTCATCGCCAGTCATGTAACGGGCACCGTGGCGACCGTAGTGGCTGACATAGAAGGGTTCGTATCCGTCGGGGGCGGGTGTCACATGACCCGTGGGATTGGGATAATTACAGTAATTACCACTTGCCAGGTCCAAATGAGCGCGTAGCTCAGTTCTCGATGTTTGCGCCATGGTGGCCAGACTGAGTCCTGCCATCAGGCATAGGGTTGCAAATTTATGGTTCATCATAATGCAAAGGTACGAAGATTTTGGCATTATTATCCTTGAGATAGTTAAAATAATCTTAAATAGCACATGATTTCCTTGTTTTTCCACTTCTGATTAGAGATAATTTACTAATTTTGGGGTGAAATTACAAAACAAAAGACATTACTAACCATTAATCTCTATCAACAACGCAATGAAAATAGGTATAGATTTAGGCGGCACCAACATGCGAGTGGCACTCGTCGATGGTGATGTGATCCGTGAACGGGTAATCAGACCCTGTCCTGCGAAGGAAGCAGAAGAAGTGGTGACAGGTCAGCTGCTGGACCAGATCCGGCAGGTGATGAATCCTGAGGTGACAGGCATCGGTGTGGGGGTGCCCTCAGTGGTGGACGCTGGGAAGGGCATCGTGTACAATGTGGCTAATATCCCTGCATGGCAGGAAGTACATCTGAAGGAGATTCTGGAACAGGAGTTCGGTCTGCCCGCCAGCATCAACAACGACTCTAACTGCTTCACTTTGGGCGTGAGTGTCTTCGGTGAAGGCAGAGCCTTCAAGAACATTGTGGGTGTGACGATGGGCACGGGCATCGGGTCAGGCATTATCATCGACGGCAAGCTCTACGGCGGACGTAACACAGGAGCTGGAGAGATTGGTGCGTTGCCTTATTTGACAATGGACTATGAGCACTATTGCTCGAGTGGGTTCTTCACGAAGTTCCATGGACGCACAGGCAAAGAGTTGGGCGAACTGGCCAGTCATGGCGACCCCAAGGCTTTGGCTGTATGGCAGGAGTTCGGCATGCATGTGGGCAAGCTTATGGAAGTGGTGCTCTACACCTACGACCCCGAGGCTATCATCATTGGCGGTGGTATCGCTTCGGCCTTCTCTTATTTTGAAAAGGCGATGTGGGAACAGCTGGCATCGTTCCCCTATCCTGAAACGGTTAAGCATATCAAGATTATCCCCTCGACGCTGGAGGATGCAGCACTCTTAGGGGCATCGGCACTGTAGAAATTGAAATTTGATAATTGAAAATTGAAAATTTATGATGACCAAGATGAATAGAAGACTTCTGATAGCTTTATCCATTATCCTTTGTCCATTATCCATTAGTATGGCGCAGCCCCAGGTTCTGAGTGACGGTTGGAAAGTGCAGAGCTCTCAGACCAAGAAGTCGTATAAAGCCCAGGTGCCTTCCACCATCATGGGTACACTTACCCAGAACGGACTCTATAAGGGTATCCTCGAGGGCGTAGCCTATAAGCAATATGACAGTAAGCCCTTTGACTGCTCGTGGTGGTATCGCCGCGATTTCAGCCTGAAAGGTCTTGGCAGTGATGAACATGTGCTGTTGGTGTTCGATGGTATCTGCTATCGTGCCAACGTGTTTGTAAACGGTACGCTGGTGGCCTCGAAGGATACACTGTATGGCTCTTTCCGCCGACATGTCCTTGACATCACCTCCGTTGCCAAGGTAAAGAATAAATTAGAGGTTGAGGTATTCCGTGCCCAGCCTGGCGATCCGAATATCGGCTTTGTTGACTGGAATCCTCGGCCGCTTGACGAGTCGATGGGATTGTTCCGTGAGGTATGTGTCGTCAGGACAGGTGACGTAGCCATAGGAGAGAGTAGTGTGGAGTCGAGGGTAAAAGCCTCCCCCGACCCCTCCAATAGGAGGGGAGAAGGATGCGAAGCATGGCTTACCGTGCGGGCTACTCTCAGGAACTTGACAGATCAGACCGTGAAGGGAGAGGTACGTGGCAAGTTTGACGGCCGGGAGTTTACGGCGCCAGTCACACTGTCACCTCGTGAAGTGCGTGACTTCAGCATCAGCGGCCTTGAAGCGCTCCATGTCAGGAATCCCCGTCTGTGGTGGTGCCATAACATGGGCAAGCCCGAACTCTACGACATGACATTGGAGTTTGTGAAGGATGGTAAAGTTTCCGATGATGAGCAGCTCACGTTCGGTATCCGTGAGATCAAGGATTACTATACGTCTGAGGGCTTTCGTGGCTTTATGCTCAACGGAAAGCCTGTACTTGTGAGAGGAGCGGGATGGACGGATGACATCTTCCTGCGTGATACCCCTGAGACGAATGAACTTCAGGTACGTTATGTCCGCGATATGAACCTCAACTGCATCCGCTTCGAGAATGTGTGGGGCACCTCACAGAACATCTACGACCTCTGCGACCGTTATGGCCTGCTCGTGTTGACGGGCTGGAGCTGTCAGTGGGAGTGGGCTGAGTATCTCGGCAAGCCCATCGACAAGAAATATGGCGGCATCGTCAGTCCTGAGGATATTGCCCTCATCAGCCGTTCGTTTGGCGATCAGGTGCGATGGCTGCGCCGTCACCCCAGCATCATTGCCTGGTTTGTGGGCAGTGACCTTCTGCCGCATCCCGATCTGGAACGCAAGTATATCGATATCCTGAAACGTTCCGACAACCGTCCCCACCTCATTTCTGCTGCCAACACCAAGAGTGAGGTGTCTGGTCTCTCGGGCATGAAGATGGCGGGTCCCTACGATTATGTGGCACCTAACTATTGGTATCTGGAGCAGGCACCTGGCGGCGCTTTTGGCTTCAATACCGAAACGGGCATCGGAGCCCAGTTGCCGGTGAAGGAATCGTTAGAGAAGATGATTGGTAAAAATCTCTGGCCGCTTAACAACGTGTGGTACTACCATTGCACTGTCTCTGCCTCGGCCATGAATAACCTCGACCGTCTGCAGCAGGTTATCAAGGGCCGGTATGGGGAACCGACGGGCCTCGATGATTTCCTGCATAAGGCTGACCTCGTCAACTATGACGGTACACGGGCCATGTTTGAGTCGTTCCGTGCCAATGTGCCTCGGGCGACAGGTATCGTACAGTGGATGCTCAACTCCGCGCGCCCAGGTCTCTACTGGCAGCTCTACGACTACTATTTTGTGCCGAATGCTTCCTATTATTCTGTTAAGAAGGGTAACGCCCCGTTGCAGCTGGTGCTCGACTATGCCAAGCGCATTGTCTATGCCGTCAACGAACAGATGGATATGCGCCAGCTACAAGCTTCAATGCGTCTCTATGCCCTCGATGGAAAGCTCATCGCAGAGCGCACGCAGCCCGTCAGCATCGCACCTTACTCATCTGTAAAGACTTTCGATGTGCCCTCTGTCGAAGATGTGTCGTTCCTTTTCCTTACGCTGAAGGATGGCGACGGGAATGTGATTGCCAACAATGAGTATACGCTCTCGTCGGTAGCCGACGAATATGACTGGAGTACTTCTGACTGGTATAAGACGGAGTTCACCCGCTACGCCGACTACAGTTCCTTGGCAAAACTGCCCAAGGCTGAAGTCCGGATCAAGGCGAAGGATTATAAGGATGGCAGACTCACGCTGACACTGGCGAACAACGCTGACTGTGTGGCTTTCTTTATCCGACTCTCGGTCAAGGACGCTGCCGACAACCTCATTGTTCCGGCCTTCTGGAGCGACAACTACATCAGTATCCCGCCTCACGGCGAGGTTCAGGTTACCTGTGATTTGCCGGAAGCTCCACAGACGGTGACGATGGCAGGGTGGAATGTCCTGCAACAGATTATTTCAGACCAGCCTTAAGACCGCGGATAACAGCAGATGTGAAGCCTGCATGTTCCATCTCGTTGAGACCCTTGATGGTGACACCACCCGGGGTCGTCACCAGGTCGATGGCGGCCTCAGGATGCATACCACTGGCCTCCAACAGTTCTACGGCACCTTTCATGGTCTGCATCACGATCTTTTTGGCATCGTCGGCCTTGAAGCCTAACTCCACGCCGCCCTCTGAGGCGGCGCGGATATAGCGCATGGCATAGGCGATACCGCAGGAGGCGAGAGTAGTGCCTGCAGCCAGATGCTGCTCGTCGGTAATGAGCGTATTGCCCATTTCCCCAAAGATCGCCTCCACCAGCTCTGTATGGTGCTGTGCCGCAGCACCACACGGCACGATGAAGGTCATCGATGCCATCTCTGCAATGGCGATGTTCGGAATGACGAGGAACAGCGGGGGGCAGTTTTCGCCCAGCCACTCCATGATGCTCGCCGATGATACTCCTGCTGCAATCACAATCAGGATCTGCTTCTTGGGATCCAGCTCAGGACGTATGTCTTTCAAAACACGCTCTACAAGCCAGGGCTTGACAACCACACACACGATGTCGGCCGTATCAGCAGCCAACTTATTGTCTGTTGTCACGCTGACGCCTGTCTTTGCAAACTTATCAACTACAGCCTGCGAGGGGTCGCTCACTGTGATATCTTCGTTCTTGAACTGCTGCCCTTTGATAAGGCCTTCTACGGTAGCGCCACCCATGGCGCCAGCTCCTATTACTGCTATCTTCATATACTTTGAACTTTGAGCTTTGAACTTTTCTCACTTTCTCACCTTCTCACCTTCTTTAGTCTTCTTCCGGTTTTACTCTGATCAACCTCTCGATAAAGTCATCGGCCTCTGCTTTCGTGAGACAGAGAGGCGGCAACAGACGCAGGATGTTCTGTCCGGCACAGCCCGTAAAGCAGTGCTCATGTTTGATGAGGGGCTTGCGCACCATCTTGTGCGGCATGTCCAACTCAATGCCTATCATCAGTCCGCTGCCACGTACCTCCTTGATATGCGAGCTGCCAATGTTCCTGATGCCATTCATCAGATAGTCACCTACGACGCGGGCGTTTTCCACCAGTCCCTCGTCCTCGAACACGTCGAGAACGGCTAATGCTGCGGCACAGGCCAGGTGATTGCCGCCGAAGGTCGTTCCTAACTGTCCATAGACTGGCTCGAACTCTGGCGATATCAGTACGGCTCCCATGGGGAAACCGTTGGCGATGCCTTTGGCTACAGTGATGATATCGGGCTTAATGCCTAACCACTGGTGGGCGAAGAACTTGCCGCTTCGGCCGTAACCGCACTGTATTTCGTCGCAGATCAGTACAGCTCCATAGCGCTTACAGGCGTATGCCAGACCCTGGGCAAACTCTGGTGTCGCCATCTGAATACCGCCCACACCCTGGATGCACTCCAGGATAACGGCTGCCACACCACCTTTCGACAGCTCACGAACCCAAGGCTCCAGGTCGTTCAGCGGCAGGAAACGCACATGGTGGTTGTCGTTGATGGGGGCCACGATCTTTGGATTATTCGTCACCTCCACGGCTAACGAGGTCCTGCCGTGGAACGCCTTCTCACAGCTCAACACACGGGTGTTGCCCGTCTTGAAGGAGGCGAGCTTCAGCGCGTTCTCGTTGGCCTCGGCACCGCTATTGATGAGGAACAGCTGGTAGTCGTCGTAGCCGCAGACCTTACCGAGTCGCTCTGCCAACTCTACCTGCAACTTGTTGATGACGGAGTTCGAATAGAACCCGATCTTCCCAAGTTGTTCCGTCACCTTATTAATATAATGGGGGTGGGAGTGTCCGATGCTGATGACGGCATGACCGCCATACAGATCCAGATACTCCTGTCCCTTGTCGTCCCAAACCTTACAACCTTTGCCCTTGACGATGTTCACGTCGAAGAGCGGATATACGTCGAATAGCTTCATATCAATTCCTTTCTTAAATTGGGTGCAAAGTTACAGTAAAAATCCGACAATCAGGCACTTTCCCCCCGTATTTTTGCATAAAAACGTCAATTGCACACGAATAATCGTATGCAATTGACATATTCATGCATTTCGTTAAAACGATAGGGCTATTCTACTTTATGATCTTCTTAGCCACTACTACATCCAAATTTCTATGTGATTCAGGTATCTCTGACCTTGTTGTCTGTCCACCACGTAAGCGTGTGCTCCAGGATGTTGGCCCACTCAAATCGTCACCATCCTTGAAGCAGCGGAATACCCCCACGTCTACTATCTTCTTGTCGGGATCAGCACTCTTGTCAAGCAGGATAAAGGCATAATACATATTCTTGATACCGCTATCCGTTATGGTGCCTGAAACCAGTGCGGCTTCTTTCGTGCTGATGTTTCCATTCTTTCCCTCTGAAATCAGGAAGGCTGTAAAGTTATTGCCCTTTCCCAGTACTGCGACATTCGATGCATTGGCATAACTCTGACCTTCCTTTTTGGAATATTCAATGGTGTTCTGGCTGGTGTTTTGGCTGGAGAAGTGGAATGTGACGTCGTTTATCACTTTTCCTGCCTCCCAGTTCCCCTGTCCATCGTAAACAACTGTCGTGGGGCTCATCAACCAGGTTCCCTCAACGATTGGCGGGGTGCTGCCAGAGTAGATAGGCATGTAAGCACTCATCTTTGAGAGATATTCCACAGGAATCTCATGGGCAATGCGCTCATCAAACTCTTCCTCATAGGTGGTGATGCTCTCCAGTTCGCTCTCTGAATAGCTGTCATAGGTGCCGTCAGTCTTCCATACATTCACGCCCTTGCCTTCGGCAGAGGTGGTCAGTCCTGCTACCGGTGGGGTTATGATATAGGCATTCTTCGCCGCAACATCACCGTCGCTTCCTCCAGTACAGGCCAGTCGTCCGTCATTGAGCATGGTCCATGAAGCTGTGGTTATGCTATGGCCAAATCCGCCTGCACGGGCAATGGTCCAGTAACCCTGTGTGAAGTTAAAGCTGAGTAGACAGAGCTTGTAGTCTGAGTCAGTGTTGCAGTATCCAATCAAATAGATTTCTTTCTTGTCATTGTTGACAAATACATCTCCGTTGTAAGTGATGGTCTCCTGAGAGTCAGGGAAAACAGTCGGGATTACAAAATTGTAAATCCACAGAGTCACGTTATTACCATTTTCAAAAGCAAAAGCCAGTTTATAGTCGCCAGCACTACTTCGTATCAGGAAGAAATAGCCGTTCTGATTGTCATTGGTTCCATAACTATCAGATACTCGGGAATAACAGGTTTTAGGCATTGGCAGGTAAGTTTCCAAGTATTCAAAGAAGTTGTTTTGACTTTCCTTGGTTGCTGGGAAATACGTGTTGAAAAGAAATGCATCATTGCCATTGTCCAGCTTATAGGAACTGGCGGCAGCGCCGTAGTTGTCATAAGCGCCCCATGTCCAAATGTTACCAGAGTCGGTGGTATAGATGGAAGGACAGAACCGCTCATAGGTTTCACCCACAGCAGAGAACGAAGTGCCGTCAAAGTAGTCAAAAGTCTTGTCGTCGCCATACCAGTTTCCTTTGACATAGACAGTGTTTCCAATAGCGACAGCACTACAGCCCGAGCGTCCCGTGGTCATGTCGGGACCAGGAGTGAAAGTCTGCGTGGTTGGGTTGTAAAAGTCTGTTTTCTTGCTATTTACCTCATCGCCGCCGACATTTCCACCTCCAATCATGACACGTCCGTCTTTCAAAACAACAGAGAAACTATAGTCATGTGAATTGTTCATATTGATGGTTTTCCACTGCCCGTTTTGGTAGATCTCTGCTGAAGTCGGACGTTCTGGAAGGTTGCTGTTGTCAGTGGAACGTCCCCCCACCACTACAATACTATTACCAGAAGGGAAAATCTGGTGAAAGGTACGTGGGGTGTTCATATCGGTGATGCGCTCGTACTGGAGGGTAGCCACAGCGCCTTTCACCTTTGTGGTCTGTACATTGGAGAATACCACGGGTGTCACCTTGTCCAGGATGGACTTCGGATAGGAGATGCTCTCGCCGTTTTTCTTATTCACATAGATGCCCTGTGCCTGCACTTGCAGGGCTGCGGTGCCGAGAAGGGCTGCCGCCAGGGTGCTTAGAATGATATTTCGTTTCATCGCTTTGCAATTTTGAGGGTTATACTGTCTGATTTCACTACATAGACGCCTGCTGCCAGGCCTGAGATGGATACCTCTGCACGTCCGCTGTCGTCAATCCACTGTGTGCCGACGAGTCGGCCGCTCATGTTGTAGATACGGATAGCGCTCTTCGGCGTGCAGCCTGTGAAGACCACTCTGTCTGACAGACGCTCTACTGATGCCTCTGTGTTAGCTATCAAGCCTTTGATGGCAGTGCTGTTGTTCTCGTCGAGCGTGAACTTCCATACCTTGTCAAACGGATAGGTGACGGTCGTGACGGTTGTGGTCACTGTGAAGTCACCATTGTTCATCGTGATCTTCGGCTTTTCAGTCAGGCCATAGTAATGCTTCTCTGTTTCGCTCATCCAAACGATCAGGCAGATGGTAGATGTTTGGCTGCCACCATTGTAGTCGTCCCTGATTTCCTTGAACTTGCTCCATTCGGGATCCTTCTCGTATTCTTCCTTTGTGCCCGCTGGTACATGGAGGATAATATCTTTCACATCCTCTTCTGAAATGGGGCCTGTGAGTGTCGGAGGCGTTGTATATTCAATATAGACGTCTTTCCAAGGAATATTGTTAAAGATATCTGGCTTTACCCTGACGTGCCAATTTGGTCCAGGATATCCACAAATAATCCATTTGTCGTTGCCGTCAGGCTCAACATCCGTTACTGTAACATTACCTTCGCCATCAACGGTGTATGTAGTACCTCCCTGTTGTACGGTCTTAGGCTCCTGGGGATTGTCTGGATTTTCTGCGGGCAGCGGATCAAGCGGGGTGACGTCTTTTATGTCAGCATTGAAGGCGATGCGGTAGTTGCCGTAGCCCTGGCCACGCTGTACACGGATGAGGTAGTCGCCGGCTTCCACGCCCTCGGTGGTCAGCGTACCTGCATACCAGCCTGGCTCGATGTAATAGTTGCCTTTAGTGCGCTGCCAGCAATTGACTTTCTCATGATTAACATTATATTCATAGTAGTAGAGCCGCACATCGCTGATACGCAGGTTAGATCCAGGCTGGATGTTAATCTTCAGCGTGCCTGTACTACTCATGGTTACCTCATACCAGTCGTAGGTATCCTCGTTACCATTGACATAACCGTAGCCTAAATGGCCAGACTGTGTCTTGCCTTCAACTAACTTAATGGCCTGATTCCATTCGTTGTTGGGCTCAACATCGTTAGGCAGTTCGTTTTGTTCGAACTCATACTTCAGTGAATAGGCGCCATAACCTTCTGCTCGTTCTACTCGTACCAGGTAGTCACCAGGTGCCAGGTCGGGAATCGTCAGCGAAGCGGCATACCATCCAGGCTCCATATAGTAGGTGTTAGAGGTACGCTGCCAATAATTGACATTGTTACCTTCTATGTAATATAGACGTACATCACCTACCCTCAAAGCACTGTTCACGCTTGTTGGCGTATAGGTCAGGATGGCCTTGCCGTCGCGAGGCACGGTGATGCGGAACCAGTCATAGTTGTCCGCGTTCTTGCCGACATAGCCGTAGCCTAAGTGTCCTTGTTTCTCCTGTCCGCGAGCCAGGTAGTTGTTTTGAAGTCCCTCGATCCATTCATTGTTAGGCTCAGGGTCGTTAGTGAATTCCTGTGGCTCTGCGGTGTAGGTCAGTTCATAGCCGCCCCAGCCTTCGCCACGCTGCAAACGGAGGAGGTAGATACCTGGTGCAAGATTGGGTATACGCATATTGCCAGCATACCAGCCTGGTTCGAAATAATAGGTGTCGTCTGTGCGCTGCCAGTAGTTGATAATTTCTTTCTCCTTACTATACTCGTAGTAGTAGAGCCGTACGTCGCTAATGCGAAGGGTGCCGTCGTGGGTGATATTGATAGTGGCAGCTCCGTCCTGTTTCACCTCGAAGGTCCACCAGTCATAATTATCCTCATCGCTGGAGGCATAGCCGTAACCCAGATGTCCTTGTACGGACGAGTTATAAGGAAGCTTGCCAGGAGCATTCCAATCGTCAACTTCCTTATTGTTCTTGTAACCGTTGGCCTTGAAGGTGTAGGTCAGCTGATAGCCGCCCTGTCCTTCGCCGCGTTCAATACGGATGAGATAGGTGCCAGGTGCTAGGTTGTTGATGGTCAGGGTACCTGAATACCAACCGGGCTCAATATAATAGTTATTGTTTGTACGCTGCCAGTAGTTGACCACCTTCTTGTCTTTATCATACTCGAAATAATAAAGTCTCAGGTCACTGATGCGCAGCGATCCCTCATGGTCGATAATGATGGTTGCCTCTCCGTCTTCAGTGACGGTGAATGTCCACCAGTCGTAATTATCCTCGCTGCTCCTTGTATAGCCATAGCCCAGATGTCCTTGTGCTGCTACGTCCTTGGTCAGCGTATTGGCATTGTTCCACTCGTCAGTCTCCTTGTTGTTGGTGTAGCTGTTGGCTTTGAAGTCACACTTGATGGTGTACGATCCCTCACCCTCGCCGCGCTGTATTCTTACAAGGTAGGAGCCTGGAGCCAGGTTCGGTGTCGTGAAATAGCCGCTATACCAGCCGGGCTCCGTATAATAGGCATTGTCCGTACGCTGCCAGTAGTTGACAATTTCTTTTTTGTCGTTGTACTCGTAATAATAGAGACGTACGTCGCTGATGCGGAGGCCACTGCCAGGCGTGACAGTGATAGTGGAAGCGCCGTCTTGAGAAACGGTGAACGTCCACCACTCTTCAGTGACGTTTTTGGAAAGATTTCCACTCTTCTCTTGGCCTATTGGAAGAGTTGTTGCAGCATCCCATTTCGTTCCTGCCGCAAGTACTCCTATCGGCAGTGCCAGCAGCAACAGTAAAAATAGTTTTAGTCTTTTCATACCTTATTGTATTAATGTAATTTTTGTATTTCGACTACAAAGATAGGACTTATTTCTGAAAATTAAGGTTTCTTATTAGTAGAAAGTTTTCCCGAATTCACAATATTTGTTCTCAGAACAGCCATAATTATTCCCGAATCTGCAACCTGATGAGTGGAAACCACTGATTTCATCGCGATTTCCGATAAATGGCAGGTGTAAAGCTACACTTATTGCCTTTTTTGTGTCCAAACACCTCTTTTCCCTTTTTTATGCATAGCTGTTTTTCACTTAGTGCGATTCTCCGTGGGAGTTGTTCCCTTGTATTTCTTGAAATTACGGTAGAAAGCACTGGTAGAGGTGAAGCCTGACTTCACCATAATGTCACTGATGGACAGTTCGGAACGTTCTTCGAGCAGACGCGATGCATAGTCGACGCGCTGACCGTTGATGAAATCGGAGAAAGACGTTCCCATCTCCACATTGATGGCGTGGTAGATATAGTTACGGTTAGTATGAAGCCGCGTGGCCAAGTCGCTGACCTTCAGGTTCGGATAGAGGAAAAGCTTCTCGTCGCTTACCAAGCGGCGGATTCTCTCCAAGAGTTCGCTGTCGGTATTGCTCTCTGGCATAGGCTCTGGTTCCTGAAAGACCTCTGCATCGATATCCTGTACGGAGAACTGCTGGTTCAGTCCCACATGGCCTATCAGGAGCAACAGCATGGAGAACAATACGGCAGGAAAGGTGAGGGGTTCAGGTCCTTCAATGAAGCGCTGACGCCCTATTAGGTTGAAGATAAAGGCAACGAGCGAGGTGGCGGCAAAGAGTACCAATAGCGTCTTCACACCGACTATCCGTTTCCCCTCAATGTTCGAATAATTCGTCTCCACCACAGCATTATAGGCCGTAATCCGCTTGAATCCGAAGAACAGCACCAGAGGAATCTGGAGCGCAAACACAATTCTCACAGCGATATGAGCCAGCCCCTGCCACCAGGCAAGACCAGAAAGCGAGGAAAAATCATCGCCGTAAAGGTAATGCTGGACGAAGGTGGTCGTTTCCTGAGGATCCATCAGCAGATAGAGCAGTCCTGCCATCAGAGAGCAGAGCAATGACGGCAACAGGCAGAGGGCCTGTCTCCAGCGGTTGGGGCGATACTCCGTCAATTCCTCTATATAGAGGTAATAGAGAGGGAACACGGCTGGATTGCAAAAACTATAGAACGTGTCAGTCAGGGGAATCACCGTCGTCTGACGGTTGAAGTATATGCAATGCGCCAAATAAAGCACAGTTGCCGTCAACATAAAGAACAGCAGACGCATCTTTGCAAGATTCCTATGATTGTAGAGACTCAGGGCAATCAGCACTGAGAGAACACCACAAACAATCATGGGCAAAGAGGACATTATGACTCCAACCATGGCTGCAAAATTAGTGTTTATTCTTTAAATATACAAAGAAAAAGAAGAAAAAAAGAGGTATTAGGACACAAAAAAGGCAATAAGTGTAGCTTTACACCTGCCTTTTATCGGAAATCGCGATGAAATCGGCGATTTCTGACCTTTGGATTGCAGATTCGGGAGAGTTTTAAGCGATTACGGAATAAAATATTGTGAATTCAGGAAAAATATCTGCGAATAAGAACATTAGTAATTCATAAATAATATTTAACTTTGCATTATAAATAGTCAACTGGACTAAAATGCTTATGCAAAATAACCCGAATTATTAACTTACTAAATGATGAAGATATGACAAATAAATATTTATGCAAAATCGGTTTGGCGTTTGCCCTTTTGTTGTTTTTCTGTAGCAAGGCATTGGCGCAAAGTGTCGCTGATGTTCCTGTTGAGGGGAAGGTGTTCTATATTGAAGACGGAATGAAACGAACCATCAAGAAGTCGGCTCGGAAAGCCGCCGACGAATCCAGCCCTTGGTCATCCACTTGTGTTGTCAAGAACTGTTTTGACACAGACAAGATTGGAAAAGAAGCGTGGTTGATGACGGCTGACGGCGAAACAGAGCTATCTATCTCGTTAGAATACTCTGGTGATGACGAACGCTACCTCATCAAGTCACAAGACATCTTCTTCTTCTTATATGATGGAAACGATCTCTTCCACGATGATAGTAAGATACTTCTCACTGACGAGAACATTACCGGCTCTTATACAACTGTAACCAAAGAAAGAAAGGCAACTGTGCATGTAACGGCCCCATACATGTTTCCTGTGACCGACATTCCTTATTATACTTTTTATATTGTTATTCAGGTGAATTTCAAAAATGGAGGCTCTGCTGCTATCGCCAGGAATCTCGGAGTCAGCCGCAATGGACTCTTCCTCCTACATGGTCTGAATGGTGACAGAAAGTGTTTCGACGCATTTAGGCGATATCTGGTTGGAAACAAGAAGACCTACATCGTCCAACAGATATTTTTACAAGATTATAGTTCATCAAACACCAGTTCTTTCAACGACAACACTCATAAGAACCACGTTGTGAAGAATGGGCTGAAAGAACTTAGCAATCATCTCTTCAATGTGGGTATTGCAAGTACCAAGTATGACATGATCGGCCATAGCATGGGTGGCATCCTTGAACGCCTTTACATCCAAGAAGTCGATGATAAGCACACGAATAAGTTGATTACGCTGAACACTCCCCATTTTGGATCAGGATATGGTGATGCATACTTAGCTTATAAGGCCGCCCAACTTATCCCTAAAGTGAGAGACAACAAGACCGTACAAAAGGTTAACGCAGCATTAGACAAATTTTTTGCTACTGATCCATCCAAGGATGCAATCATAGACCTGGGCAAAAACAGTGCTGCTATCGCAAACCTCGCAGCCACCAGGAGCAAACTATATGATATTCCCGTATGCGCTGTAGGTACGGAGGTAGAGAATTATGAAGGCACCAAAAATGCCGCTAAAGAATATTATTACATTGGCTATGATTACGTATGGTCCCGTATTTTAGATAGGGAGGTTAAGCATAAAAGATATTATTTGGATGAGGATGCCACCGACGGATCGGATTATGTCGTCTCTGTCGAGAGCCAAAAAGGGGGATGTGAAAAAAGCTATATTTACAAAGGACATTTTTTTCAGGCCATGCATTGCAATTCCACCGAATGGGAAGTGATACATGAGAAACTGAACGACTTGTTGACAACTACATACACATATCCCTTCTCCGATACGGGATTTGGAGCTCCTCCATCAAGAGCACGTTCTAAGGCAGGAAGTGATGACAACAAGTATGTAACGGAATTTGCAGAGCCTAAGCCTACGTCATTCATAAAGATTGAGGCAAAGGAATCCAATGATCCAGACTATACCCATGAGCTTACATTGACCCACAGCAATGACATGATGACAACCATGGCTTTCTGTGTTCTGACGAAAGACGAAATGATTTCCGACTTTGATAAGGATGTGATGTATTTTGACATGAGTGGCTTCGAAGGAGAACGGACGGTATATGCCGTCGGACGTACAGATTACAATGCATTAGTGATAGACTCTGTCAAGGTGAGACTGGGAGGATCAAGTGGAATAAAATATCTGAAGAACAACACTGAGTTCCGCTATACCGTCAACGGGAATAACCTGCAGATTGAGAATGCTGCCGGACCTTACATTATCGCCATTTACAATGCTGCCGGTCAGGTGCTGACAGAAATGAATAGCAATCCTTCCCACACCTATGCATTGCCTCGGAACAATGGCCTCTTAATCGTCAGTGTCCGTTCGAACAACGGCAAGCAGTTCTTCAAAGTAATGACAAACCCAAATAAATAGTATTAACTTAAAATTAAAAACGATGAAAAAGTATGTTTATCTTCTGGCAATGGCATTGTTTGCTAACCAGTTCCTGTCTTGTTCTAGCGATGACGATTCAAGTTCATTGAGCGAACTCGAAAAGAATTATTTCACCATTGAAAAATCTATCTACAACGACGGCACTTTCCCTTCTGGCACAGTAGATGAGATTGTCAATGGCGTTGAAATGAGTTCTCAGGTAATGAATGGTGCCATGAACTTCATCACGATCTTCACAGAGCAAAAGATTGATAAATTCTTCGTAGGCGTAAAGGGCGTTCCTGGTTATCTGGAATATGTTCCCACAAACGCTTCCACTAGAGATGGGGAATCTGGTGCACTCAATCTGTACACTATACCCGTTATGATGAGCCAGTCTTACACAGGAAACGCAACACTCCTCTTGAGTGGACAGCTTCAAGGCGGCGATATCTCGAAACCTGTTGAAAAGCAGATGTTCTACATCGAGACCATTCCTGGCGAGGTTGAAGTGAAGCTGTCGTTCAGCAACAGTAAGGATGTCGACCTGCATCTGTACACACCAGGCGGAGAACACATTTACTATGGCCACAGAGGCGGCACCGTCACAAACGAGAAGGGTGAGGAAGTCACCTATGGCTTGGATGTTGACTCCAATGCAGGTTGCAGCATTGATGGTATCAACAAGGAGAACATCTACCTCCCTGCCGAAAAGGTCGAAAGTGGTACATATAAGGTTGTAGTTAACATGTTTGACAACTGCGATCGTAAAACTCCCACAAGTTGGTCGGTTGTTGTTCGCTATCAAGGAGAGTTCATCAGGCCTTCCAGCGGGTCAAATCCCGCTTATGGCGTTTATCCTGTAGGAGCTGGTGATGATGATATGACACAGGCTATGACATTCACTATCAACAATTCTGCTAGGACCAGGGGCGCAGCGAGGTTCTTGCCAGAGTCATTCAAGCCCATTCCATTGACCGATATGGACAAAATGAAACTGGAGGAAGCTGAGTCCCGCAAGTAATTCGCCCGTTAGTTCTGGTCAATTACAATATAGCCGTCTGCACTGCAGACGGCTATATTTTTCGAATGGGAGTCGGCTTGGGGTCAGATAGTGTAAAGTCCTTTTATGTGGGGATGCTCATTTATCTTTTTCGACGTTCAAGGAGATAGTCACATAACTGCCTTCAGTCACCTTGTCCGTCTCAGTATTGACTGTATGCTCTTCAGCCTTCGAGTATGCATCCTTGTGCCATACGTCATAACGCAACATCGCTTTCTGATGATACGTAAGATCCTTTGCCTCGAAATACCAGATTCCATTGGCATTCTGGGTCATTGACACATTAGACTCCATAGTAGCATCCTCACGCCCATAATCCACATGGAAGGGATCGACTCCCACGGAGAATCGCATTAAGTGAAAAACAGCTGCACCTGACGCACCTCCTGCACCTGAATAAAAATTCATGTTGTCTTTTTGGTGGGGAAAAAGGAGCCTTTTGGGCTCTGATTGGAGGCTCCGTAGGAAAATTTAGAGGCTCCGCTCATCAGAGAGAAGGCTCTGGGCTGAGGAAAACAAGTTGTTTTCTAAAGAAAAGTCTTATTTTCTGGCTTTTTGGGGGCTTCGTGCACCTAAATGGCATCTGCTTTCGAATAGATATGCACTATTTGCATATTTATTAAAGACATGATTGACACCCTTTCCTGACATGGTTGATATCAGTCAGGTGCACGAGGTGCGTCAGGTGCAGCGTGTTTTTATTCTTTCACAGGAGGGCTCCTGACATATAGTTGTGATACTCTCATTTTAACCCACACCCACCACACCCAGCACACCCAACTTGGGTGTAAGAGGTGGGGGAAGTGTGGGTTGTTTTTACCATTTATCTACTACCGCGCGCGTAGGATCTATTCTTTTGTGAGCCATTCCCAGGAACTATCGTCGTCGAATCCAATCTTCAGGTAGAAATTGTCAGATCCAGATTCTTTATTCTTATCGCTATAGCCCCAATCATAGTGGACTTCATTAAGGTCGCCCCAGTGATTGAGAGCCTTATAGTCCCAAGAGAACTTATATGCACTAACTTCAAAGTCAGCACTATTACTAACTTCAATGGTTCTGCTAAATTTGTTTATGTAAACAGTCGTTGACGAAGCATTGAAACTGATTTCTCCGTACTTGGTTATTGCATAAGACTCAGAATTATCTTCTTCTGCTGCATCCTCTTTATATTTCACATTGAGAATTCTTACGTTGTAGGTATTGCCTTCCTTGTATTTTTCCAATTCGAATTCGAGTTCGGATTTGGTGTCCCATGCTATCCGACCAAATCTCTCCTCATACAGATCACGTCCTTGCACTACCACATGGAGTATATTTCCATCTTCTCTGGCAGTAGCGGTGTATCTCTGGTCGGCAAATGCTTTCTCATCTGCATTTATACCTACAAAATCACTGTCGGGTCCCCCGCCTACCCATTGGCCGTCTGGGTTATCATTAGTATACGTAACTTCATTGCGGACACGGACTCCGAAACTAAGAGCCTTTAAAGAGATGTTGTCGCCAAGCTCTGGCTCCTCGCCGCTGGTTCCATCCTGAGTGATCTCAAGGGAGCGGGTGCCTTTGGCGCCTGTGGGCAGTTTACCCTCTATATAGACGTAGGTGGTAAGGGCAGGGCCGTTGTTCGGCTCGATGCCCACGGTGATGATGTTGCCGTCGATGGCGCATTGGACATAGGCCGACGATGAACTGACGGTGATGTCCGTCAGGTTGGTTTTTGTGATGGTGACGGTCTTCGTGCCGCCCTTCTTGTCGAAATGTAGTTTGGAGGGAGAAAGTTCTATGGTGGTCCGTGCCTGAATGACGACAATGCTGTCTTTGACGAGTTCTGTACCTTTTGTCGTCTTTCCCGACACGTAGATGACACCCCTGCGGTCGCTCTCCTTTTCGGGCAGGCTCTCCCAAGAGATGTCGAGCATGCCCTTGTCATCCCAGCGGATAAAGGTGAGCCACGATGCGTTGGACGTCAGCGTGACATTCTTCATGTTGGGAACGAAGGTGGTGGTTGTGCTGCTGCGCTCTTCGTTGGTGGCAAAGTTGTGCTGCCCGATGTCGATCTTGGCGACACCTACGGGAATTTCCGCAAGTTGGTCGCCGAGTAGGACGGCTCCCATGTACTTCACCTGTGGGTAGATGGTGTAGGTGTTGCCCTCGTTCTTGGCAGGGTCAAGGGTCTCAAACACGTGATAGTAGCTCTTGTTGCCATTGTCAAGGCCGAAATAGTCATGGTTCCACCAACTGTCCACTTGGCGGTCTTCCCTGTCGAAGACGGCAAAACCGATGCCCACGGGCACCAGGATATTATGCCTTAAGCCCGACGTAATGGTGAAGCGGTAGGGCTCGAACTCCTCGTCGTGCCACCTGAGGTTATAGAATTCAGGCACCAGACTGAAGTGGTCGCTCTCGTAGAAATCTAACTCTGGATCGTCTTCTAATGACCATTTCATGAAAGTCAGTGCCCCCCACAACTTTGCGTAACCCGTCACGCCAAAGTCTGACTTTTTCAGCTCGGTATATTTGGGCGGCGTCTGTAGCAGTTCCTTGTCATTGGTGGCAGGTGTGTAATTCCATACAACGGGGCCATTGTAGTCGAGTTTCACACCCAGGTCTGCCCCGAATCCGACCATGAAACTAAGGGAGTCCGCCTTTAGCCAGTCCGTAATGAACTTGGGGAATTTCTCTAAGGGGACCTTGAACTTCGCCTCGGCTTTGGCATAAAGACCCGTGCCGAAGGAGAACTGGCCTGCGGTGTCGAGATTCCACTCCGTGGTATCCCTCAGAATGGTATTGCTCCACTTATAGTGATAGATAGGATAGACCACTGGCGGCAGCACGTGAAGGTCGTGGTGGTTCATGGTTATATTCAAGAAAAGTCGTTCGTTCTTGGTGTTCTTTTTGGTTAGCGACAATGCCGTGGCCGAACCTTCAAAGAAGACACCAAACCCAACGTCAAATTTGAGTTTGCCCAGTTTGAATTGGATACTAGGGACAAAGGGCAGTTCCAGACGGGCGGAGAATCCGCCGGTGAGGGTCGTCGTGTTTTCTTCCTCGATGTCGAAGTCGTCTGTCTGATAATACTGGAAGCCCGTAAACGGCGTGATGGTGAGGAAGGCGCGCACCTTTACCTTGGCTTTAAGCGAACTGCTGACGGATCCCTGCAGGTCGCCGTTGATCTGGAGCGGGCTGTTGTCGTCGAGGAAAGCAGTGGTTCGCTTCAGGTTGATGGTATTGCTGATTGTGGGCAGGTTGATGGGCTCTTCCGGCGTGATGCTGATGTCGTAGCCTTCGAGTGGCCCCCTTCTGCGGGCTGCTGCTGTCGAGGCGTTCTCCATGCCCTCTGAGGCACCTGCCACCTTCACCACCAACTGTTCGTAGACATCTGTCAGTGCCAGAGCCTCAGTCATGACCGTATAGCCGTTAGCATTCTTGTCAACGGATTTCACCAGTCCTCCGAAACCATCGGGAATCAGTGGGCTTTCTTCCTCAATGAGCAGTTTGTCTCCCACCTTTGGGATCAGTGCGGAAGGCGTGTTGACATCCAAGCATATCCAGTAAAGGGAATCAGAGGCCACGATATAGTTGGCAATGGAGGGGTCGGGCCTCACCACGTCGGCCTTGTACTTGGTCTCTGGAGTGACAAACGATACGGAGTCGATGGCTGAGAGGGGGATGCGGTACACGGAATCTAAGGCATAGATTTCCTGCACGACGTACTCATCGTGCTCCACGCCGAGGGTGTCGATGCAACTGTACTCAAAGTGATCGATGTCGCCGAAGAAGAAGGCATTGAACTGTCCGTCGTGGCGATAGATATAGAGCGCGTTCTGCTCAGCCTGTGCCTGGACAGACTGGGAGGCGAGTGCCATCAGCAACGCCGCCAAAATATATTTGAAATAGGTGTATCGTTTCATCGCTTCATGATTTTAGTGGTGATGGAATCTGCCTTGACAATATAGACTCCTTTAGGGAGCGATGAGAGACTGAGACGGTAGGTGCGCTGGCGGTCGGCCTTGAGCTGCCCGACGAGTTTGCCGTCGAGTGTGTAGATGCCTACGACGGTGCCTTTCTTCAGCTGACTTAATACGAGTGTGCCTTCCTGATAGCTGATCTCTGTCGGATCGTCCGTCTTGGCAAACTCGGTGATACCACTCGGGTCGGTGTTTATATAAGTAAAGTTGACCACGTCGGCAAGGGCAAAGGTGAAATCTGCCTTTGTGGAGGTGATGCGCAGGTTCGTGCCCTCAAACTTCACGTATGGCTTTTCCGTTAACAGGAACTCGGTCTTGGCACCGCCTTTGGTTGTCACGACCAATGTCTTGCCGCCCTGCTTCTGCTCAGGCGTGTCGTTGTCGCCCAGACCTGCTGTCGGGGGAGTGAAGAGGTAGGCTTCTTTGGAGGAATGACGGCTGCTGTCGGTAAAGCCGCCTGTGCAGGCCAGTCGTCCGTCGTGCAGTAGTGTCCAGGAACCCAACAGCAGCTCATAGTTGAAACCTGGGGCCGAGGCAATGGTCCACTCGCCAGTGGTGTAATTCATACTGATGATCTGGACGGTTTCAATCAGATGATCGACAGAAAAACCAATCAGATAGACCTCCCTTTTGGCCTCGTTGACAAAGACACCGCTGCGGTAGGAGATCTCCTTGCCTGTCTCTGGGTGGACGGATGGAATCTTAAAATCACCGTATTGGTAGTATTTACTATCCTCAGAGCAATAGAGGAACAGTTTGTAGATGTAGTCATCACTGCCCGAGACTTCCTCATTTGCCAAGATCATGTAGTAGTTCTTGCCGTTATGTTTGAAGTGGTAGTCGGAAGGACGGACATCATTTGACAACAACAGGGGGAATCGTGAATAGGAGAAGATAGTGCTGGAATACTGCGTTTTGCCTGTCGTGGGGTTGTAGCAGTCGGCCACAAAGCCCTGGGAACCATCACTATAGGTGTAAAGATCAACAACATTGTCGTATGCGTCAAAAATACCGAATACCAGAATGTTGCCGTCCTTGTCGTGCATCATATAGGGGTTGTTGCGGCTGTCCATGTTGCCGACGGCGGTGAATGATGAACCATTGTAGTAGTCCATCGTGTTGTCATCAGCCTCATAGTTGCCGCTGACAAAGACTTCTCCGTTTACATTGATAGCCTTGGCATTTGACCGTGCCTTGGTCAGGTTGGGACCTGATTGGAATGAGTTCGACTGAGGATTATAGATATCCACACTGCTACTTTGACCTTTGTGACCATCTTGGGCGTAGCCACCGCCCACCATCCAGCTGCCGTCGCTGAGCATGACTGAGAAACCGTCGTCATGGGCAGCGCCGATGTTGATACTGTTCCATCTGCCGTTCTGGTAGATTTCTGCCGTCTTGGTGAGGGCAAGTTCTGTAGTGTGGCCTCCTACTACCATCAAACCGTTGGCTGTTGCAAAGGTCTGGTGTCCCATACGGCCCAAATTCATATCAGGCAGTTTTTCATACTTCAGTGTTGCTACGACTCCCATCCTGTCACCGTCGGAACGGGTGGCGGCTTTGCGGGTAGAGAGTGTGAAGTCCTCGACGGGGGCTGCGGGCGGAATCGTGGCCAGCAGAGCTATTGGCCATACGAGCAATGTCGTCAGAATGAATAGTTGTCTTCTCATTTTTATCTTATTTTTTAAAAGGCGGAGGCTTTCAGCTTGAGGCCGGCGGTCTCATCGATGCCGAACATGATATTCATGTTCTGAACGGCTTGACCAACGGCTCCTTTCAAGAGGTTGTCGATGCAAGAGGTAATGAGCAGCTTGTTATCAAACTTCTCCACGTGGACGAGGCACTTGTTAGTGTTCACCACCTGCTTCAGGTCGATGGGCTTGTCACAGTAGTGGGTGAAAGCGGCATCGCGATAGAAGTCCTTATAGGCCTCGATAATTTTTTCCTCGCTGGCCTTGGTGCGCACCACCTCGGTGGCGAAGATGCCACGGGCGAAGTCGCCGCGGTAGGGGATGAAATCGATGTCGATCTCAAGGGAGCCCTGCACCTGCTCTAATGACTGACGGATTTCGGCCAGATGCTGATGGGTGAAGGGCTTGTAGATACTCAGGTTATTGTTCCGCCAGGAGAAATGGGTCGTGGCTCCGGGTTTCTGACCGGCACCTGTGGAGCCGGTGATGGCGTTCACGCTGACATCATACTTCAGCAGGCCCATCTTGGCAGCGGGCAAGAGACCAAGTTGGATGCAAGTAGCGAAGCAGCCTGGGTTGGCCACGTGTTGCGCCTTGGCAATCTCCTCCTTGTTGATCTCGGGCAGGCCATACACCCAGGAGCCCCTCTCAATCCCCCCAACGGGGGGAAGATTGGCACCATTTTCTCCCCCCTTGGGGGAGTTAGAGGGGGCTTTTAATCTGAAGTCCTGTGCCAGGTCGATGATCTTCACGCCGTCGGGAATCGTGTGCTCCTTGAGGAACTGTTCACTCTTGCCGTGGCCGAAGCAGAAGAACACGACATCGACATCCTCGAAGGGCATCTGGTCGGTAAACTTCAGGTCAGTCTCGCCGATGAGGCCTTCGTGGACGTCACTCACGGGATTGCCCGCATTGCTTTCTGAATTGGCAAAGACGATCTCTGCCACGGGGTGATTCTGCAGCAGACGGATCAATTCTCCGCCCGTATATCCTGCCGCACCTAATATGCCTACTTTAATCATAATTGTTTTCTTTAACTACGAATTGCACGAATTGTACGAATTATTGCCTTGCGAAGTCAAATTAGTATAATTCGTGAAATTCGTAGTCGTTAGTTTTACCTTTTTTCGTCTTTGTGGATACCGTAGTACACTCTCAGTGGTGTGCTGGAGACCTTGATGAAGCCCTTGGCTTCGTCGGCGGTCCATCCAGTCTGTGTCTCGCCGTATTCACCGAGCTTGCTCTTTGTCAGGTCGTTAGGAGAGTCGATACCCACGGTCTCGAAGCCGTAGGGACGGAGTTTCAGGATGGCCGTACCCGTCACGTTGCGCTGACTAGAAGTCAGCATGGCCTCGATGTCGGGCATCACAGGCTCTAAGTACTGGCTCTCGTGCAGGAACATACCGTACCAGTTGGCCACCTGGTCCTTCCAGTACTGCTGCCACTTGCTCAGCGTTGACTTCTCTAACAGACGGTGTGCCTCGATGATAAGCTTCGGTGCAGCAGCCTCAAAGCCCACACGGCCCTTGATACCGATGATGGTGTCGCCGACGTTGGCATCGCGGCCGATGGCATACGAGGCACCAATCTCTTCAATCTTCTGGATGGCCTTCACGCGGTCATCGAACTGCTCACCATTCACGCCGACGATCTCGCCCTTCTCGAACTGAATCTTCAGCAGCGAGTCCTCCTTGGCAGTGACATGTTTCAGATAAGCCTCCTCGGGCAGTCCCTGCGTGGGGTCGAGCAACTCACCGCCGCAGATACTGGTGCCCCAGATACCCACGTTATAGCTGTATTTCAGTTTCGTGAAGTCTGCGAAGAAGCCGTGCTCGTTCAGATAGTCCACCTCTTCTTTACGCGTCAGTTTCTTGTCGCGGGTCAGGGTGATGATCTCCACGCCGGGAGCCATCACGAGGAAGGTCATATCGAAACGGATCTGGTCGTTGCCGGCACCTGTGCTTCCGTGGGCGATGGCATCGGCACCGATCTCCTTGGCATAGCGGGCAATGGCGATGGCCTGGAAGATGCGCTCACTCGACACAGAAATAGGATAGCAATTGTTACGCAGCACGTTGCCGAAGATCATATATTTCAGCGACTTGGCGTAATACTCCTGCGTCACGTCGAGGGTCACGTAGGCCTTGGCCCCCAACTTATAGGCATTCTCCTCGTTGACCTTCAACTGCTCTGCCGAAAAACCGCCAGTGTTGGCACAGGCAGCATACACATCCCAGCCGTCCTGGGTCAGTTTCATCACGGTGTAACTGGTGTCAAGCCCACCAGAAAAGGCTACTACAACTTTCTTATTTGCCATATCTTTCTATCTATAAACTCTAAACACTAAACTATTTCCCATCGATCTTATTGATGCGCTCAATCACCTCATCGGGAATCTTGGCGGGTAGGTGCTCCGTCGGGTCATAGAGCATGGCCGTGCAAATGCAGTATTTACGGCCAGTACGGTGCAAGACGTCCACATTGCAACAGCCCTCGCAACCCTTCCAGAAAGCCTCGTCGTCGGTGAGGTCGGCGAAGGTGACGGGCTGGTAGCCCAGAGCCGTATTCATCGCCATGACAGCAGCGCCGCTCGTCAGCGAGAATATCTTGGCATGAGGCCAACGGGTACGGGCCAGAGTGAAGGTCATGTCCTTGATGCGCTTGGCCACATGGTGACCGCGGAAGTCGGGATGGACAATCAAACCCGACGTGGTGACATATTGCTGGTTCTCCCAGGTCTCAATATAGCTGAATCCGGCAAAGCGGCCGTCCTTCGTCAGGGCGATGACGGCTTTCGCCTCCAGCATCTTCTTGGTCAGATACTCGTGGGTGCGCTTGGCGATACCCGTCCCACGTACCTTGGCAGCCTCGGCGATGGTGTCGAGAATGGTATCGACATACTTCTCGTGCTCCGGTCCTGCCACTAAGACTTCTATTTCAATTTCCTGTTCCATTAAAATGTCAATTATCAATTGTCAATTATCTTATGTTCGGCACCACATCATTCAGGGCCTCGACAACCTCCTGATGGCGGACGCCCTCCTTGATGACGATGAAGATGGTGTCGTCACCGGCGATGGTTCCGATAATCTCAGGGATGTCGCTGTTGTCAATGTTCCACGCGATGCTGCTGGCATAGCCGGGACGTGTTTTGATGACCCCCATATTACCAGAGAAGTTGATGGAAACGAAACCTGGCACTTTCATCATTTCGCGGATGCTGTTGGGCGTGCTGACACGCTTGTACATGGTGTCGTTGGGCAGCACATACACATAGTTGCCGCTCATAGAGGCAGCCTTGGCAACTTTCAGTTGCTTCAGGTCACGGCTCAGCGTGGCCTGTGTCAGTTTGAAACCCTCCTTCTGAAGGGCACTCAACAGTTCGTCCTGACTGCCTAACTGTTGACTTGAAATGATGAGGCGCAGGGCCTCCAGCCTGTTGTTTTTTACTTTCATGTCGGTATATTTATTCAGAATTCGGGTGCAAAGTTATACAAAACTTCGCACCCGACCAAACATTTCTGCATATTTTTGCAGATTTTCTAATGATTGCCCTTATTTCCTATCTGCTCATGTCAAACCCGACGCGTACACCTTCGTATTGTTTACTCAGTTCACCCACGGTCTGTAGGTTGGCGTTTCCACTCAGGGCAGCCATGGTTTGAAGCACAGTTAGCAGTTTCTTGGCCTCAAACAGGATGGAGATACCATTGATCTCTTTCTTGGCGTAGCAGTTGACCGACAGGAGCAGTCCCTTCAGCTTGATCTGCTGCGATGACTCGTCGAAGGTGTAGGTGCCGCTAAATGGGGTACCGGCTATCTTCGAGGAGAAAGTGCCGTCCTGGTTGAAGGTGATGAATGTGTTGCTGGCAGAGATGTTCACCTGCTGGTAGTAGGGCAGCAGTTTCTGTTCAATCTGGGCGGCAGCCACCTCACCACCGGCCTTTGCCAGCAGGTTCTCGCTCATGAAGGCACAGCCAGGCCCCTTGTACGACCAACTGCCGATCAGATTGGCTGCCGACACCTTGTCTAAACCGATCACACTTGCAATGGCGTTCACCACGCTTCCGTTCTGAATGGCACTGAGCACCTGATTCATGTTGCCGCAACTTGTCATCAGTATACAGGCAACCGTTACTAGTAGAACTTTAATTTTTCTCATAATTATATTTAATTGATGGTTATTGTTAAATCATTGCAAGGATTACCAATGGCCGCCAGGGCCTCCCCCGCCGCCACCAGGGCCCCCGCCGCCACCAGGACCTCCACCACCGTTGCCGCCAGTGTATGACGATAGCGAAACGCTCGAGCCGCCGCTGACGGTGCCGCCGATATTACCCATGCCGCCGAAATATTCCGTGCCGTCACTAATTGTGACACCCGACTTCAGTGTGGTGGATCCTGAGGTAGATACAACCAAGGTGCTACCGCCGCTGGATGGGGTCTTGAAGGCTAAGGCAAGGTCGCTGCCGTTGTAGAGGGCGTACCAGGTGTTTTTGTTCCACGACGAGGTGGAATAGCATGATTGCGAAAGACTGCTTCCTGATTCCAAGCCACCGATAGCGACGAGAGTGCCGCCCGTGAAGTAGAGCTTCTTCTGCTCCTCGCTGTTGGCATCGACAGCCACCTCAGGCGATGATGCTCCTACGGCATAGATCACGCCGCCCTTGATGTAGCAGTTGCCGTTGGCGTCGATACCGTCATTGTTGGTGGCATGGGCATAGACGTAGCCGTCGCTGATGGTCAGGTCCTGGGCTGAGTTGATAGCATCGTCGTAGGCATTGACGGTGATCTGCCCGCCTGTGATATTGAGGTAGTTCTTACTCTCAATGCCCTCGCCATTGCGTCCGCTGGTGGTTACATTGATGGTACCTCCGCTGATGACCATACCGCCTGAGTAGGTGAAACTTCTGCCACTGCCTGACTTGATGCCGGCTTTGATACCTTTGGGCGACGAGTAGTAGTTGCTGCTGACATTATCGGTATTGCCCGTATAATTCGTGTTCTCAGTCTTACCATTGTTATAATAGAGTCCCCCGCTGGTGATGACGGTGATGGTACCGTCGCTGATGGTCATCACGCCGTCGCACTTCATGCCCTTGCCGCCAGCGCCTGTGGCAGTCAGGTTGAGTGTACCGCCGCTAATGGTCATGTTTCCGTCACAACTCAGACCACAGGCAGCCTTGGTCTCCGAGTCGTCGCTGTCCCACTCACCTTTACCGGTGGTCTTTGTGGTCATGGTGCCACCGCTGATGTTGATGTCACCATCACTCTTGATACCCTTCGCAGCTGTGGCGGTACAATTGATGTTGATCGTACCACCACTGATATAGACGTTACCGCTGTCCTCATCCTCGTGGTCGGTAGTCTCGCCCGTAGAGCTTTCGCCGTCCAGGTCGCACTGGATGCCATCATCGCCGGTGCCGCTGATGTTAACCTCGCCGCTTTCCATCAGGAAGTATTCATTGCATGAGATACCGTCGCCAACAGCCGAGGTGATGTTGAGTGTCAGGTTCTTCACCTTGATATAATCACCGCTCTTGATGCCGTGTTTGGTATTGCCCACCACGTTCAGCGTGCCGTTGCCCTGCAGTTGCAGCTGGCCCTTGCTGTAGATACAGGCCTTCTGTGAGCCGTTGGCGCAGTCGGTGAGGGTGTTCGTCGTATTCTTCTTGGCACTGAGCTGGATGCGCTTGCCGTTGGTGATGTCGATGGCAGCTCCTGTCGGGCAGGTCAGGTCAATGCCAGCCAACGACACCGTACATTTGTAGCTTCCGGAGAGCGCAAACTGTCCGTCTGTCGATGTACCGCTGAGCTGGTAGGTGATCTCGTCATCGTCAACAGCATTGGTATTGCTCTGTGCTATCGAGACGTAGGCGCCGCTGACGGTGGGCGTAACGTACTGTGCCACGTTGCCGGCCACGGTCACAGTCGCCGACGAGCCGCTATAGACTATGCTCACCAGATTGTCGGTCACTTTCGTGTTGTCAACCGTCATGCTGCTGATGTCGCTGAGTGTGAAAGCCTTGCCCATAATGGTCAGCGTCGTGCCTTCATTGTAGGTCATCTCACCGCACTGCGAGGCAGGGAACTGATAGGTAACGCTGCCCACCTGTACGTTCAGCGTCTGGGCAGAAACGGTGAGAGAGTGAGAAAATGAGAGAGTGAGAAAGTGAAGAGTGAACAGTATCACTATCATCCTGATGATTGCGGCCTTTTTCATTTTACGTTCACTTTACGGACTCCATTCTTCGTCTTGATCACATACACGCCGCGCCTCATCTTTTCCTTGCTCACCTTGCGGCCCTGCAGGTCGTAGATGTCGGCTTTTTCATCGAGAGTTGTCACATTTATCTCCTCTATCCCCGTGGTCTCGTCGGAGGTAGAGAAATACATCTTGCTCAGGTCGGCAAGGGTGAGCTCCATCGAGCCAGCCATCAGTTTGCCGTCCTGAATGTTAATCGTCAGCGACGCGGTACTGATGGAGGTCTTCGCGCCGTCAGCCGTCTCAAACGTCAGGTAGGGATAGTCGTCGGCGAATGTTGCTAACGGTCCTATCATCATTGATAAGAATACTAAAATCTTCTTCATACAGCAGTAATTTGTTCTTTTGCTGCAAAATTACATATAATACCTGAGTCGCTGAAATTATTTCAACCAACGGCACTTTTCCTTCAACGAAACCTACCATAGTCTCATCCCGACAAAGGCGCGGGCGCGCCATTTGTTCTGGTTGACCGTCACGTCATTGTCGAAGAAGGAATTACTCATCGTAAGCGTGGCACCAGCGAAGTATCGGGGCGAGAAATTGTAGATGACGGCAGCACGTTCATTGAAGATCATACCGAAACTGAAGTGTTTGGCATCTCTGCGATCGCCATTCACGGTCATGTGGTTGTGATTGTAGATGACAAAGGTGGGGAGCATCGAGAAGTGGAGCAGCCACTTCTTGCCGAGCACCCAGTTGTAGCCGTAGCCGCCACCGATGCCGAGGAGTCCGATGTGGATATTGACATCGGGCGCATCGGGATTCCGCATTTTGAGTTCGTCGGTGGTCTCGATGCTACCGCCCTGATAACTGATGCCTGCGAGCCATGAGCCAGCCGAACGACGCTGGATGTAGCTCTGGGTGAAGACTGCCGGATAGGAGAAGCGACGGTGGTTAAAGACGTAGTAACCAGCCAGGTTGGCCATCTTCATCTTGACGTCGCCCGCCTCTAAATGCCCGATGGCATCACCTCTTTCCATATCACCAGCCAGCGTTGTTGAGCGATGGTAGCTGGCATCGAGGCTCAGACGGCTGCTATAGTAAGCAAAGTTGAACTCATAGTCCTTGTAGGCACCTTTCATCTTGGCCGGGTTGATAGACAGTGACGCCGAGATCCCACGGTACGAGGCCCCAATGCTCACGGTGGTCTTGAAGTTGGTGTTCAGGTCGGCTTTGGAACTGACGCCGTTCTTGTCACCCCTCACGTGGAAGTCATCGCCCGACTGGTTCAGCCTCACCTTCAGCGTCAGGCTACCCTCTGGACGAACCACATAGTTCGTGTCGTAGGCAGTCCTATAATATCTGTCCGTGAACACACTGTCCACATGTGCCCTTATTTGTTGATCACGAGTCTGAGCCTCGACATTATTTGAGATGACGAGGAGGAAAGCTGCAAGTTTGATATACTTTGCGTACATAGTTATGATTTCTTTGGCAAATATAGTGTTAATTGGGAAATAATCGCTATATTTGCACCGAATTTTATGATTGTTTATGAAGAATTAATATGAAGAGATTTCTGATAACAGGCTTGGCGCTGATGATGATGACGATGAATGCGCTGGCACAGAGTGAACGATTCTGTATTGCCAAGGACGGTAAGGCTGCGGCAATTGTAGTGGACGAACAGGATTGGTCGGGCGTGATCCGTGCCGCCAATGATTTGGCCGATGACGTCCGTAAAGTCTGCGGTACGGAAGCCCCCCTCTTATCCCCCCAACTGGGGAGAAGCCCCAAAGCTCAGCAACTCGTCCCCCAGTTGGGGAAGGCTGGGAGGGGGCTTGTCATCGTCGGAACGATTGGCAAGAGCCGCCTCATCGACAAGCTCATCAAGCAGAAGAAGCTCGATGTGAGCAAGGTTCGCGGACAATGGGAGTCGTTCGTCATCGATGTGGTGGACGGTAGTCTTGTCGTGGCAGGCAGCGACAAGCGTGGCACCATCTATGGCATCTACGAGATCAGCCTGCGCATCGGCGTATCGCCCTGGTACTGGTGGGCTGACGTGCCTGTCAGGCATCAGGATGAGGTGTTCTGGGAAGGCGGACGCTTTGTGATGCCCTCACCGACGGTGAAGTACCGTGGCATCTTCATTAACGATGAGGACTGGGGCCTGAAGCCCTGGGCATCGACAAACTACGAGAAGGAACTGGGCGACATCGGCCCGAAGACATACGCTCGCGTGTGCGAACTCTTATTAAGGTTAAGGGCCAATATGCTGGCCCCAGCCATGCACTCCTGCACAGGTGCGTTCTATTCTCATCCGGATAGCAAGGTAGTGTGCGACTCGTTCGGCATCATCATCACCACCTCTCACTGTGAACCGCTGCTGCTGAACAATGCCGCGAAGAGTGAGTGGGACTCAAAGCGCGACGGCGAGTGGAACTACAAAACCAACCCCAAGACCATTTGGAAGAAATGGGATGACCGTCTGTCGGAGGCCTCGCAATACGAGAACATCTATACGGTGGCCATGCGTGGCGTACACGACGAGGGTCTGCGGGGTAACCTGCCGATGGAAGAGCGCGTGCCGCTGATCCAACAGGTCATCAGTGACCAGAGACAATTGCTCGAGAAGCATATTGGCCGGAAAGCCACTGACATCCCACAGATCTTCGTGCCCTATAAGGAGACGATGGACATTTATGAGAACGGGCTGAAGGTGCCCGATGACATCACGCTGGTATGGGTGGATGACAACTACGGTTATATGAAGCGCGTGGCTGATCCCGAGGAGCAGAAGCGTAGTGGCGGCTCGGGTGTCTATTACCACATCTCTTATCTGGGTGCGCCCCACGACTATCTGTGGATCAATACCACGCCGCCCGTGCTGATGTACGAGGAACTGAAGAAAGCCTACGACGCTGGGGCTGACCGCTACTGGCTGCTGAACGTGGGCGACATCAAGCCCATGGAACTGGGCATGCAGACCTTCTTCGACATGGCTTGGAACGTCAAAGCCTTCAGTTTCGAGAAAGCCCGCACCCACCAGGCCGAATTCCTCGCCCACCTCTTCGCCTCCTCCCGCTCGGCTATGCCGCTTGGCTCGTCCAAGAATTGTCAATTGTCAATTATCAATTGTCAATTATTACTCGACGCTTACTACCGCCTCGCCTGGAGCCGCAAGCCGGAGTTTATGGGCTGGGAGTACGAATGGGACGACAAGGCGCACACTGGTCTGAAGCCCACTGAGTTCTCGTTTCAGCATTACGACGAGGCCCAGCGCCGCTTGGCTGAATACCAGCGCATCAGCGATACCGTAGAAGAACTCAATGTTCAATGTTCAATGGTCAATGGTCAATGGTCCAACGCCTTCTTCGAGCTGCTGCAGTTCCCCATTCAGGGCGCCTATCAGATGAACCGCAAGTTCCTCATGGCCCAGCTCAACCAGGAACTGCTTGCCGAGGGACGGACGGCCGAGGCCAACTGGGCGGCACGACAGGCTCAGGCTGCTTACGACAGCATCAATGCCTTGAATCTCCGTTATAACGAACTGCTGGATGGCAAGTGGCGCGGCATGATGAACCTGGCTCCCGCTTTCTGCGCCCTCTCTCATCTCATGCCGGAAGTGACCTATACCGAAGAGGTCGGTGAGAAGCCTGTTGACCTCACGCCCAAGCATCAGCCATTGGAGGGCTGCCATGTCATCGACCTTGGGACGTTCATCGACAAGAGCAGCGATGCCCAGTTGGTCAGCGGCCTCGGCTACGACGGACAGGTCATGCAGTTAGGTGAGGTCACCTATCAGTTCCCTGCGGTCACGGCCGACAGCATCGATCTCGTGGCCTATACCGTTCCCTTTTGGCCGCTCTACAAGGGACGGAGCAACGCCATCAGCATCAGTGTCGATGGCGGCAGTCCTCAGGTGTTCGAGAACAAATTCAAGGAGTATTCCCGTAGTTGGAAGGATCAGGTGATGCGCAACGGTGCCACATGCCGCCTGCGCTTCGCCGTCGATAAGTCAAAACCCTCTCACACCATCCGCTTCACGGCTGTGGAGCCAGGCCAGATGCTGCAGCATGCCATCATCGACTGGGGCGGCCTGCAACCAGCCTACATAGGTCCTCTGCCATGAGTATGCCATAAATACATAAAAAAAGATGATTTAGCTTATGAAGATTATAGATGAACAACTAATCAGTAGTGTTGTGGAACAGGCAAAGCAGTCACCACGGCTGCGCATGAATTATAACTTCCACGAAAGCCTCCAGGACAAATGCCACCGATTCCTCAATGCCTTGGAGCCAGGAACATTTATCCCTGTGCATCACCATCCAGACAAGGACGAGACCTTTGTGATACTGAAGGGCAAGGTCAGAATAACAACCTACAAGGGTGATGGCAAAGTAATGGCATCCTGCGTTATCAGTCAGGAGGGCGGCATTTATGGAGTGGATATTCCAAAAAATGTTTGGCACGGATTAGAGTGCCTTGAACCCAGCGTGCTTTTGGAATGCAAGGCTGGTCCGTTCGTTGAGCATGAGGTTGACGGAATTCTGGAGATAAAGAACGGCAAAGACATCTTTCTTGCAGGAGGATGCTTCTGGGGAACAGAGCATTACTTCAAACAGATAGAGGGTGTAGTGGAGACAGAGGTCGGGTTTGCCAACGGTCATACTGCTGATCCTTCGTATAAGGAAGTCTATACAGACACGACGGGCTATGCCGAGACGGTACACGTGAAGTACAATCCTGATGTGGTCAGTCTTGAATTCCTTTTGCAGATGTTCTTCAAGGCCATCGATCCTACAAGTCTCAATAAGCAGGGGCATGACGAGGGCACCCGTTACCGCACGGGCATCTACTATACCAGTGACAAGGATTTGCCTATCATCGAAAAGGTGTTTGCAGAAGAGCAGAAAAACTATCAGCAACCTCTGGCCGTAGAAAAGCTGCCGTTGCTGAACTTCTATTCAGCCGAGGAGTATCACCAGGACTATCTGGATAAGAACCCAACAGGCTACTGTCATCTGCCAGAGTCACTTTTTGAGTTTGCAAGAAAAGCAAACCAACTACGAAGAAAGATGTAAGAATATGAAACAATTAAGAAACATATTAGGCTATCTTTTAGGGCTGGTACTCTTTGTGGGACTGATGCCCACATTGATGTGGCTGGCATCAGGAAGACCAGCATTTTGGGCAGCAGTGACAGCTAAGGATGTGGTCGCCTGGGCCTTGATGCTCTGCGGACTGTTGCTGAGCATCTGGACCATTGTTTATATGAGGCTTCGTGGTAAAGGCAACCCAATGGATGCCTTTGGTCATGAAGTGGCTCCACGTACACAACACTTAATGACAGACGGTCCTTATCGTCTGAATCGTAATCCCATGCTGACGGGTACGCTCATTTATCTCATAGGCTTCGCCCTGTGGCTGTGTACTTGGCAGGCAGTCGCCGTCTGGTTCCTCTTCTTTGCCATCATGTTTATTCAAGTACTTAGTGAAGAACGCCGCTTGCATCGTGACTTTGGCAATGAGTATGATGCTTATTGCCGTCACACTCGTAGATTCGTATTGACAGCGGTTTTGTTATTGCTGACCCTGACGGGGGGAGCTCAGGGATTCCGTAATCCCGTACTCCCCGGTTTCCATGCCGACCCCTCTGTGTGTCGTGCCGGTGATGACTTCTATCTGGTAAACAGCACGTTCCAGTATTATCCTGGCGTGCCTGTCTTCCATAGTAAAGACCTGATTCATTGGGAGCAGGTGGGTGCCTGTCTTACCCGCGAGTCGCAGGTCAGGATTGAGGGAATGGACGAGCAAAGTGGCATCTATGCCCCCACCATCCGTTATCACGAGGGCCGATTCTATATGGTGACGACGGTATTCCCCTCACGCAAGCATTTCTATGTCTATACCGACAATCCCAATGGTGAATGGAGCGACCCCATCTACATCGACTTCTGCGTAGGCAGTTGTGACCCAACGTTATTCTTCGACGAAGGCAAGTGCTATTTCCTTTGGAAGGAGGGCGACATCAAGATTTGTGAGATTGACGTAAAGACAGGCAGGCAGCTTGGCGAGATACATCATCTGGGCGTAGGTCTTGGCGGTCGCTATCCTGAAGGGCCACATATCTATAAGAAGGACGGCTATTACTATCTCCTGCTGGCTGAGGGTGGCACAGAGCATGGTCATCATGTGAACATCCTCCGCAGTAAAAGCCTGTTCGGCCCCTACGAATCGAATCCAGCCAATCCTATTCTCTCGCATTTCAGCATGAAGATGCAGAACAGCCCTATCCAAGGATTAGGCCACGCCGACCTGATACAGGCTCCCGACGGTTCATGGTGGATGATTTGCCTCGGCTATCGTATCCACGGCTATCTGCAGCACGTGATGGGCCGTGAGACTTTTCTTGCTCCTGTCGAGTGGAAAGAGGGCGAATGGCCTGTGGTTAATGGCGACGGAACCCTGCAACTGGATATGCAATGCCAGACACTGCCACAAGTACCGATGCCTTTGGAACCCTCCAAGGATGAATTCGATGCCGACAAGCTCTCGCTCTATTGGAGCCATCTGAACATGCCGCAAAAGGACAACTATTCGCTGACAGCACGCAAGGGATGGCTTCGCATGACAACCTCTACCGTTACACTCGACGAGGTGGGAAATCCTACGTTCATCGGTCATCGCCAGTCGGAGGCTAACTTCACCGCCACCACCAAAGTAGATGTGTCAGGGTTGAAGGATGACGGTGTGGCAGGCATCACGGCCTATGCTGCCCATCACAATCACTACGACGTGCAGATAGTTACACGTGATGGAAAACATTATGTTCAGGCCAAGATCCGCATCGGCGAGATGGAGCATATTGAAAAAGCGATTCCGCTATACGAGGACATCGTCTATCTGCGAATCACTGCCGATCCGCAGTTCTATCATCTACACTATTCCACGGACGGCGAACATTTCACACATCTTGCCCGCATGGATTACCGCTATCTGAGCACCGAGACCATCGGCGGCTTCTGTGGTGTGCATCTCGGCATCTTTGCCCATACCCTTAGTAAGACCATCAGCCACGCCGACTTCGATTGGACAGAGTTTAAGTTTATAGTAAAATAAGGGTCTTCACAAGAATGACGTGATACCGGCATCGTGCAGGGCCAGCAGACGAAGCTCGAAATAACGGTCGTCAGTGAAGCCATAAGCCTCACGCTTCATCACCTTAATCTTGTTGTTGATTCCCTCCACCATAGCCGTTGTGATTCTCTTGTCATACCATGCCAGTATGCCCTCCCTGTGTTTGAACATTGACATTCCCGCCTTTATCAACTGTGCGACCTCGCTTCTGATGGCCTCCCTGATCCAGTCATACAACCAGGCCCTTGCAGCAGTTTTGTCCAACTGTCCCCAGACGAGTGTTATCTTCTCTTTCAGATAGTATGCCTTTGCCAGTGGCTCGTTGATTTTCAGCGCTTCCTCCAGTTGTTTCTTCGCAGCATCGGTCTTGATGTCCTCACCGTTTCTGAGCAGCAGCCATCTGATGCCCTTGATGACATCCCTCTGCTCTTCATAGAGCTTGCTGTGGTAGAGCGAGCGACGCAGTTTGTCCACCTTGTCGTTGATGATTTTCTTGACATGGAAGTGGTCAAATACCAGCTGTGCCTCTGGCAGGTTCTTTTTGACTGCGGAGATGAATGCGGCAGATAGGTCGGTGGCTACGTATTCGATGTTCACCTCCCATTTCCTGACACGCCTGAAGAACTTGTCCAGCGCATCAGCTCCCTTGCCGTCACCCACATAGATGATATGTCCAGTTTCAAGGTCAACGACAATCGTCTTGTACACATGCCCTTTGCGGA
>Ga0310786_10001143_pt1 | contig 42709 bp, 29 predicted proteins | sample AusTroGonzalo_MG_FD_203881 | JGI IMG/M metagenome (GOLD analysis project Ga0310786, IMG submission 203881) | Bovine rumen microbial communities from tropical cattle in Woodstock, Queensland, Australia - Gonzalo_03 (v2) (version 2) | ecosystem: Host-associated > Mammals > Digestive system >...
CCTCGTTCGTGGACAACGGAAGTTGCGGCGACTACGTCTACACCTACCAGTACACGGTTAACGGCACGGATTACACGTGGACGTACACCTACCACATCGTGCCCGAGGACTTCGCCATCGCGGAAGCCGACGGAAGCGAGGTGGTAAGCTGTGTGGAGTCTGCAATCATAGAGGCTATAACGCCTCCCGAAGTCACCGATGCCTGCGGCAATCCGATCACACCCGCCGGACCCGAGACGGACGCGTCGAACTTCAACGGCTGCGAGGGCGACATCGTGTACGCGTACACCTACACCGACTGTGCGGGGAACAGTCGCGGCTGGACGTTTACCTACCATGTCCAACTGCCGGAGACTATTGACGGTGTGCCCGCCGACGGCACGGCCACGGTCTCTTGTCTCGCGGACGTACACGCGCCCGAGACGCAAAATGTCAGCGACATCTGCGGCAACGAGATTGTGCCGGCCTTTGTGGACAGCACCGCGTCGCTCAACCCCGATGGCACGGGCAGCGTGGTCTTCGCCTACATCTACAGCGACTGCGCCGGTCACGACTCCGTTTGGACTTTCACTTACCAGATTGTTCCGGGCGAATTCACGCCGGTTGCGAACGAAGAGACCTTGGTGCATTGCGTTTCAGAGGTTGTGGCTCCACAGATACCGGAGATCACCAATTGCGGAGAGAGCATCCCGATTATATTCGACCATGCATCAACCACGCTGGCAGACGGTTGCGGCGACTCGGTGCTCCACTACACCTACATCGTTAACGACAGCACCTACACCTGGACATACACCTACCACGTGGTTCCAGAGGATTTCACCGTTCCGACCGACAGCATCGTTCACGTGCAGTGCATCAGCGAAGTGAGCAAACCGAACCCGCCGGCGGTCGTCAACGTTTGCCAAACCGTCATCACGCCGCTGGAACAGACTGTCGACAGCCTCTTCAATGGCTGCTCCGGACACGTCACCTACACCTGGCGCTACGAAGACTGCGCCCAGAATGTCCACGACTGGTCCTGCACATTCTTTATCGCGGACACGATAGCGCCCACGTTCAACGCTCCGAATCATACCAGCATTTGCCGGTCTGTTGACGGCTCTTTCGATGCGGATACCTTGATCACTGGATATATTAACAACTTGAACGACAACTGTTTGTCTGCGGATCTGTTAACGGTGGCTTTCTCCGATACGACGCAAAACGACACGATTGTCAGAACTTGGACCGTTTCGGATCTTTGTCAGAGCACCTCACAGATACAATATATTATATTGCTTCCCGCTCATTACATCACTTTTGCGGATTCGATTTGTGAAGGCGACACCTACGCAGATCATGGCTTCGACACGACCATTACCACCGCTGGTGAATATCTGATAACGAATTATGATACAAATATTTACGGATGCGACAGCATCACTGTACTCCAACTTACCGTTCATGCTCCCACCGATACCGTTCTTACGCCGACCATAAACCAGAATTCATTACCCTACACGCTAAATGATATTGAATATGATTCGGCGGGTACCTACATCCAGCATGTTCTGAACAGTTTTGGCTGTGACAGCACGATAACCCTGATTCTTACCGTGAACGACAATGTGACGGTGAATTTGGACACCGTTGTCTGTGAAAACGAGTTGCCGATTGTTTGGAATAGTGTGGAATTTGTGGAACCAGGGGATTCTACCATCATTATTCCAGCCTCATCGGGTGCCGACAGTATCATCACCATGCATCTTTCCGTCGCTCCGACTTACCAAACCACCATAGACACCTCCATCTGTTACGGATACAGCTATCACTTTAATGGTCAGATATATAACGCCACAGGCGAGTACTGGGATACGGCATATTTTTCTACTTCCGAATATGGTTGCGATAGTATAATCAGGTTGCATCTCATTGTTGAACCCGAAATTCGCGATACCATATACAGGGATATTTGCGCTGGAGACACGTTCTACTTCTATGGACTCTCATGCACGGAAACGGGGTCGTATATGAACCTCGTGGGCTTCGCCAACAGCTGTCCTCGAACGGTGGTGTTGTTGCTCACGGTTCATCAGCCGGAGGTGACCTACCTACCTTCTGTAAACCTCTGTATTGGAGATGCTTATATCGAAAATGGTTTCGAGATTTTCGCCACTCATGTTACCGACACTACATATAGCTTCTCCGACACCACTGTGTTTGGCTGCGACAGCACGGTTTACCTGCACGTGACCGTAAACGAACCCACCACTGGCGACACCACAGCGGTGGCTTGTGAAAGCTTTACATGGGAAGGAGAAACTTACACTGTTTCAGGAGATTATACGACCGTTAAGACCAGTGCGGCAGGTTGCGATAGTTTGGTGACCCTCCACCTGACCATTAATCAACCCACCACTGGCGACACCATGGCAGTGGTCTGCGAGAGCTTCACCTGGCACGGGGAAACCTATACACAGTCGGGCGACTATACCTCCTATATCACCAATGTGGCGGGGTGCGATAGCTTGGTGACCTTGCATCTGATCATAAACCACGGCACCGCCAGCGATACTTCGGCAGTGGCCTGCGAAAGCTTTATATGGAAAGGGGAAACTTATACACAGACGGGCGATTATCTGTTCCTGACGACCAATATCGCGGGTTGTGACAGTATGGTGACCCTCCATCTGACCATTAATCAACCCACAGCTGGAAACACGACTGTAGTTGCTTGCGAGAGCTTCAACTGGCATGGAATAACCTACGCGCAGTCGGGCGATTATATCTCCTACACGACTAACGCTGCGGGATGTGACAGTATGGTGGTTTTGCACCTGACCATTAACCAGCCCACCACGGGCGACACGATGGCTGTGGCTTGCGAAACCTTTACCTGGGAGGGGGAAACCTACACCGTATCAGGTGATTATACGACTACTACAACCAACGCGGAGGGTTGCGATAGCGTGGTAACCCTCCATCTGACTATTAACCAGCCCACCACGGGCGACACCGTGGCTGTGGCTTGCGAAAGTTTTACCTGGGAAGGGGAAACCCATACCGTTTCTGGGGATTATTCGACCATTAAAACCAATGCGGAAGGTTGCGATAGCGTGGTGACCTTGCATCTCACCATTAACCAGCCTACCGCCAGCGACACCGTCGCCTCCGCCTGCGAGAGTTTCACGTGGGAAGGGGAGACTTACACCGTTTCGGGTGATTATTCAACCCTTAAGACCAACGCGGCAGGTTGCGACAGTGTGGTGACTTTACACCTCACCATTAAACTGCCCACCACTGGCGACACCATCGCCTCCGCTTGCCAGAACTTTACGTGGCATGGAGAAACCTACACGCAGTCAGGTGATTATACTTTCTTGACGACCAATGCGGCGGGCTGCGATAGTTTGGTGACCTTGCACCTCACTATCCACGATACCGCCTTCTACCAGTTCTCGGCTCAAGGATGCGAAAGCTACGTTTGGAGCGATAGCGTTTACACCAACTCTGGCGACTATATCAGGACCTTCACCGCTTCTACGGGATGTGACTCTATCGTTACGCTGCATCTTACGATAAATCACGCAACGCACAATGTGGAGTACGACACCGCCTGTGGATCGTATCAGTGGCATGGCTCAACCTATACCCAATCAGGTACTTATCTCTATTCATACGACAACCAGAGCGGCTGTGCCAGCGTGGATACCCTCCATTTGACGGTTCACTCGGTTGTGACGACGGAGGAGACCGCATCGGCTTGCGAATCGTATGTTTGGAACGACTCAACCTACACACAATCAGGCTATTACCAGAAAACCTTCATTTCTGTTTTTGGATGCGACTCGATAGCGATTCTGCATCTTACCATCCACCACAATATTGCCACATCGTTTTCAATAAACGCCTGTGAGCCATATAGTTGGGCGGGCGAGGTTTACTCCGCCTCGGGTGATTATATTCGCCATTTTACCTCCGCTGCGGGTTGTGATTCGGCAGTCACTCTCCATCTGACGATCAATCAGCCCACCGCTGGCGATACTATCGCAGTTGCATGCGAAAGCTTTACATGGCATGGAGAAACATACATGCAATCTGGTGACTACACGGCAATTACGACCAATATTGCCGGATGTGATTCAGTGGTGACCTTACACCTCACCGTCAACCACGCTACGGCCAGCGACACTTCGGCAACGGCATGCGAGAGCTTCACCTGGGAAGGGGAAACCTACACCGTTTCCGGCGATTATACGACCATTAAGACCAATTCGGCAGGGTGTGACAGTGTGATTACCTTGCACCTGACAGTGAACCACGCTACCGCCAGCGACACCTCGGTGGTGGTTTGCGAAAGCTACACATGGAATGGCGAAACCTACACGCAGTCGGGCGACTACACGGTTTATCTGACCAATGCCGCCGGTTGCGACAGTGTGGCGACCCTGCACCTCACCTTCCTCGACTTGTCGATCGCCATTGTGTCGAACACGCTCGACTTCTGCGACCAAGGCAGCGCTCAATTGGAGGTGGAGTCCGAAATGAGCAACTACGTGTGGAGCACCGGCGCAACCGATCCGGTTATCACCGTTTTCGAATCGGGTGTTTATTCCGTTACGGCCAGCGAAGGAGACTGTAGTGCCACCGCCCAATTCACCCTTGCTCCCTGTCCCGACATCTACTCCCTTGCCCTGCCCAATGCCTTCACTCCCGATGGCGACGGTCTCAACGACGATTTTGGCCTCTCCGAAAAGTTCCTGAATCATGTCAGCGACTACTCCTTCCACGTCTATATCTATAACCGTTGGGGCGTATTGGTCTTCACTTCAACGGATAAGCATTTCCGCTGGAATGGCGAGGTGGATGGCAGCGTGTTTCATGGCAATGTATACAACTATGTTATCGAATATCGAACTAAATCGGGCTCCCCGAAGAACATGAGGGGCAGTGTGATCACACTTTAAGTCTCTTTTTTCTCAACGTTCATCCGTTTTCATATTTTGCTCTTTAGGGCAAATATTCTTTACTCTTTCATTTAAACACTGCTTTTTGATTTGGAAAAGGCGGCGTTAGGGTATTTGTTCTGTCATAATCTGACAGAAACCTTTCATAACACGCATTCTTAAAATTTACAGTTAATTGTTAAGAAATATTACGTAAAATAATTTTAAAATTTTGATGGATATATTGAAAAAATAATTATTTTTGTGCCGTAATATTTTACTATAACCGATGAATAAAATTAACAATTAATCGTAAAAATAAAATCTATAACATTTATGAATACTTTGTTTTTACAAAAATTTGAAAGTTCTGTTTTGTAATTGTATGATTAAAGTATAATTAAATTCAAATACATATATATTCCGTACATAATTTTTTAATATGAAGAAAGTACTACTATTTATTTTGATGATGATGTTAGCCGTATGTGCAACCAAAGTGCAGGCTCAACAGCATGTTTTCCGAGTGAAATTCATTGTGACAGACGCATACTGTTACAACAACGGCAAGGTCTCTTATGCTTTGACAGACCTCAATGGGGAAGTGTTGGATTCACTTCCTGACGGGTTATCCATGGTGCGTGCCTATTACCAGTCTGATTTGGCGGATACAATTCACTATTCAGGTTGGTATTACACAGGTGGTTATGATACTCTGACGCTCAATAATGGCACCTACACCATTGGGGTGGAAGGGTTGCAGGATGACGGTAAGGGTGGATATATCAGGGTGGACACGCACACCGTACTTGTTGTCAATACCACCTACCAAAAACCTGAGGCGCATAGTTTAGGACTGGCAGACATAAATCAGAGTCAAATGAAACCTGGCAGTTGGCCGTCGTTGAGCTGTATCAACACAGGGCGTGTTCAGATGCAAATTGAAAAGGGACGGTTCCCATACAAGGTGACGGTGTTGAATAATGACACAGGGGATACTTTACGAACAGCGACGTTCTTTGAAAGGCAATACAATGGTACATTTCCGTCTGCTTATAATTACAAAGATTACTACACCATTGACAGTCTGGGCGTTGGACTATGGGATTTTTATTTGGAGGATGGTTGCGGTTACGGTCTTCCGCGAATTGAGGAGTCGGTGCAAGTCACTCAAATGCCGACCCCGACACATATCAATGTGTTTGCCGCATCTGCTAATCTTCAGGATAGCAATGTGGTGAGAATTCAGGTTAATTTCGACAAAAGGCCTGTCATCTTCAAAGAACTAATGGAAAAATATGCTCGTTATCGTTTTGTCTATGATGGGGCGACAACAAGCGAATGGCGGGCAATTAACAATTATTATGACAACATAGCCCTTATCGTTAACGATACTCTACAATCGATTGGCCGATATTGTGAACTTTGGGACAGGAATATCACCGTTGAGTATAAAAGTACCTGTTGCGACACCATTATTCGTCAATTTTCTTTTCAGATTCACAAGCCGAATGAATTGTTTTTTGAGAAGGATAGTGCAAATATCATGGACAGTCATTCGGTGGATTCGGAAAATCCATGTGATATTTCAATTCCTTGGCACAGAGATTATTACAGAATTCGTTATCACAGTCAGAATTATTCACCGGCATACGACACTTTATGGGTGACTCGGTACAATGATCACGAATACTACCGTTATCATTATACTCATCCGCTGACATGGGTCTATACAGATACCCGAAGCGGGGCGGTGATCAAAATGGATACCGTTCCCGATATTGTGACTTTCAGCTATTTACGTTATGAGGAAGTGATAGCGATATATGGTAACAATTCCGACACTGTTGTTGTTCCCGTTGAGCGAAAACTGATAGATGGATTGGGGTGTCTGCTCTACTCTACGTTCGACACGCTTTCATATCCTCACTGTGTCAGCCAGTTCCGGCTCGATTGGGAGATTTCATACGAAGACGAGAACGACCACTGTTGCAACAAATTACAAGAAGTGGAGATTTCCACCGAAAACCACCCGTTTGTCAATTATGACAGTACAGTGGTTCGATTGATCAAGAGTCCCTATGGAGGACGGTATAATTTCGAGGCCACATATCATGCGCATTCACAGAGTTGGGAAGTCCACAAACATAGTGTTGAGAATGGCGCTCAGATTATCGGTCATTTCAAAGGGCATTCCATCGTATTGAGGGATTATTGCCTGGCCTCTGGACCTTACACCTTTGAAATTGTATCGGGATGTGACACACAGATAGTTAGTAAGAACATTGCGTTCCCAGACATTTACAGTCACCGGCTGACAGTGCGTCCGACACCTACTATCACTGAAACCTGTTCCAATATTATTGTCTCGTACAATGGCGGTTCTATTCTGAACACAAGATTCAATACCTCGTTGGAGACCGGATTGCCGTTGGATACAGCATACGAAAGCTATTCCATGAGGATGAAGGTCGTTGCTGCACCTTCCAAAGAGATGCTCAACAAAGAAGGGAATGCCACTACACCGTTTATTTTTCCCCAACAAGGACGTTACGTCATTCAGATTTATCCCATTGTGCCGGCGACTTGGTTTTGCGGTGACGTATACTACTATGACACGCTTGATTTGGGTATTGGACATGTGGAATTTGAGTTTGCCAAAGCGATACTTTGTGACTCGTCTTCGACGTCCGGTCATGTCTATGTGCGGGGTAAAAATGGTTCGGCTCCGTATACATATATACTTTATAGTCAGAGGGATAAAGAAGGTGATACTTTGGGAATCAATAACACAGGCGATTTTGCCCATGTTCCAATGAGGAGCGATCAGATGTTGTCTTGCCTCATTCAAGATTCTTGTTCGGCCTATTTTCATATAAATATTCCACCCACGACATTGGCGAACATGAAGAAGGTGTGGTTTGACAATGGTTTGAAAATGAATACAAGTTGCGAAGGTGACACGATACAGGTGCATGCCTTGAGCATCGGGAACATCCTGCAATATGAATGGTCGGGACCGGGTGGTTTTAGCGCCTCTACGTCGGACCCATACGTTTTCATTCCACGAGGGAACGGAGATGGGTGGTATCGCGTCAGAATCTTAAACAGTGACTGTGACGATGTGATTTCCGACAGCATTTTCTTGACAGTTCAGGAGTCACCTCATATCACGTTAGCTCCTGACACCGTTGTCTGCCCATGGGAACCTTTTGAGGTGCGTTTTACCCCATCAAGTCCTGCAAATGCCGATTTCATTAGCTTTTCCATAGCATATTCTAACCATGAAGGCACCGAAATCCGGCATTATACCGCCGCAAACGGAGCGACTGTTACAGATCTTTATCAAACCAAAAGCCCTGCCAAGATTTATCCGATCGGTTTGGATGATGGGCGATGTGACTACCTTCTTGCCGACCCTGAAGACACGCTGTACATCACTCTGAGGAGTGACCTTTCTGTTGCCTGCCGCCTCCTGACCAGCTATGATACGGTCTGTTTTGGCGGCGACGCCCACCTTACTGCAAAGTCAACGATATCAACACCTTATATCATACGATGGTATGGTGATTATGACCAGAATCGACTGTTGAAATCGGATACAATTATAGACTCTCTCAGCCACTCTTACTACGACACTCTCGGAATTTTCAATCGTACGCTGCTCTTCGCTAGTTTGGAGGAAGAGGGGCTTTGTCCCAGCACCAATGGATTGTCAACTGACACCTTGCTGATGCATGAAGGCACTACTACTTTGCAATGCGGACGTGTCTATCGCTTCTACGACTCTGGCGGTAACGATCCACACTCCCCGTTTGAGCGTGTCGCGCATCGTTTTCAAAGCCATGACAGCACACGGATTAGCATTACTTTCAAAGAGTTAAGTCTTAGCAATTCTTCGCATTTGATGATTTTTACCGGCAATGAAGCTAATGAAGACTCGCTGTTGTATGATCTCACGGGTGGTAGTCTGAATCCGGGAACGGTAATGTCCGAGGGGAACGCTCTCACGCTCTACTTCCAAAGCGCTCTTTCCATTGCTGCGGGTTGGGAAGCTTGGGTGGAGAGTGCCCCGGGAATTGCCGTCGCTGATGTGTGGCGGAAAAACGAAATCGTCTTGCGCGATGAAGTTTGTCAAAGTCAGACAGCGAGTTATGACGATCCATACGGTGTTGTTCCCGAAATTGTTTCTGCCGAAGAGCTCAACCTCGCGATGCGTCAAGCTGGCCATTATTATTACTACAAAGCGTTGCATAATAAGGATTCAACAAGCTGCGATACGATTGTCCACTTCGAATTTGTCGTGAATCCGCCGATGCAGCACGACACTGTGGTGGTAACCATACCATCGCGGGAAGGTGGCTTCTTTTGGCGCGATTCGCTCTACACGCAAAGCGGTGAATACAGCATATATTACTCACTTCCAAATGGTTGTGATAGTGTATCTAAACTTTACTTGACGTTGTTGGATGTCCAAATAGGGGATTATGAAATTTGTGAAGGGGATTCTGCGGAACTCGCCATATCTGTCACTACACCGGAATTGCCAAGTTTAAGCTCAGCGAAGGCAAACGTGGGTGATGTATTCTGCACAGATGGTTCAATATTGCATCCCGACACATTTCTTGCCAGTGGGAAAATTGCCAAAGGGGTGGTTTTCCACACTGACGAAACGGGGCTTCACGGGTTGATTGTCGGTCTTAATGAGGTGACGCATACAATGCTTGGACTTCCTTTCGATGATTTGTTCGTCAACATATACACAGAATTGCCGGATGCGCTTTTCGATATGGACGGTCGGACAAATTCGGCACAATTGGTGGCGATGGCCGAATCGTACGATGCCCAAAATTTGTCAACAAAGGTGCCCGCCGTTATGTTCTGCCACTACTACGATCCTTTTACACGTACGATGGGTACGGTTCACCATGGTTGGTATTTGCCATCAGTAGGAGAGATGAACCTCCTTCATGGTCAAAGCTTTGAGGTCAACAAAACCTTGCGAAAACTCAACAATCAGGATGGCCAAACCAATCCCATCTCATCTTACAATTATTGGACTTCTACAATACAGAGGAGCGATAAGGTGTGGTGTACCAACTTCATCTCTCTCGATTTCAGAAGTATATTGACCAATAATTCGAATAAGACAAGGCCCATTACGATTTTTTAATTACAAAACCTAATAGCTACAAAAATGACAAAAAGAAACATTAACAAACCATTTTTTCTGCTCAGCTTCTTCCTGACAACGGTCTTTGCGGGCAGTCTTCGCGGGCAAACTTACAAAATAGGGGATGTTTATACGTTCAGTGATGGCACAAAAGGAGTCGTCTTTGAGCTGGATCCTGAACATCCGGGCTGTGGAACTGTCGCCGCACTCAATGATCTATCCCAGCCCTATGCCATGTTGCCTACAGGTAATATCCCTTCGAATGTCCTCGCGGCGCAAACCAATGCTTATACCAATCTGACGACCACATCGTGGACTAAAGTCGCGCCAACAATCACGCAGTTGTTGCATGAAAGTGGCAACTCTCCGGCGGCTGAAGCGGCAGATGTGGCTAATGGATGGTATATTCCGGATATTCTCCAGTTGAGAAAAATCTACAGTTTGATTCCCCTTTTGCATGAGGTGTTCGATAATTCCGGTGGCGACGTCTTGGTGATGCTCCGACGTGGCTATTGGAGTGCCACTAATGAAACAACCAGGTTTTATGCTATGGAATCTAATGGGGGAACACTACCAAAGGATGTCCGTAACGAGTATTATGTTCGGCCAGTTCGGAATTTCGGGTACGATACTGCACGGGCCTTTTGGGCCGATTCCCATCAAAAAGCCGACACAGTGGTAAGTCCCGCATCAACTTCAACTTATGATGCACACGTTATCTACAAAGCTGACACTGTTGTACTTACCAGTACGGTGACGGTGCATCCGAACCATAATGGCGATACAATACGAGAGACCGTATTCGTCACCCCAACGCCATATACTTCGCAGGCGAATCCGCTTTTCACTCAGCTAGACATCTCCGAACCGGGGGAGTTCCTCTTCCGAAAGCCACTGCAATCTATTCACGGCTGCGACAGCGCCATCACGCTGATTTTGACTGTCCAAGACCATACATTCCATACCGAAACGTGGTGTTCGCTGACCGAAGAACAGTATTACGCTCCTTTGGATACGGTGTTTCTGCCCGGAACGATTTCAGGACGGTACGAGCATCACGGCAGCAAGGAGGTGGATGGTGTTTCGGTGGATACTACTGCCTACTTCGACCTCACCATTTTGCCGATTTACGAGTTATATGACACGTTGAGCCACTGCTTGTATCAATCCGAAGAATCCTTGGCTTACGAGCCGAATGAGTGGGTCAATATCACGGTTCTTGATGGTGTCGTATCGGTGGTTTCCACTTCAGAAGATGTTGTGGCTGAGGTGGTTAGTGCCAACCAAGATTACATTATACGAATGCAGTCCGTTCACGCTTGCGATAGTTTGTTGTATCTGCACTTGAACCTTCACGAAGTGGTGCGCGACACGATTCTTTACGAATTACCCATTACCAATGTTGTTGACAATCAGATTGTTGCTGCGTGTATTATCTTTACGGACATTACAGAGTCTGGAACTTATGTGTTGTCCGATACGCTTGTGGATGCGGTTGGTTGCGATAGTATTGTGACGGTAGTGCTTACGGTAAAACCTTGTGAGTTGGATTTTGCCATCACTTGTCCGCCAGATATTTACGACACATTAGCCTACGGTGATTGCGTGATGGCGATCTATCCCGAGCGTCTCGGGACGCCTAATGTGATTTACGAGGAAGAGTGGCCGTTTAGGGTCAGCAACAACCTCCCTGAAGAGATGCTTTTTGCGGAAGGTGAGAACATCGTCACTTGGACGGTGACGGATTCGATATGCGGCATCAGCAAGGAGTGCCGGCAACGGGTGTTCATCGCCTTTCCGCAATGTCCGGAGGCTGTTGATTGCGAAGGGAATATCTACCAAAGCGTGCGCATCGGCTGCGACTGCTGGACGCAGCGGAATTTGGAGTCCACGAAATACAGCGATTGCACCGACATCCCCGATGTGTACGAGTATTCGAGCTGGAAACATCCCGACACGATGGCGAACGTGGCGACTTACGGGCGGCATTACACATTTGAGGCGGCGGTGCGCGACAGTTCCGACAACGGATATGGTCACATCCAGGGTATTTGCCCCGATGGTTGGTATCTGCCCACTCCCGATAAATACGCAGGGCTGAACGCTTACGGGGCTGAGGCGCTGAAATCGCCGCACTACTGGATTGACGGCGGCGGTCACAATAGCACTGGTTTCTCGGCGCTGCCCGCAGGCTTTTTCAATGGCGAGAAAAACCGCTTCGAAGGGCTGTTGACAGAGACCTACTTCTGGTCCACGCAACTTGTGGGCGGTGCGGTCGGCGAGTCGCTGTTCCTCCTTCGCCACCATTGTGATGAAGTTTTGGAGTCGCTGACCTACAACGGTTTAGGCTACAGCATCCGTTGCATCAAAGAGCGATGAAATGGCAATGTGATTTCCGCAACCGAAACTTTGCAACTCGGTTGCGGAAATAATTCTGTACTTTTGCCACCGAATTCAGCACATGAAAGGTGTGCGTTGATTTGGAATAAAAATGGTAAAAGATATGGAAGAGTTTGAAGGCATCAGGCAAGAGGCAACAGGCAAGAGGCAACAGACAGGAGGCAACAGTCATTGCCACGGTCATTGTCACGAAGGCAATAGTCACGAACATTATCATGAACATCATCATGAGCATGAGCACCACCATCACGAGCACTCGTTAAAGGAGCAGTTGGTGAAAATCCTCATCACCATTGTCATGCTGGTGGCGGCGGTGATCATTGAGAAACACACTGCGCTGAACACTTGGCAGCTGCTGCTGGTCTATCTCGTGCCCTATCTCTTCATTGGGTTCGACACGCTGAAGGAGGCGGCCGAGGGGTTGGCCCACGGCGAGGCGTTCAACGAGCACTTCCTCATGAGCGTGGCCACCATCGGCGCGCTGTGCATCGGTTTCCTCCCGGGGGCGGAGACGCAGTTCCCCGAAGCGGTGTTTGTGATGCTCTTTTTCCAGATTGGCGAGCTGTTTGAGGGCTATGCCGAGGGAAAAAGTCGCGACAGCATTCAGCACCTCATGAACATCAGACCCGATACGGCCAATGTGGAACGCAACGGCGAAGTGTTGACCATGAGCCCCGATGAGGTAGGAGTGGGGGAGACCATCGTGGTTCGTCCCGGCGAAAAGGTGCCGCTCGACGGCGTGATTTTGGAGGGCACTACCGCCCTCAACACCGTGGCCCTCACCGGCGAAAGTATGCCCCGCGAGGCTGGGGTGGGCGACGAGGTGATTTCGGGTTGCGTGAATATGTCGGGTCTCATTCGGGTGCGCACCACCAAAAGTTTTGGCGAAAGCACCGTGTCGAAGATCATCCACCTGGTGGAGAGCGCCAACGAGCATAAGTCGAAAAGCGAAACCTTCATCACCCGCTTTGCGCGGGTATATACCCCCGTGGTGGTCCTCGCGGCGGTGGCACTGGCACTGTTGCCCCCGTTGTTTTCGGGCAGCTTTGCAGAGGCGTTTCCCGTGTGGCTCTATAGGGCATTGCTCTTCCTGGTGGTTTCGTGCCCCTGCGCGCTGGTGATCAGCGTGCCGCTCACCTTCTTTGGCGGCATTGGCGGCGCTTCGCGCAACGGCATCCTCATCAAGGGAGCCAACTATATGGATGTGCTGTCGAAGGTGGGCACGGTGGTGTTCGACAAAACTGGCACCCTCACCCACGGGCAGTTTGCCGTGGAGGCGGTACATCCCGAAATGCTCGACGAGCGGCAGCTGCTGCACCTCGCCGCCCATGTGGAGCACTTCTCCACCCATCCCGTGGGGGCGGCTCTTAGAGACGCCTTCCCCGACGAGGCCACCGACGGCTGCGAAGTCTCCGAGGTGGAGGAGGTGGCCGGCCACGGGGTGCAAGCTTTGGTGGGAGGCCGTAGGGTGAGCGTGGGCAACGCCAAGATGATGGAGCGCGTGGGTGCCCAGTGGCACGACTGCCACCTCACCGGCACCATCATTCACGTGGCGGTGGATGGCGAATATGCCGGCCACATTGTGATCAACGACCGCGTGAAGGAGACCAGCGCGGCAGCCATTGCCGAGTTGAAGCAGCTGGGCGTGCAGCGCATGGTGATGCTCACCGGCGACCGTGAGGAGGTAGCCGCCCAAGTGGCCCAGAAGCTGGGCATCGACGAATACCACGCCGAACTGTTGCCTACCGACAAAGTGACCTACCTTAATGAAGCACTAGACGCTAAATCCTTATCTGTAGACTCCAAACTGGCATTCGTGGGCGACGGCATCAACGACGCGCCCGTGTTGGCCCGCGCCGATGTGGGCATCGCCATGGGTGGACTGGGTAGCGACGCGGCCATTGAAGCCGCCGATGTGGTGCTGATGGACGACAACCCCTCCAAGCTGGCCCTCGCTATCCGCATCGCCCGCCGCACTTTGCGCATTGCCCGCCAGAACGTCTGGTTCGCCATCGGGGTGAAAATCGCTGTTCTCCTCCTCGCCGCCTTCGGTCTCGCCACGATGTGGATGGCGGTGTTTGCCGATGTAGGCGTCACGGTTCTCGCAATCCTTAACGCAATGCGCGCCCTACGAGCCGTAGAGACGGTGTGCACACCGTCTCTACAACAAACAAAGACAAAATGAAACACAATATGACAGAAGAGCAAACATTAAGAAAGGCCGGCGTGCGCGTCACCGCAGTGCGCCTCCTCATTTGGCGCACCATCCACCGTGAGTTCACCGGCATCTTCAATCTGGCCGATTTGGAGGAGGCGCTTCCCACGGTCGATAAATCCACCCTTTTCAGAACGCTTAACCTTTTCAGCGACAACCACTTGCTGGACGAAATCGACGATGGGTCCGGCTCACAGAAATACTGTCAGCGAAACGCCGACGACCCCCTCTCCGACGTGCGCCACATCCACTTTAGCTGTCGCATCTGCCACCGCACGGTCTGCCTCACCAACATTCCCCTCCCTGAGGTCACCCTGCCGGAGGGCTTTGAGGTTGATAATGTGGAATATGTTGTGAAGGGCGTATGCCCCAAATGCAGGGGTGTATCGTATACGCCCAGTACGCCCGCATAAAATTTTTTTTCATTCTGTTGTAGTATTTTGATCCTTTCTTACGTTATTATAGTTGTGAGACCAAAGGATCCGTTTGAGGCTATGCTCCACCGTCACCGGGGGTTGCTCTTCTCGCTCTGCCGACATTACACTAGGCGGGGACTGGAGATTGACGACCTGTTGCAGGAGGCTACCGTGGCGTTGTGGCGCGACCATGAGCGGCTGCTTTCGCTCTCGGCAGTGCCCCAAGCGGCTTTGATTTGGAAGATCGGGCGCAACGCCGTGATCGACTGTCTGAGGCGCGTGAAGGAGACCGAAGCGCTGCCCGAAGGCTATGAGGTGGTCGACGAGGATCGCAGTCTCTTGCGCGAACTTCACGAACAAATTGCCCTGCTTACAGAACCCGACCGCACCATTGTGAGGCTGCAGCTTCAGGGGTTCAACTATCAGGAGATAGCCGACCAGGTGGGTATGACGGAGAAGAATGTGAGCGTGAGGTTGGTGAGAATCAAAGAGAAATTAAGAAAATCGATGAATATATGACAGAGAACGAATTTGATGTATTATGGCAACGGGCTGAGGCTGAGGGCTATGGCCAGCGGTTGGCTGCGGAATACCCCGTTTGGAGGCAGAAGCAGCGCCGCACGCTCAGCATTGTGGCTGCGCTCTTGATTGTGGTGACGGTGGCCTTCTCGGTGTTCACCATCCAGCAGCGACAGTTCCGGAACTACGAAAAAGTGTATTGTAATCGCGTGGGCACTCCCGACGCGCAATGGGCCACTTTGGCCGCAGAAATGCTATTGGAAGAATGAAACGACTGATAATTATATTGATGATGCTGCTCCCGATAGCAGCAATGGCGCAAAACGACCTCTATAAGCGCTATGCTTCGCGGCAGGAACTCAACGTGGCGCAAGTGAGCGGTTTCAAGCTCAGCGAAAGCCAACGGGTGGATGTGGTGCTGGTGGTGGCCGACAATGAGGCCGCTTGGCAGAAACTGACCAAAGAATTGAATATCAAAGGGGACGATGGCGTGGTGAGCTGGTTGGGTGATCCCAAGAACCCGGCACAGCGCGTGAAGTGGACCGGCACCACCGTGTTGCGCGTGGTGGCCTCGCACGCACGCCGGACGGTGGCCTTCTATCGCATTAATACCGAAGCGCAATTCGACGCCCTTTTGGATTATCAACTGAATAATATGAAACAAGGAAAATAAAACCACAAAATATGAAAAAGAGACAGATATTCGCTGCATTAGTGGCAGCATTGACACTCGCCTTCGCGGCATGTGACAAACCCAACAACAACGATCCGAACGGCGGCGAAGTGAACAACGACCCCATTGAGCGCGTCATTGTTTACACGGTGGGACAAACCGAAAACCGACAGACCTTGGAAACCGAAGGCGAATGGGACGCCCTGCTGGATATGCTCTGCACTCAAGCGCAAAACGGTCAAACGGTGACCTTCTTCAATATGGACCAAACCACTTACTATCAACACAATGGAACAAAAGGCACCAAGGCTGCCAAAACCTTCAGCACCACCGACCGTGACGCGATGAAGGCCTGGATGAAGGAGCGGGAGAAAGAGGGTCTCACCGTGGTGGTGACCTACGACAACGGCACGTGGAACGGCGTGGCCTACGCCAGCGCTCCGCCTGCAACCGTTTCAGGAGATATTGTCGGCACGTGGCACTTTGTGTGCTCGGTGGTGAGTCACATCGACCAGAACGGCTCCTTGGCGGGCAGCGACCTCTATGTTCCGGAAGATGGCGGCGGCTCCATGTATTACACCTTCCTTAATGACGGTACGCTCACCCTTACTTTCAACGCGATGGACGGTACTATCGCCACGGACAATTCCACCTGGACTCTCAGTGGAGATGGCGAACTCTGCAGTGACCTCTTGCCAAGCGGCGCTTGTTGGAATGTGAACTGGATCACCGACAATACTATGATTTTATCGCGTTCCAACCTCGGTACAGAAGAGGGCGACCTCCTCTATCAGCTGCAATTCGAAAAAGAATAAAAAAAAATTTTCACCGTTGTAGTTTTTTGAAATCTCGTTACGTTCTTACAGTAGAAAGTTTCTTAAACAGCCCGGCAAGGGCAAGAGCTTGAAAAAAATCAAATTAATCAAATTAATAACAAATTAAAAATCAAAACAAGTATGAAGAAAAACATTTTTGCAATCGCATTTGTCGCTGTCACCCTTTTGATGGCATCCTGTCAGAAAGAAATCATTGCTCCCAGCGAGAATGGTGAAAATCCTGCCAACACTCCCAGAGTAGCAGTCACTTCCGACCTTATCGGTACAGATTGGACTGCCAACCTCCCCCTCAACGACCTGGTTTACGCTATGACGGGCATGAATCTCAATGAGATGGGTTGCCAACTCCCTGACGGCTTCGATGCCAATATGGTTTTCCACCTCAATTTCGATACGGAGTACGCTCACTTCACCTTCAGCGACAACATGGCCCTCATCAATGTGGTTGAAATGGCTGGCGGCTACACCAACGATGAAATCCAAAACATGGACCTCGCTTACGTCTATGACGGCGCTACCCACACTGGCACATTGACCGCCGTGGGCACCGACGAAGACGGCAACCCGATCAACTATCAGATCACTTTCACCTATGACGATGATGACGACACCATCACCATCAACTTCCAATTCGCCAACGCTGAGGACGAAGACACTACTATCAACTTCCCGCTGGTGTTCCACCGCGATGCTGTGAACGCATAATCTATCAATATCCGAATCTTAAGCTTTACAAACGACGCCTGCAGAATCCTGCGGGCGCTGTTTTTTTATGTTTTTTTTGCATCCAAAAATTTTGTACTTTCGCGAACTTATTACAGTGTGAAATTTGGGTAATTAAAATTTTATAACAAACTAAATATCAATAAAATATGGCAATGCAAGATAAAATTAACGAGTTGCTTGCACTTCGCGAGAAGGCTCGTTTGTGCGGTGGTCAAGACAAGATTGACAAACAGCACGCAAAAGGTAAATATTCCGCCCGTGAGCGCATCCTCATGTTCCTCGACGAGGGCAGCTTTGAGGAGTTCGACATGTTCGTGACTCACCGTTGTGTGAACTTCGGCATCGAGAAGGAGAAATTCCTTTCCGACGGTGTGGTGACCGGCTACGGTACCGTGAACGGCCGTCTGGTTTATGTCTTCTCACAGGATTTCACCGTGTTCGGCGGTTCTCTTTCCGAGACCTTCGCCGCTAAGATCTGCAAGGTGATGGACCAAGCCATGAAGGTGGGTGCGCCCGTCATCGGCTTCAACGATTCCGGTGGAGCACGTATCCAAGAGGGTGTGAACAGCTTGGCAGGTTACGCTGAGATTTTCCAACGCAATATCCTCGCTTCCGGCGTGGTGCCGCAAATCTCCGCTATCTTCGGACCTTGTGCCGGCGGCGCAGTCTATTCCCCTGCATTGACCGACTTCATCATGATGGCACAGAACTCCAGCTACATGTTCGTCACCGGCCCGAAGGTTGTGAAGACCGTCACCGGCGAGGACGTGACCACCGAGACCCTCGGCGGTGCCACCATCCACTCCACCAAATCAGGTGTGGCGCAATTCTCCGTTCCCGATGAAGAGACCGGTATTGCCCTGCTTCGCGACCTCATCGGCTACCTGCCTTCCAACAACATGGAAGAGCCCCCGTATGAGCCCACCGAAGACCCCATCAACCGTTTGGAGGACAGCCTCAACTCCATCATCCCCGACAACCCGAACCAGCCTTACGATGTGAAGGATGTGATTGCCGGTATTGTCGATGATGGCAAATTCCTCGAAGTACACGCTACCTACGCACAGAACATCGTGGTCGGTTTCGCCCGTTTCAACGGTATGTCTGTGGGTATCGTTGCCAACCAGCCTAAGTGCATGGCCGGTGTGTTGGACATTAACGCTTCCCGCAAGGGTGCCCGTTTCGTCCGTTTCTGCGACGCTTTCAACATCCCGTTGGTGACGTTGGTTGACGTTCCCGGCTTCCTGCCTGGTACCGGTCAAGAGTACGGCGGCATCATCCTGCACGGTGCAAAACTGCTCTACGCTTACGGCGAATGCACGGTTCCGAAAGTCACCGTCATCCTGCGTAAGAACTACGGCGGTGCTTACTGCGTGATGAGCTCCAAGCATCTGCGCGGCGATGTGAACTACGCATGGCCTACCGCTGAGATCGCCGTGATGGGCGGCAGCGGCGCAGCTGAAATCCTCTACGGTTCTCAAATGAAGAAAATCGAGGATGCCGAAGAGCGTCAAAAATTCCTCAACGAAAAGGTGGAAGAGTACCGTCAGAAATTCTCCAATCCTTATGTGGCTGCCCAATACGGCTACATCGACGACGTCATCGAGCCTCGCAACACCCGTTTCCGCGTGATCCGCGCTCTCGAATCGTTGCGTAACAAACGTCTGGAGAACCCGGCTAAGAAACACGATAACCTGCCGTTGTAATTAAAAACCAATAAATTAGAGATTTATGAAATCAATTTACAAATATATCTTCACCGTTGTCGCGCTGTTTGCCGTCACCGCCACCTTCGGGCAGTCGGTGCACGACCTTCGCCTCAACGAGATGATGATCAAGAATGTGGATAACTATGACGACGAGTATGGCCGTCATGTGCCGTGGGTGGAGATTTTCAACACCGCTTACAACACGGTCAACATCACCGGCTGTTATCTCACCGATGATACCACGGGACTGGCTGCTGCCGGCAAGAAAGGCGGCAAGATTCCGGCCAACTGGTATAAAATCCCCACGGATCAGAAAATGTACATGCCCCAGCGCAGCTTCCTGATTTTCTATCTGGACAACTCGCCGCTGTACGGTCCGTTCCACGCCAATTTCACCCCTGCGGAGTCCCGCACACACTACATTGCGCTCATCAACGCCAACGGCAAAGAGCTGCTCGACCTTGTGGAGTACCCCGTTTGCCTGCGTGACACTTCTCTCACATTCGGTTATTTGCAAGACGGTGTACGCGATGTAAAGTCTTTCAAACAGGGCAAACGCGCTGCCGGAGAAGTGGACTTCTTAGCAGAGTTCACCCCCAACTCCTCCAATGAAACGCAGGCCAAGATTTCCAAACAGGACAAGCTCAAACAAGACGACCCCTACGGTATCGGTATGGCTTTGATCTCCATGGCTGTGGTGTTCACCGCGTTGATTATGATCTACATCATGTTGAAGATCTTCAACTACGTGACCCGTCGTTCCACTCAGAAGTCGAAAGCGCAAGCTTCTGCAACGCCTGCAGCTGCAATGACTTCCACGAAGGACAATAAAGAAGACGACACGGTTGACGGTCCCACCTGCGCCGCTATCGGCGTGGCGCTGCATCTGCATTTCAACAGCATGCACGACGAAGAGAGTGAGGTCATCACCATCAACATGCCTTCCAAGCACTATTCACCATGGGCTCAGAAAGAGCTGACCATGAAGAGAAATCCAAGATTAAGATAATCACCAAAATTTAGAAAAAAGAGTATGAAAACCTATAATTTTAAGATTTACGGAAATAAATACGCCGTTGAAGTCGGTGAATTGGACGATAACATGATTGAAGTGAATGTCAACGGCACGCCCTACAAGGTGGAGTTGGACATGGAACTGAAGCCCAAAACGATCACGCCCGTGGTGAAGGTGGCTGCTCCTCCGAAAGCTGAGGGCGGTGCTCCTGCACAGAAGGTGGCTCCCGCAGCTCCTGCAGGTGGCGGCGGTACGCTTACCTCTCCGCTGCCCGGCACTGTGCTCGACGTGTTCGTGAGACCCGGCGACGCTGTGAAGGTGGGTCAACGTCTCCTTCTCCTCGAAGCTATGAAGATGGAGAACAACATCGACGCCGACCGCGACGGTGTGGTGAAAGAGGTGAAAGTGAGCAAGAGCGACGCCGTTATGGAAGGCCAAGTGCTCGTTGTGTTTGAATAATAAATTTCATCATTAAAAGATTGAGATTATGTTAGAATTTTTCAAAGAAGGATTATTGCAATTCCTGAGCTATTCCGGTTTCGGAAACTGCACCTGGGGACATATCATCATGATATGCATCGGCTTGGTGTTCATAGCTTTGGGAATTATCAAAGAATATGAGCCGCTGTTGCTCGTGCCCATCGGCTTCGGTATCATCATCGGTAACATCCCGTTCACCGATGGTTTGCAAGTGGGTGTGTATGAAAACGGTGCTGTGCTCAACTATCTCTATTTCGGTGTGGTGAAAGGCTTCTATCCGCCGTTGATCTTCCTTGGCATCGGGGCTATGACAGACTTCTCGGCCCTGATTTCCAACCCGAAATTGATTCTCATCGGTGCAGCCGCCCAGTTCGGTATCTTCGCCGCATACATCACCGCTCTGCTGTTAGGCTTCTCCCCCATGGAGGCTGGTGCTATCGGTATCATCGGTGGTGCTGACGGTCCTACCGCCATCTTCATCTCGTCCAAGTTGGCTCCGAGCATGATGGGTGCCATTGCTGTATCGGCCTACTCCTACATGGCTTTGGTGCCGGTGATTCAACCGCCTATCATGCGCGCGCTGACCACCCCGCAAGAGCGTCTTATCCGCATGCGCCCGCCTCGTGCCGTCAGCCATCGCGAAAAAGTGCTCTTCCCGATGATGTGTATCCTCCTCACCGCATTCCTCGTGCCTACGGGTCTGCCGTTGTTGGGTATGCTCTTCTTCGGTAACCTGCTGAAAGAGAGTGGCGTGACGAAACGTCTGGCCAACACCGCTTCCGGTCCGCTGGTCGACATCGTGACCATCCTCATCGGTCTCACCGTCGGTTGCTCCACGCAAGCCACCAACTTCCTGAGACCCGCTTCTGTGCTCATCTTCGTGTTGGGTGCCTTCTCCTTCGTGATCGCCACCGCTTCCGGTGTGTTGTTCGTGAAGTTCTTCAACCTCTTCCTCAAGGGCGACAACAAGATCAATCCGCTCATTGGTAACGCCGGCGTCTCCGCAGTGCCCGATGCAGCCCGCGTCTCCTTGGTGGAAGGTCAGAAGTACGACCGCACCAACTTCCTGCTCATGCACGCTATGGGTCCCAACGTGGCCGGCGTCATCGGCAGTGCAGTGGCCGCAGGTATTCTGTTGAGCTTCTTGTACTAATCGAATCTGTAGAGACTCGGTTAATCGCGTCTCTACAAGAAATAACAACAATAAAGGTGTCGGAATCGGCACCTTTTTTTGTGGCCGCTTCTGAAGAAAATGTATTTTTGCGACAGAAACGAAAAAGAGAATCTCGTTATGGCCAATTTCCATCATGTTGTGATTATCGGGGCGGGACCCGCAGGAACCGTTTGCGGCTATTTGCTACAAAAACACGGGGTGGACTGTGTCATTGTGGATCATGCGACCTTTCCAAGAGAGAAAATCTGCGGCGGTGGACTGACCCCGAAAGCGTATGGGCTTTTGCAAGAGCTGATGCCCGATTTTCGCTATGAGTATCAGAGTGTCAGGCGCTTTAAGTTTATGCTGGAGGGCAAAACCATTTCGGAAGTCGATTTGGACAATGAGCTGCGGATGGTGGTGCGGAAGGATTTCGACAACGAGCTGCTGCAACAATATTTGTCGATCGGCGGAAAGCTTGTCAAAGGCTCTTTTTCGCGTTTTGAAGAGCAGCCGGACGGAAAGATTCTGGTTTCTCTAAAGTCGGGTGAGCTGCTGCTTTGCGACTTTCTGGTTGGCGCTGACGGTGCCAATAGTCAGGTCAGAAGGCAGATTACGGGATCCCGTTCCTACAACACGCTTTGGATGGAGCAATATGTGGAGAAGGGGGCGAACGAATTCATCTTCGAGTTGTCAAAACAGTATAAAAAGGGCTATTTCTTTAGTTTCCCGAGCGTGGGAAAAGACATTGTGGGAATGGGCGGCTACTACTCTTCACCCAAGGAAATCCGCGCCCAACTGAGTAAAAACCACATCAGAGGGAACATTTTGGCCGTTGATGCACCCATGCGCGGCTCATATATCCCGTTAGAAACCCTTGATTCGGGCAAAAAGCAGGTGATTTTGATCGGCGATGCCGGCGGATTTGCGAACAAACTCTCCTACGAAGGCCTCTACTACGCCATTGTCACGGGCAGAAACGCATGGAAAGCCATTATGGAGGGGACGGATTTCAGCATCACCAACCGCGAGATTTTCCGGAACAAGCGGAAAGAGGCCTGGGTGACCGATCTGTTCTACAGCCGATTCGGACTCTGGCTGGTTCGCATAGGCGCCCACAGCCCGAAACTGATCAAAAAAGCTTTCGAAAAGTGTTACTAAACAGACATGCTACTGCTGTCTGATCGATACGGCAAATCCTCCGCACGGCGCCATTTTCAGTTTCAACACGCTTTTGCTCGTCACCACTTTCTTGGTGATGGTGTAAGCCTGCGGATTGTACTTCAATTTGCAATCAGGAGTTCGGAATTCTGAATCATCAGGAAGACCGCATGCATCAGGCGCATCGGTATAGATGATGGCCTCGTATTTCGTACCTGGTTGCAGGAAATCCAGTTTTACAGACACCTCGCGGGCGTTCTCGTCGGTGATACCGCCAATGTACCAAACATCAGGTGATGGAACTAAGTCAATGTGATCTGGCATAACGGATTGATAGGTGATATGTTTTGGGATAGCATCAAACCACGAATCAACACTGTCTGGATAGTTATAGACGTACCGCATCGTGTTGCTTATCACGTATTTTTTGCCATCAGACAAAGTTCCCACACCTTCGGCAGCCTTGTTCAGAGTGGAAAGCTTCGGCTTGCGGGCTGTCACGATATAATCCCCTGGTTCTGCCATGATGTAGATGCTGGTGTCCCAATCCACTGCCACATCCTTGATGAACTGGAAGGCATCCATGAACTGCTCGTAATGTTCGGGGAAGTCGGCGGCCATCTGCAAAGGCGAATAGAAGGTGACGTAGAGTCCCAGCTGATTGCAGATAGTGTGGCTCATCTTGCCGCCCCAAGGGACTATCTTGCCCATGTCGGGCTCGAAGATGCCGGGGGTGTAGTCCATCGGGCCGCCCTGCAAGCGTGTGAACGGCAGGATGGCGGTGTGTCCGGGATGGATGCGCTCACGGAACTCGGTGCCCATTGCACTCTCGTTGCCGATCATATTGGGCCAGGTGCGGCATAGCCCCGTCGGGCGTACCGCCTCGTGCGAGTTGACCATGATGTGGTGCTTGGCGGCCTCCACAATGGCGTAGTGGTAGTGGTTGTTGATGGGCTGGCTGTAGTGGCCTTCGCCAAACGGGATGATAGTGCCCACATAGCCACCCTTCACCGCATCGTAGCCGTACTGGTTCATCAGAGTATAGGCTTGCTCCATCCAACGCTCGTAGTTGACCGTGGAGGCGGAACTCTCGTGGTGCATAATGAGGCGGATGCCCTTCTCGTGGGCGTAATGATTCAACGCCGGCAGGTCAAAGTCGGGGTAGGGGGTGAGGAAGTCGAAGACGAAATCCTTCTGCTTACCGTACCAGTCCTCCCAACCGATGTTCCAGCCCTCGATGAGCAGTCCGTCGAAACCGTGGGCAGCGGCGAAATCGATATAGCGGCGCACGTTGGCGTTGTTGGCGCCGTGGGTGCCGTTAGGAGTGGCATGTTCATAGTCGGTCTGACCGAGCTTCACCGACGGAAAGTCGTTGGTGTAGTTCCAGGTGCTTTTGCCGGAGATCATCTCCCACCATACGCCCATATACTTCACGGGATGAATCCACGAAACATCCTCCAAAGCGCATGGTTCGTTGAGGTTGAGAATCAGGCGCGAAGCGAGCACTTCGGTGGCCTTTTCGCACACCATAATGGTGCGCCACGGGGTAGTGCAAGGTGCCTGGATGCGGCCTTTGTAGCCGGTAGCATCCGGACACAACCACGCACGGAAAGTATGAGCTTCTGGGGCTTTCGGTGCAAGATTTAGGCGCGAGAGATAAGACATCGTGTCCCAAGGGTTAATCGACAGGCCATCGATATAGTCGAGATGCATGGTGGGGAAGTCGAGAGTGGCTGCTTCGTGGATGTTAATATACAGTCCGTCAGCGGTTTTCATCTGCAAGGCGGTTTGCACGCCCGTTTTCGAGAACGCGGTCCAAGGCCAGCCGCCGTTTTTGTGGCTCCCATCCCATTTCTCACGAATTTCCGACAGTTTCGACTGCGTGTAGTTATACTCCTGCGTGTCGTAGTCGCCGGGAATCCACCAGGCCGTATGGTCGCCCGCCATTGTGAACTCGGTCAGTTCCTCCTTGATCCAGAAGCAGACCAGTGCATTGTAGATGTTTCCCGGGTAAAGATCGGCGGGCAGCAGGTCGGGAAACTCGTAGCGGAATCCCAAACCGTCGTTGTAGAGACGGAAACGGATCTGCATCACGGTGGGACGTTTCTCCGTCGAGTGGTCCATGCTCTCCACGCTGCCGATGGGCTGTTCCAGCGTCACCAACAGTTCGTTGTAGTGGTTGCGGATGTGCGCCTCCTCGCCCCAAACAGGCTCCCACGTCTCATCGAAATTGCTATACTTCGTGTCCTTCAGCACGAAAGCATGCGCAAGGTCGTCACGCCACTCAAGGGTGAAGCCCATTCTGGAAGTCTGCACCACCTGTTTGCCGTTGCGCGAAAGCGAATAGGTGGGTACGCCGTCATAAATCACAAATTGCAGTTCCAATTGTCCGTCGGGACTGCGCAAAACGTACATATCTTCAACTTTAATAGGGGCATTGGCTGTTTTCGCAAAACTGAAGAACGGAATGGAAAGCAATGCTATCCATAATGCAACAAAGGTGGATTTTATGTTCATATTTGTTGTTTTTTGATTACCGAATTACCATCTCTTCCAACAATAGTAGTCGCCGATTTTCATTAGCAGAACAGCATTGTCGAAGGCTTCGCGACCGTAGAAATCCTCTGTTAGACAGCTTTTTATAAAGCGAGAAAGGGCAATGCTATAACAGTTGAAATGCTGGTCGTTATACTCAAAACCCCACGGGAGGAACCACGGATCTCCATCCTCATAATAGGTACTCCTTATCCTGCAGGTGTCGTTGTTCTGGTTGACAAATTCAATTTCAAACCAGTTGCTTGTGGTGCTTGTTAAACCTTCACCCATGTTGAGAATGTCGTATAATGTAGCCTTGTCAATGCCGTCCAGCATAACAGGAACCGAATCGTAAAGTCCTCTGTCCTTGTCTGCAATCTTGCTGAAGTCATACCTTCCCAGATTCAGCCGCTTCTGCACTCTGTCCTGATAATGTTGTATATCCATCTTCGAGATTTGAAACTCCTGAATTTCAGGTGTTTCATCAGGATTAGCATTGATATGTTCCAGCAATTGAAGCAGTTGGCCGCCATTCACGGTGATGTCTATCAACGAATCTGTTCTCTCTTGATAACCTCCCACTTTCGATACTACTGCCGCATTGAATAGAGAATTCTGCTCCGCATTAAACTCAATTTGATGGCCATTATAGTGAAAACAGCCCTGACTGCCTGACGAAATGGTGAACTTTTTAATGGGAGAGGCAAGGAACTCGCGCAAGGGTTCCTTGTACGAGTAATCCTTCAGGGTGTGGTCTTTCAAAGAGTAAAGATGGTTTCGGAGACCGTCCCAAATGATGGCCACACTGTCGCTCAGCAATTTGATGCCACAGGTCGGGAAATCAAACTCCGCCTCACGATACCAGCAGCTATCCTTTTTGTCCGCGATATACAGTTGTTTGTCTTTCTCACCCCAGATCAGATGCTCACCGCTTTCCTTAAACCAAGGTTCCTTTATCGGATGGTCGGTAGTGTAGGGAATGTGGCACGTCAGTCCCTCGTGGTTAGCGCGACACACCCGTCTATTAGACAGAATCATATATAATGATCCGTTAACCGCCTTGATGTCAATCGGATAGGAAGGAAGGCGCTCGTTTGAAGGCGATCCATATTCCGTGGGTGAAGCAAACCATAACACCCTGAGACTGTCGTCAACCACACTCAGCAGGTTGCAACTTTTGTCCAATGAAAAATCGATGATTCGGACGGGAAACGGTTGCCAGTCAATCTTATCCGTTGTCAGCGTATAGAAGACCTTTCCACACTGCTTGGCAATCAGGTAAGGCCCCCAAATGAGCACTTTGTCAACGCGCGGTTGATTCTCGCGTTCGCTTGCTTCCACCTTATTCTGATCCAAAGGTGTGGGAATGTTTCGGGCGGTACTCCAATTGTCATCCGTAACAAGAATTTCGTTGGCGGACGAACCGATTATGCCGCGAAACGCATCCGCCATATAGAGTGCGTAGATTCGATCCGACTTCTTGAAAGGGATCTTCAACGCTTTGAAATGCTCCCCAAAGTCGTCGGAATAGTGGAGGGTTTTGCCCGCAGTTCCGAGCCAGGCGTCTCCGCGACTGTTCACGCAGGCTTCGTAAATCCAGCCGTCGCCGCTGAAGCTTCGAAGCTCCCAAGTGCGACCGCCGTCCGTCGTCCGATAGTATCCGTCGTGTGGACTTCGCCAATCGTCTGAAAATTGCATATAGCCCGTCAAAATGGCGGTGTCGGCATTGAAAAAGGAGACACGATTAAGTGTCGGTTTGTTTAAGCCCAAGTAATCCTCCTCGTCATCTTTGGCTGAAGGGTTCAGCTGACCATAATGCCAGTTGGAGTCGATGCTGTTCGTATAATAGATTTCCCCCATGTAGGTAGCTAGCCAGATCCGCTCGTCGGGCGCGACCGAAATTTCCGTGATTCGCCCAACGATATCAAGGGCAGCCCGATAATCGCGACCTGTCGCATCTTCCCTTGAGGAAGTCGTTGCCGGCTGCGCAAAAACGCCCCACGACCCCAAAATCGTAATCAGCGTGATGATGATGGCGTATTTCTTTTTCATAGTGCCTGTTACTTGTTGCTTGATTTACAGCGTCTTCACCGGGAAGGTGAAATACGTGTTCGGATATGGTTCGTCCTTCAGGGTGAAATGCCACCATTCGCTGTCGATGGGCTTGAAACCGTGGCGCAACATCGCGTTGCGAAGGATCATGCGGTTGTGGAACTGCTCTTCGGTGATGCTGCGTCCGGAGGGACTGGCGCTGTTGTCGCCCGTGTATTCACCCGTCTCGGGATCGCCGCAGAAATCGGGGTGGCTCTCTGAACCGAACCAGTCGAAGGTGCCGCCCATATCGACCTCCTTCTCCGTTCTCATGTCGAAAAGGGTCAGATCAACCGTTGAGCCGCGCGTGTGGCCGCTCTTTTCCATGATGTATTCCAACTCGAAGAGTCTGTCGCGGGGCACGTCGGGATAGAAGTAGGGTCTCATCGCGGTGTCGGTAACGTCGGCGGCCCAGCGCACGAAATGGTCAACGGCGCACTGCGGACGGTAAGCATCGTAAATCTTGAGCCGATAGCCCATCTTCAGCAGCTCCTCGCTCACGGCGCGGAGACTGTCGGCTGCGCGGCGGGTCATCAGTGCCACCGGTTCCTGATAGCCGTCCACACGCGCACCCACAAAGTTGTAGGTGCTGTAGTAGCGGATTTCCAGAATGGCAAGCGGAACGGCTTCCGCGATGTTCACGAACTGGGAGGCGTCTTCTGTGGGCGATTTGGCTCGCTGCAACCGCTGGAACTCGGCTTGGGCTTTGCTCAGCTGTTCAAGGAATGCCGGACTGGTGTGCAGACGGGCGAGACCGATGGCCGCCCCGAGACGGCTGGCATCCACATCGCTCTGCCAATGGGCGCCCACGATGACACGACTCTCACCATACATATAGCCGCGCGCCATAATGGTGTCGGCATTGGCGGGGTTGACTTCCGAAAGCAGCAGGGCCGCTGCATAGCCGCGCTGGCTATGTCCCGAAGGATAGGAGCCCTCGTTTCGCAGTTCATCCTCCTCATACACCGTGAGCATGTGTTCCTGGAAACGCACGAACGGACGTTTGCGCATATAATAGGCCTTCGGCTCCACGCGCATCTGGTCGATGGTGGCGAGGCTGTTGACCATCAGTTTGTAGATTTCCGGGGTGCCTTTTTCCGAAATCTCCAGTCCGAAAGGTACATTGAATTCGGTCAGGAGGGCATCGAACGACCACACCGCATCGCGTTCGGCAATCGCAGCGCGTGCTGCATCGCTTCGTTGTGTTTTGCCCCACATATAGCGCATAATGTCGTGGGTGAAATCTTCACCGATGGTATCCGGCGGTGCAGGCAGGCACTTGATGAGGTTGGGCATCTCCTCTGTGCTGAAATAGAGCGTGGTGCCATTATTCTGTGCACGACAAAAGAAGCTGCCGCAAACCAACACGACAGCGAGAAGTTTTGCGAAAATCTGTTTCATATTTCAGGGGTTTTTATTCAAATATTAAGTTGAGCACTACTGATCGTTCGAACCCGTGTCGCGGAGACAACGGACGCTCATTGCATGCGTTTTGGGATAGTGGGCGTTCGAGTGTGCATGGAATGCTCTTGCACTCTGGTTGTTGATAAAGCGAAACCATGCCTGATCAGGATCGTCCTTGTACTCCGTGCAACTCCATAGGTTTGCGTAATATTCCAGACTACAGCCACCAGGGGATGCGCCAGGTCCCAATCCGGCAGGCATTAATCCGAAATGCGTGGCATTGTTCTGATTTTGGTTGTTGCCTACGGAATTTGGATATGTACTCGAATGCCAGTGTGTGGTGGAGGCAATGGCTTTGTCTATCTGACGGATGTCGTCGCCTGCTACATATTCCGGATGGCTGCTGATGGTATCCGCAAATTCGTTCCATTCAGCGTCGCTGGGCACGTGCCAGCCGTCCGGACATATCCCTTGCACCCCGCTGGGGTTCTCATCGCTGCTGAAAGCTCCATGCATCACCGCGCACCAGTTGTAAAGGTATCCGTATACAGCAACATCTGCCGTTCCGGCATCCGGCACATATCGGTAAGGAACGGTGGCGCTGGAAACCTGGGGTGATCCTTCTCCCGACAAAATTTCCGTCCCGTCGGCGAAATGGGTGGTAATAAGATTCTCCGCCATCCACACTTGGTTGCCGATGACAACAGCGTCGTAAAAGTTGCCGTCATAGTCGGTTACCGCATTGGGAATTACGGTTCCTGTGGGCAGAAAGGTGGCCGTTGTGTCGGAGTTGCCGCCACCTCCGCCGGGTGTCGGTTCTTCGGTCGGGTCGTCTGTAGGATCCTCGATAGGTTCTCGTTGGCAAGAAGCCAACACCAGCACAACCGCAGTCAATAGTGACAAAGCGAGGAAAAATAATCGGTTTTTATACATCTTTATGCATTATGAATTGTGAATTATGAATTAATTCTCCGCCACGTGCGAAGCGCCGATGAGCGAGCGGCCGGCTTGCGTCAGGAAGGGCTCGATGAGGTCGTAGGAGATGACACAGGCGGGAAGACCTGCGGCGTAGCAGGCGATTTCGTACTGCTGGTAGACGAACTCCACACCGTCTTCACGGAAAATGGGCGCACTCACCGGCAGCGGGAAAAAGTCGTTGTTCTCCATCGTCAGCAGACTTTCGAACTGCTTCTTGTCAGACTCGAAATATTGCGTGAAGATGTTGTCCATGATCAGCTGCGCCAATTCGTCTTTGGACTCTTCGCGGAAGATATCATAGTCGATGCGGCGACCGTCGGACTTGCGGAAGGTCTGTCCCTCCATCAGATACCAGCCGTGCGCACCGCCCGAGTAGCCCTCCTGCGTGTACACAAAGGTGACGAAACGGTCGGTCTCCTGCAACTTCTTGATTTTGATATCCTTGTAGCATGAAACATCGGGAATCGGAGGCATATCGGGGATGATGTTCTCCTGGAAATCCGTCAGGATGGAGCTCTTGTAGTGCGTCATCATCCGGTCGCCGTCTTCGGCTCTTCCCTCGTAAGTGCCGCCCATCTGTTCCGACATCCATTCGCGTATGTTGTTAATTACGAAGAAGTTGCCGGATTCCGGAAAGTCGATGTCGAGCTTCACGGTGCCTTTCACGCCGTTCACCGTAATGGAATCGGCCAGCGTCATAGGGTGAGTCTGGATCTCGGACGGGGTGATCTGCGACAACGACGTGATGGTGTTGAACGCATGGGTGTCCATTTTGGTTTTGCATCCCGCAAGGAGAAGCACGATGCCGCAAAGGGCGACTGCAACAAGGCGATAGTTTTTCATTTTGGCAATTATTAATTATCGCTGCAAAGATACATAATATTATTTGAACATCCGCGACACAAAAACCATCCTTTGCGGGTAAAAAAATATTGTATTTTTGTTTTGCATTCTCTCGGAGTGTATATTATTGATAATCAGTTGAAATGAAGAATCGTAATCTGCGATATGGTCATAAAAAACAGGTTTTGCCTACGATGGGTGGTGGCACTGATCGTGGCGCTCACGTCATTATTTCCTTCCGCTATGTCTCAAATTTCACCCTTTGATTTCGGTTTACGCGACGCGCACACCGGCACGCAGCGTTACTGGGCGCTCTACAACGCCCACGTGGAGGCGCGTGCCCGAGGGTTGGAGGTGAGCTATGCGGGCATCGATACGCTGAACATTGTGCTTCCGCCTGACTACCAAAGCATTCCGCTTGGATCGCATACCGATTTCGGCGGACTGGTTCTCTACGTCACCAACAACGAGCGCGACGGTGCGCTGTTCGCTTTGCACACCCCAACGAAGCCCGTCTCCTTGCCGAAAGAGCTGGTGGACGGCGGCGACTTCCGCACAATTCCCGAACTCTCCCCTGGTGACAAACTGCTGATTCTCAGAGATCAAAAGCCCTGGACCGAGCGCATCGGCTACGGTTACCGCGTCTATCGGCAGGATATTCTGCTGCTGCACGACGGGGTGGGGGAGAATGCCCCCATTGCGCCGTGGAATACCGACTCTACCGACCTCAATGCCGCTGTGGCTGAGGTGGATACAGCGCAGAAGGTGTTTCGCGGACTGACGATGCACCGTGAAGAGGGTTCGGAGTTCAAGACCTACTGTCTGTCGATGAGCGGGCAGTGCAACGTGCTGATTGAAGACGTACACGTGACCACCCCCAAAAGCCGGATGATTGCCGATGCGGTGTTCGGAATCAGCAACTCCGTGCGGGTGGCTTTCCGCGATGTGACGGTGGACGGCACCTATTCGGGCTACGGTCGTTGGCGGGATTGGGGCTACGCCTTCTCCCTAAACAACCTCTGGAACACCACCTTCGAGCGGGTGACCGCTGACGGAAACTGGGGTGTCTTCGGCACGAACAACCTCTCTAACACCATATTGACCGACTGCGACCTCAATCGTTTCGACATCCACTGTTACGGACGGGATGCACTGTTGCGACGCTGCACTCTGCGGCAACGGCAGACCCAGTTCTCCTCGATGTATGGCACCGTGACGTTCGACTCCTGCCAGTTTATTGACTGCATCCCCGTGCGCATCCGCTCCAGCTATAATGCCTACACGCCCTTCGACATCGAGATGCTCAATTGCACGTTCGAGCTCACACCCAGGAACCATTCTTTAGTCAACGTGATGCTGCTCGACACCGCCGACAATGCGCGCCCCGAACTGAGTGTCAAGTGCTGGCCGAATCTGAAAATCGTCAACATGAAGGTGATAGCCCCTGCGTTGGTGGGCACCTTCAACATCTACGAACCCACAGGCACGTTAAGCGAACTCGACAAGCCGGTGGACCATATCCACCATGTGAATATCAGCGGATTGGAAACGGTACGCCCGAATGGAAAGCCCGCCAAAGTGAACGTGCGGCTCTCTTCCAAGGAGTTTAAAACAGTGAAGGAGTTGAAATATACTCTTGATGAGTCCTTGTGATGACACGTTTTTTTTACAACGACTTGCCTTTTAATGATTTATCAACAATTATGCATGCTCTGTCTCTGCAAACTTTCGGGCTATAACTCATAAAAAAATCGAGTTTTAGCCCGAAAGTATGTAAATTTTGAAATTATTATGTATCTTTGCAGGCGAAAAAAATGAATGAGTATGTCACAGAATATGGATGTTTTAGTGGGTCGCGAAGCGGAGATGAAGTCTCTGAATCAAATTGTTAAGTCAAAAGAAGCGGAGTTTGTGGTGGTGTATGGGCGAAGGAGAGTAGGAAAAACATTCTTAGTGAACTCTTTTTTCAACGACAACTATGCTTTTAAACTGACAGGGCTTGCGAAAAAAAGCAAACGCGAACAATTGGCAAACTTCACCGCTGCACTCAACAGATATGGCGATGGTCGAAAATACACAAAACCAAGGACTTGGTACGAAGCTTTTGACAAATTAAGAGAGTTGTTGGAATCCAAGAGGACGAAAGGGAAAAAGGTGGTCTTCATCGACGAATTGCCTTGGATGGATTCCCGAGGCGGTAATCTGATTTCTGCGCTTGAACATTTTTGGAACGATTGGGCAGGAACACAATCCAACATTCTGCTGGTTGTCTGCGGTTCCGCAACTTCGTGGATTACAAAAAAGATTCTTAAAAACAAAGGTGGATTGCACAATCGGGTTACCCAAAAGATTTACCTGCACCCCTTTACGCTGGCTGAATGCAAGGAATACATCCACAGTCGTGGACTGGCGATGGAGGACAAGGAAATCGCAGAGTGTTATATGATTATGGGAGGCATACCGTTCTATCTGAAGAATCTGCGCCGGGGGGCAAGCTTGTCACAGAATGTGGACGAGATGTTTTTCGCGGAAAAAGGACGGTTGGCCGATGAGTTCGATGCCCTCTATGCCTCGCTTTTCGACCATTCAGAGAATTATATCAAGGTGGTGGAAGCACTTAGCAAGAAAAACAAGGGGCTAACTCGGGAAGAAATATTGGAAGCCAGCCATTTGCACAACAATGGTCATTTTTCCAGAATTTTAGATGATTTGACAAATTGCGACTTTATACGATGCTATAAGGGCTATGGGGACAAGAAACGGAAGTCGATTTACCAACTGACCGATTCATTTACGCTTTTTTATTACAAATTCATTAGAAAAAACGCCCCAAGTGACAAGCCGTTCTGGCAATACCAAATGGGTACTCGCCTGCATGACACGTGGGCCGGGTTAGCCTTTGAGCAGCTCTGTCTGAATCACCATCGCCAAATTGAGCAAGCACTGGGTATATCAGGTATTTCTACTAAAGTCTATTCATGGAACAGTCAGTCCAATGCTACCGAAAAGGCGCAGATAGATTTGATAATCAAGCGTGCCGACAAAGTGGTGAATGTTTGTGAGATGAAATTTTACGATGGTGACTATACGATGATAAAGCGTGACGCTGAAGATATTGAACGCCGTGTGAGGGCATTTCGCTCGACAGAACACGTCAGAACGACCATCCATCCCGTTCTTGTCACTACATACGGATTGTCCGAAAACCAGTACAGTCGTGTGTTTCAAAATGTGGTCGTTTTGAAAGATTTATTTAGGTAAAATGCTTGTAATACAGAAGAATACGTATTTGATAGGTTCCTTTTTTTTATGCAAACTTTCGGGCTATAACTCATAAAAAAATCGAGTTTTAGCCCGAAAGTATGTAATTTTATCCAACAAAACGCGTTAAGCCCATTGCTCTTTATTTCTGCTAGACAATGTTGCAAAAAAAGCAGAAAATGCGTTGTAGACACTCTATTTTCGCGATTTTCCCGAACGATTTCCCCGCAATTGATTGATTCTCTTGCGGTTTTCGGGCTTGTCGGCAAAGAAGAAGAGGTGCTGGTCCTGCCGCTCCTGCTTGCTCTTGGGGATATAGACCTTTTTGCCCGTATAGGGGTCATAACCAAGGTAATACATCGCGGTGGCGTAGGTCATGGGCGTGGGCGTGAAGTCCTGCACCTGGTCGGTCATAAGGTGGTATTTGTGGGTGATGTCGCACAGGGTGCTCATCTTTTCGATGGTGCAGCCGGGGTGAGAGGCGATGAAATAGGGAATCAGCTGCTGGTTTTTGCCGCATTTGCGGTTTTCAGCGTTGAAATCTTTCAGAAAATCGAGGAAATGTTCGAAAGAGGGCTTGCGCATCAGCGCCAGAACCTCCGCATCGGTGTGCTCGGGTGCCACCTTCAGACGACCCGAAACGTGGTGGCGCACCACCTGCCGCAGGTAATCCTTCATCCCCAATTTCTCCTTCTCTTTCTCGTTGTCGGTCAGCAACATATCGTAACGGATGCCGCTGCCGATGGTGATGTGCTTCACCCCGTTGGTGTTCATCACCTTTTGGTAGAGGGCGGTGATTTCGTGGTGATCAGGCCGCAGGTTCGGACACATTTTCGGAACCAAGCACGAAGGCCGCGGACACTTCTCGCACTTCGACAGATCCTGACCGTGCATGCGATACATGTTGGCCGACGGACCGCCCAAATCGCTGATATGTCCCTTGAAATAAGGCCGTTGCACCAAATCCTCCACCTCCCTCATGATGGACTCCTCCGAGCGGGAGGCAATGGCCTTCCCCTGATGAGCGGCAATGGCGCAGAAGCTGCATCCACCGAAGCAGCCGCGGTGAATGGTGATGGAGTTCTTAATCATCTCGAAGGCGGGAATGTCGCCCCGTTTCAGGTACTTGGGGTGCGGCGCGTTCATCATGCGGTCGAAGAGCGCGAAACTGTCCATCTCCGCCTCCGTGGCCATGGGAAACGGCGGACGAACCACCACATACTTGTCCGCATAAGGTTGAATCAGTGTGCGTTGTGTGCGCTTGTTCGACTCCTTCTCCATCGCCACGAAATTCTCCCCATACTTGCGTTTGTTGTTCAGCTCCTCGGCGAAATCGTGCAGCAGAATCGGATTTTCCGGCTGATAGTGGTCGATATCCTTGTCGATATAGGCGATTTGGGAACATTCGTGCAGATGGTGGCGCCAGTCGGCCTGTTGCATCAGTTTCGCCAGCTGCACAATGGGGCGTTCGCCCATACCGTAAACCAGCACATCCGCCTGACTGTCAATGAGGATGGAGGGTTTGAGGGTGTCGCTCCAGTAGTCGTAGTGGGAAAGGCGGCGCATGGAGGCCTCCACCCCACCGAGCACGATGGGCGTGTTGGGGAAGAGTTGCCGGAGGATGCGCGAATAGACGGTGGTGGCGTAATCGGGACGGAATCCCGCTTTGCCGCCGGCGGTGTAGGCGTCATCGCTGCGCAGCCGTTTGTTGGCGGTGTAGTGGTTGACCATGGAATCCATGTTGCCGGAGGTGACCCCGAAGAAGAGTCGCGGGGTGCCGAGTTTGCGGAAATCCCTCAAGTCGTCCTGCCAGTTAGGTTGCGGGAGGATAGCCACGCGCAGCCCCTCGCGTTCGAGCACGCGCCCGATGACCGCCGCCCCGAAGGAAGGGTGATCCACGTAGGCGTCGCCGTTCACGAGGATGACGTCCACGTAATCCCAACCCAGGTAGTCGAGCTCTTTTTTGGTAATCGGCAGAAAATGTTTCGCGGCACCGGCCATTGTTCTTGCTTTTTTGAAGCGGCAAAGATACAATATATATCGAAAAAAAGTGTATCTTTGCCGCCTGAATTTTTGGCAGTACAACTGTCGGGTCCCATAGCTCAGTTGGTTAGAGCAGCTGACTCATAATCAGCGGGTCCAAGGTTCGAGCCCTTGTGGGACCACTTTTCAATTCAAGATTCCTGATTCACGTTTTATCATCGGTAACCAAACCTCTTGCCTGAATTGTGCAATACGCTTTGCAAACGAAATTCACCGGTTGCCGGTTACCCGTTTGAGGTTTCAAGTTTCAGGTTACATACGTTTGCAAATGAAATTCACGGTTCACGGTTCACGGTCGAAAAAAATAGAAGAGGTGTCTTTTCCTGATTTTGGTTGACAGTTTTTTGCTCTTTTCCTGATATTGTTGTCGTTTGTTATACTGGACATGTTGACATATTCCTGATATGTTTGACAATGTTCCTGAAAAAGTTGACATTATGAGGGTCTATCGGGGTGTTTTACTTGCCTTAATTACCTGTTTTACAGGCTGTAAGAATCAAGATATGGAACGCAGAGCTGCCGGTCTCCAAACCGTAAACCGTAAATCGCGTTTGCAAGGCGAAATTCTGTATCTGTATAGTTTTCAAGGAAAAACGCCCTGAAAAAACGAATTAGTTTTTGTTCAAAATCGATCATTTTGGTGACAAAACCGTTAAAATCGAAGTCGAAAACGATCATCTAAGGTGAAGATTTGATGAAAAAACAGGCCGAAAACGGGGGTGAATTTCCTCAAAAAAACGGTGACAAAAACGGCTAGGATTTGATCGTTTTTTGAAGAAAAGTGACAACAAAATCAGGAAAATGTCAATTTCATTTGCAAGCGCATTTCAGGAGGGCGCTTTGCGAGAATAGTCCCCTCAGCTTTATTTAAGTGGCACTTTTGCAGTTTTCAAATATTAATTGTATCTTTGCAGCGTAAACTAATAATAGGATTATGACTACATTTGCATTGAATAATCTCTGGAATTATCTGCAGGGGCTTTCCCTCTCGCAGAGCGATCGAGAATGGCTGGCGAATAAGTTGATAAAGTCAGAGAATGCCGTTTCGGATTTGACAGCAGAAGAGCGTAAAGCGGCTTTTCTCCGTCTCGCCGGTAGCTGGTCGGATGCCGAAGGTGAAGAGTTTTATCAAATGATGAAACATCGTAACGACGGCCGTCCGGTCAATCGTGAAATCAACCTTGATGATTAAGCAATTATGAAAGGATATATTCAAGCATTTTGAGCAAATGCCTGGAGTGCAATGTGTGGATTGGGTTGAATAGCGTCGTCATTCGCTCTCCTCTCCCATACTGGAGATTTGCACCACAAAGAAAACACCCTCGGAAACCTCCGAGGGTGTTTGTCTTATTTCGTAAACCGAAAATCGTCCGTCAATCGTCAATCGTAAATTTCATTTGCAAGCGCATTTCGGGAGGGCGCTTTGCGAGAAGGGTATCGCGAAACGCGACACCCTTGTTCGCGGCTAAAGATGTGGCATTGAATGAATTGGCAGAGCTGACGTCGCGAAACGCTACCCCAGGTGTGAGCCCAGGTGGTGGCGGTGATGACAAAACCAGTCCCCCGAATCAGGGTAGTGGTTTTTGAAGCTCCTATCAGTGACGAAGTGAAAAACGGGTAACCGGTAACCGGTGAATTTCGTTTGCGTTGCGATTTGAAACAAACCCTGTGTTTCCTTTCGTGCCAGGAACAAAAATCGTCGTTACAAATAGTAAAATAAAGGACAAATATGGTGAGGCTTCAAGAATGAGTCTCATTAGCTTTGTCTAAAATCATCACGGCAATCCAGTACGGTCAAATCTGAAAACATTTTATCAGGATGTTCGTCAGAAAACAGTCTTTTCCTGATTTGGTTGACAGTGTCCGTCAACCGTCAACCGTCAATTTCATTTGCAAGACATTTCGACACCCTTTAATGATTTCCTTTCGGATCATTCTGTTGAGATTAGTTTTTAGAACCGTTGCAATTTGTAACGACTTTTTGTATTTTTGCCGAAAATTTCTTGATATGAAAAAGATTATATTCATTTTATCAATCATATTATTACCATATGTGGTTTTATCACAAGAGCACATGAAGTTCATGGGATATGAAATAGATGGATCTTCATATTCTTTTGGACAAAAACTTTCCGAAAGAGGTTTTAAGAAGATTGTTGGAACAGAAAACGGGTATGAAGGAACTTTTTCGGGTTATTCGTGTAATGTTTACTTTTTTTGCACTCCAAAAACAAAATTAGTGTACAAAGTTGGCGTTGCTTTAGATAATATCAAAGAGGAAAACGTTTATTTATTGATTGACCAGTTGATTTCAAAATATGGTAAAAGAAATGCTACCACAGGGAGTCTTACAAATGTCAACACAGAAAAGGATGGTGTCTTTATCGAAACAGACAACGGAGAAATACAAGTTCGTTTCAATGAATTTGATGAATCAAACAAAATTCTCTATGGAATTGATGGAGTTTGGAATATAGTTTACTTTGATAAAATAAACACGGAAAAGAATATGGACGAAAATTATTCCGATTTGTGATTTTTGGAAACCGAGCGTTCTGTCTGTTCAAAACTACGTCCTAACGGGCTTGTGGTTGATACAATAGTTGGTGCGAAATATAAGTTGTAAAAAGAAAAAATTTAGAGATAACAACAATAACAAAATGAAAAAAATACGCTTTTTTAGTATAGTTTGCCTATTGGCTCTCATTATCGGTTCTCTTGCAGGTTGCCAACAAGAGGAAAACGGAATGAATAATGTCGGTAACGGAGGTACGCAATCCGAATATGTTGACTTGGGTCTTCCTAGCGGCACAAAATGGAAAATATCCAATGAAAACGGCAACGGCTCTGGCTATTACACATACGACGAGGCCATTGAGGCATTTGGTGACAAAGTGCCAACGAAGGAACAATTAGAGGAATTGCGTGTACATTGTAAATGGGAATGGCAATATAACGTAGGTTATAAAATCACAGGTCAAAACGGGAATTATATAGTTTTGTCTGCTGCGGACCGAAATGGTAGTGTGGATAACGTAGGATATTTAGGATACTATTGGTCGTCCACACCCTACGATTCAGAGTTCGCTTGGTATATCAATTTTTCTTCGTACACCGTGGGCTGGGATGCTGACGAACGATATTTTAAGCAATCCGTTCGTCTCGTTCAAGATTAGTGATTGCGCATAAAAAGCGATTAATTAGAGTGTCCAAAAGATGTCTGTAGCTGCCTACATATATTCCGAAAGTGTCAAAAAGAAAAAGCATTTGGAAGAAGTCAGAGAACGCATACTCGATGCCGAAAACGAGAAACTTCCAATAACAATTCAAGGCTTGGAAGGTGTGGAAAACATCACCATCGGCGACCTCTCTTTTGACACGAACACAGGCGGCTGTTACTACATGGCATATCTGCATACCACGTGGGAAGTTTACGAGCGGCACGAAAGCAAATATTTTGAATTCGGCAAATCTCGCCCATACAGTTATGAACTTGTTGAAAAACATATCTTAGTTCACGTAGGAGTTACCGAGATAGGAATTTTGATGGAGTGGGAAACAGACTGGCAGGGAGCCTACGAAGAAGCCCGCAACAAAGGAATTCGAGAATAATGAAGCACCTTATCGAAGCAGGTAGGTGTAAAGCGTTTTACCCTATACCGATAGATGTTATTGACATTGGAAAAGATAGCAAACTTTTGAAAGCAATTCACAATTACAACTGGTGCGACATATATACTTGATAGTTGTTTCAGACCGCAATACGTACTTTGAAATTGCGTGCATCCTGCACGCTACCTCCACACCGCATCGTCCAACCCCACACTACAGTATGGGGTTATTGGGATTTTGTGCCGCTGGCACAAGAGGGGCGGGAAAAGAACTGTCAATCGTCAACCGTAAATTCCTTTTGCAAGTGCATGTAGGGCTGTCGCAGTGCGGCAGCCCTACAATTCGTGTAAAGCATATTTTGTTGTCCGTACGCAATAAAATTACGATAATTTTTAATTTTGTTGTCTATGGACAATGTTTTTGCGATTGGTCCACAGAAGAGATCACTGTTGGACTCAATAAACCACAGACTTGTTTTTTTGAAAAAATAGCTTAAAGACTCGTAAGGTACATTTCTCTCGTTACGACACTATTCGAGAAACAATCCGCGCCAAAACCTTTGAAAATGCTGTCGTGTATATGAAAGAGCAGTTTCCTGAAGCGACGGATGTCTGCGAAGCGGACCATTGGAGGTAAAAGTGAATGCATTTTTTGTAATTTTGCCAGATCTAAATCTAAAATGAGTATGGAAAAGAAAATTCTCTACATCGACATGGACAACGTGCTCGTTGATTTCCAATCGGGCATCGACAAATTGGACGAGAATATAAAGGCTGAATACAAAGACCACTTGGATGACGTGCCGGGTATTTTCGCGCTCATGGACCCAGTGGAGGGTGCCGTGGATGCCGTTCACCGTTTGGCCGAGAAGTACGACCTCTACATCCTCTCCACCGCCCCGTGGAACAACCCCACCGCTTGGTGCGACAAGCTCAACTGGGTGAAGAAGCACTTCGGCGGCGACAAAGCCTCCCCGTTCTACAAACGCATCATCCTCACACACCACAAAAATCTCTGCCAGGGGGACTACCTAATTGACGACCGCCCCCACAAATGTGATGTGGACAAATTCATTGGCGAGGTGCTGCACTTTGGCGAAGAGGGAAAGTATAAAGATTGGGAGAGTGTGGTGGAGTATTTGATGGGGGGAAAAAAAGTTCCACTTTAATGCGTCGTAAACTGGAGCGGATCCGAGAGCTGGTGGAGGCCCACCCTGAGCGGAAAAAGAAGATTGAGCGGCATTGTTAACTATAACGGGTAACCGGTAACCGGTGAATTCCGTTTGCAAAGCGTTTTCCGCAATTCTGGGCGAGAGGCTTGTTGCGGAAGCTTGTCGCATCACTTCGAGATGCTCATAGTGCATGCGCATTGCCTGCACCACACTACGCCTGTCGGCTTGTGTGGTGTTAATTGCACTGCGTGCGTGTCGCCTCTCCGAGGCTTTTCCGCGCAACAAGGATGCAAAATACCGTATTTGAAGGGACGATTTATTGCATTTTATCGTAATCCAATAAAAATTTTTCTGCATTTTATCGTAATTCAATTTTTATTCGTATCTTTGCACCCGAAAATTATCCGGTTATGATAGACGAAAAAATCATTCTTCAGGTACTGGCTGAGCAACAGGAGGAGATCAAAGGATACAAACCTCAGAAATGGGTGTCGCGCAAGGAGGAGTCACTCTTTGAGTTCGATACCAAGATGGCTCAGGTGGTGATTGGTGTGCGTCGGAGTGGAAAATCCACGCTGTGCCATAAAGTGCTGCTGGAACGGGGTATCAGATACGGCTATGTCAACCTCGACGACGACCGTTTGGCCAACATGGAAGTAGGCGACCTGAATACGGTGCTCTCCTGTGTGTATCAACTCTATGGAACTGACGTTCCCTATCTGGTGCTGGACGAGATACAAGATGTGGATGGGTGGTACCTCTTTGTGAATCGATTGCTCAGGACCGATCTACGTATATTCGTCACGGGTAGCAATGCCAAGCTGCTGAGCGGAGAATTGGCTACACATCTGACCGGACGTTACAATGAGATTCATCTCTATCCATTCTCATTTTCGGAGTATTGCCAATACCACCATATCGACACACAGGGCATCACCACCAAAGCCGATGCCGAGCGGAAACGTGCCTTTATGGATTTTATCCACGACGGCGGTTTCCCGGAAATGCAGGGACTCCGCAACAAGAGGGCATACGTCCAGAGCTTGATTGAGGCCATCCTGCGCAAGGATATCCAAAAGCGTTTCAAAATTCGTAATATTGAGGCATTGCGTAAACTCGCTCACCATTTGATCAACAATGCGTGTCAGGAGGTGAACTACGATTATTTGTCGGACTTGTTGGGTATTGCCGACAAGACGGCGAAGAAATATGTTGACTATCTCAGTCAGGCTTTTCTGATACAGTTGCTGACACGACATTCGTTCAAGAGCAAGGAACGCTTACGCAACCAAAAAGCGTATATCGTCGATACAGGTTTGGAGGGGAATCGTGAGAATGCTCTGGCTCCCGAGAACCTGGGGTGGCGA
>Ga0310786_10001144_pt1 | contig 42692 bp, 62 predicted proteins | sample AusTroGonzalo_MG_FD_203881 | JGI IMG/M metagenome (GOLD analysis project Ga0310786, IMG submission 203881) | Bovine rumen microbial communities from tropical cattle in Woodstock, Queensland, Australia - Gonzalo_03 (v2) (version 2) | ecosystem: Host-associated > Mammals > Digestive system >...
TGGATTTATGGTTTTACCAATAACGACTCTGTCTCCAATGTTAAATTTATACGGTTTTATCTGTATTTTTTCCCAGTTTGTTTTACTTTTCATAGTGTTTACTAACTTAACATATCCATTATTTCATCGTTAGTAATTTCCTTTATTTCTACAAGATGTGGTTGCAAACCTGATTCTTCAAACCAAAAATCATTTAACAGATATTGGTTTTCAGGTTCAATCTGTTTCAAAACCCCGTTTATAATAGCACTGCTTACTTTTCTTCTAGCAGTGATTTTATACTGTTTACCCAGCATGTTAGCCATCTCTTTAAGATGCCTCCATCTGGTATCAACAGGAGTAACTAAATCTCCAATTTCAAATTTGAATTTATCCATTTTCCAAAATATCTGTTACTTCTTCTGATGTGATTTCCTGAATTTTTATACTCGGTGTTAATTCAAATTCAGGAAACCACTGACCGTCCAATCTATACCAAACATATTCTTCACCATTGCTATTATCGATAATTTCAACAATATATGAGCCACCGACCATTTCTCTCATTTCTGTAGTATGGAAGAATTTATTAGTAGCAGGAAGAACTGTAACAGAATCTCCAATTTGATATAAAGGTATACGATCACTCATATTTATCCTTCTAAAATATTTGTTATTTCATCTGTCAATATTTCTTGTATTTCAATAGGAAAAGTAAAATAATCATCTGGAACCCAATATGTCAATCTTCCATCTTCTAACTTAAAGGTATAACGACATTCATTTCTTGACCTTAAAGCCCTACGAAAAATTGGAATTAAAGTTCCTACGTTTATATAAGTATCTAAATTAATAGGTATTGGTTTTACAACTTCAACAATATCTCCTCTTTTAAACTTAAAAACTTCATCAAATCTTTTATCATCAATAAGCTTTTCCAGTTTTTTATTTGAAACCATAGAAAGATCGACCATAGTGTGCGATTTTACGCATTCAATTCTGCGTTTTATGAATTCGTCATCACTTAAAGTGCTTGGTATTTTTATCATACTTCTCTTGCTCCGAAGACAACTCCGTTAAAAATTTTATATTTCTTTGTAGTCATAGTTCCATCAGGACGAGTACGTTTCTCAGCAATATAATGAGTACCAGTCTTTTCAACTTTCTTCATAGCTTCCGCAAAAGAAGGATAACAGTCAGTACCAATGTAATATACACAACCTTCTTTTTCTTGTTCTTCCCGTGCTTTCCTTTCACAAAGAATAAGAATATTAGCAAAAGCTTCTTTTTCTTCTTTAGTAAAATTATACTTTTCAGGCATCTTTTTCAAATACTTTAAAGATTCTATACACCTCATGATTAGTCATTTTCCCTTCGTACAATAATAACCTCCTGTGAAATACCTTCAGAGAACCTGTCAATCATCTTTTCGATAATATCCCAGTCTGCTCCGCCAAGACCGCAGCCAATTTTATATGGAAAAGCCACAGTCTTATATTTGTCTTTCACGTTGTTAAGATAATACTTTAAGCCATTGAGACAATCCCAAAAACCATCATAGCTTGTATATTTTTTATGGTCATAACCATAATTCATTTGTGCAAACATATTCACGCAAATACGACCATCGCTCGTTACAACATAATCGTTAGAACCAAGCAATGTATTCATAGGAGAAGAAGCTGTTGCTTTTTCGTAGCTTGTAAATACTTCAGGATATTTCTGTTTAATCTGGCCTGCAACACCAGAACCCATTTTTCCTTTACAGTTAACCTGGTGACAAAAGACAGGAAAGTCTCCTGTCACCAAATCTCCTTTAACATACTTAAGCATTTTTATTCTCCCTTTTTACTAATTCAAGAACTGCTTTCAACACTTCAAGATTGTATTCATCAGATGTACATGCACAACGAAAGTTCTTAACATACTCTTCAAACTCTTTGATTACAAGATTATTTATTTTCTTCTGCAAAGTAGTAGATTCTGTATCTTCTTCCACAATTACATACAACTGTTCCCATTCACGTTTAACTTCGTTATATATAGTTGCTTTTATGCATCCTGTTTTGAGATCTGTTTCAATTTTTGCGTTAACAGATTTGCCCCATTCGTCAACTATTTGATTTGCCCGCTGTAAATCATCAAATGCCATTCCTTTATCACATGTCTTGTATTCTTTATTGAGTCTATCTTTTTCGTATATCTTGAGCATTATAACAAACTTTTTCATTAGTCATCTTCTCCAGGTATAACTTGAATTTTAGAAGTAAAGTTAAGTTGTGTTCCATATTCAAGACATTTGACAATTTCCTCAGAATAGTCAATAAGATTCCTAAGAGATTTTATTTCAGAATGCAAAATAAGATTTTTATAACCAGAATCAGTAAGTCTATGAATAAAACGATAAACAAGTTTAATATCTTCTTTAACATCTTCGTCACATTTACCAAGAAGATATTTCTTTTCTACACCAGTATGATAAGTGCAGTTGTTAAAATCACGAGCCTGTTTATATTCAAGACCTTCAAGATCCCAGTAAACACCAAATCCAACAATAGGAAGGTCACAACCTGACATTCCATGAAGATTATAGGCAACCATATAACCTTGTTCTTCATATAACTTTGCAAGATACTTGAAATTTCTTTTGGCAAATTTTTCGCTGTATTCAATAAATACAAACCGTTCTCCGAGTTTTGCAGCTTTTTCAATAAAAGAATTGATCTTTCCACAAGCCCAAATCAATTTTACATTTTCAACAGAAAACTTTGGTCTTAAAGTCTCAAGCATAAGTTTCTTTGCATCATGTGCCGTTATCATATTTTACTCCTTCAAGCCCATCCACGGCATTCTTTAAACAGAAATTTCCATTCTGATTTCATATATTCAGAGAGTTTTTTGCTGTACTTATTAACTAAACATCCTTCTTGTCCAATCATTAAGCCAGGACGATGCGTAAAAATAGTTACTTCACGAGTTTCCCAGTTAATTGAATATAAAACGTTTGGTTTAATATCTGTTTCTTTTCGCCACTGTTTGATAAGCTTTTCTATTTTATATTGCATAGTATCTCCTTATTTTAGTCATAGAAAAGTTCTTTACCGAAATTCTCAAATTTTTCTTTTAACCGTTTGTTTTCCCGTGTTAACTCTTCGATTTTTATTGCAAACTCTGTTCGTTGTTTTTCAAGTTCTTCGTTATTTCGTTTAATCAGTTCGTTTTCAGTTTTCAGACTATCAATTTCTTTCAATGCTTCGATTGCCATGTCGCAATCTTTGTTGGTATCAATATCATATAAAGAACCTTGGTCTACAATCTTGTATCTTTCTATAATTTCAATTGCTTCTTCTTTTGTTATTTTCTCATTTCTTTTTGTCTTGTTGACTGTCAGTTCCATTTTACAGGTTGATTACACTTTGGACACCGCACGTTATTTTTCCAACGATTTTTCTTTTCAAGTCTACGTCCACATTCTGCACAAAATGGCACGCCTTTAATCCATATTACTTTAACCATATTCTTTTCCCTTTTAATCATTTAAAGTATATTGGATTTTCAATATTGTATTAATGCCTCTTTGAAGTTCTTCTGAATTAAAAGAACCAGTAATAATATTTCCACGTTCATCTGTAATAGACAAAATAATATTCTTAGGTCTTGTTTTATCCATTGTTATTTTGATTTTTCTTCCAAGTTCACCTTCAAACTGATAATCTGCGTTTAACATAAAGACCTCCGTTAATGCATGACAACGGCATATTCATCAGTTTCATGAAACATCCAGCTACCACGATCTTTTCCATATCTAGTTAAATCTTCGTGATAAGCTTTTATCATTTTTGCAAGAGTACGTGTGTCATGAGCAGAAGAAGTCTTTCCGTCCCAAGGAAATCCAGTTGTCTGAAACAAAAGTTCATCATAACCCTTTGTTTTGTCATGACAAGATACAATTCCATTAAGATTTTTGAAACGAAGAACAAATCCAGAATCAACACCGATTAAACTAGAAACCATAGTATCTTCTCTCTGATTGTTAGACCGACAATCTGACATAAACTGAGAAAGAGTCCAGAACAATTCAAGATTAATTTGAATATAATTCTGTGAAGGAAGCGAAACTCCCGTGATAACAATAGGCATTATATTATTCCTTTCTTTTGTTTAAATGACTATTAATGCTTAATGATGTTACTTTTGAATAGCGTTCATGTTGATTATCATATTCAACAATTCTTATAAGAGACCCATATTCATATGGATTACTTCCAGCATTAGGATGTTCTAGAATAAAATTACCAATAATTACAGCTAACTCAGAATAAGAAATATTCTTTTGTTCTAACAATACTTTTGTCGTGCAAAGACCTTTGCTTTCGTGTTTAAACGGATATATTGATTGTTTAATTTCTACATCGAATGTTCTTTTCTTGAGTTTCTCTGCTGAAATCATTTCTTTATTCCTCTTATTCGTCCCAGAGCATATCTTTGCCCCTCGTTTTTGTCATTTTTCTGCCACAATTATAACAATGAGCCCAGAAATGACGAGCTTCTTCATCTTTTTCTACAATAGCTCCACATTTCTTGCAATGAAGATTATCTTCGCCGTATTTCTTTTCGTCTACAATCCATTCAGAAGTATCTTTATCGTTATTATCCGCCATATTATCTCCTTAATCTATCATGTTTAGGATTGAAACACAAATAATTACTACAAAAGGAGCAATAACGTAAGCCCAATGAAATTCAAGTTCTCCTACTATCATTCCACCTATTCCGCCTAATGCCACTATAATTGATAAAAAAGCTACTGAAAATAGAACGAATTCACAAAGACCTTTAAAGAATCCACAAAAAACTTCAATAAAACTATCCCAAAAATCAGATAAAAGATCTTTAAATCCCGTCCAAAAACTACTTAACCAGTTACTAGTATGGTCTTTTATAAATTCTCCGATTGAATAGAAAATATCAAAAATAAATTCTACAATCTTTGGAAAAACATTAAATTTAATCATTTTCTTTTCCTTCTTATTTAGGGCTTCTTTTTATCTAACTCTGTATATTTACATTTTTTTATTTCATCTATTATTGCTGTAATTTGTTCTAGTTTGTATATTACTTCAATAAAAGCAAGTTGCTTTTCAATAGGAGCATCGTTTCTCCAGTTATTCTTACTCATCTTCTTCAGACTCGGAACTTGTTGTTCCACCTGCGTCCACCATTACTCCATCCTGAAATTTCCTACCGCATTTACCACACTTAACACAGATCATTCCGTATGATTCTGTATTTTTGCATTCTCTTGCCGGAATATAATCAATAAACATTTTATAGTCCTTTCTGTTTATCCATATGGATTTTCATGCGCTTTATAATCCCAATCAATTTGTTCTTTATACTCATTACGCTTCAATTCACGATGTCTTTCATAGCGCTTCCGTTCTTTGTTGCACGCAGGACAAAAAACTTTTGATTTTGACAAAATAAAGCAACATGAACATCCACATTCATTACAGATACCTTCAAAGTCGCCCATTTTTATTTACCATCCTTGATTTTGGTATTTTGTATATGCCAGTCACTAGAGTTTTTAAATTTCCAACGTTTACAACCTTTATACTGAAGCCATTCAATTTCATTGCATGATTTCCATTCACGGCGGATTGTTTTTACAAGCCAGCGCCATTTAGTATAGATTACCTCTATTTGGTATTCAGTCGCCAAGTCTTCTGGAGAATAACCAAACTCCTTAAGAATATCCAATTTTCAGTCATCCTCTTTTTCAGTCATTGTACTTTTGCTTTATCTTTTCTCTAAAATGATCTATAAGCTTAACAAAAGCTTTACATACAAACTCAACATCTGATTCTGTGTATTCATGAGTTTCAAGTATTCTTTGTGCAGCAAAACCTCCAGCTAAAGCATGTGTAAACATTTTACTGTCAGTTTCTGTCATAGTATTTGGTTTAACAGTACCTAACATTGCTCCAACCCAAGTTTTTACTTCATGAACATTTACATAATACTTTTCTGGTTTATAGTCAGCATAAGTTACTTCTTTTTTCTGAAAGTAGATTTTTACAGAATCATCTTTAGGCAACGTGAGCCAATAATATTTGACATTTGAATACTTTGGGTCACGTCTATACTCCTGTCCACGCTTTGTAACAAATTCTACAGGAGCAACAGAAAACTCAACAAAAGCTCCATAATCACCAACAACGATTCTGTCATAGTGTTCGCAGATTAAATAGCCGTTTTTGCTATATAAAGCTCCACCGCCATTCATATTCAGGAAAGTTGGTATATTAGCCTGATAGATAGCTCTTAGTTTGTCAGAGAGTTCTTTTGGAAGCTTTTTGTATTTATGAGCTTTAGCCAGAGCAGATTCAAATCTTAGTGGGTTCATGATATTCTCCCATAACAATTTTAAAGATTAACTCTTTAGTTTCGTTGATTCTGTTTTTAAAAAAGTCTTCTTTTTCAGGGCTAAGTTCCATCAGTCTTCTGTCAAGTTGTACCATTCTTCTACAATCATTAAGAGTTAAAACTTTTACTTTGTGTTCATTGATTACTCTTACATATTTCATTTTCTTTTACTTATCAGGACAGTACAAGTAAGCCCAGCGGGAAGTCGGATAGTCTTTCATTGGAAGGGTATAAACACCATGCTCGGTTTCATAGTGAACTTCGTGTCCGTTATATTTACCTACATGGCAGAACCCCCGATTTGCAAAAAACTTGTCAGCAACATAGATAAGCAAAAGTTCTCCCTCGGCGGGCATATTACTTAAGGTAAACCTATGATAAACAGAAGCAGCACTTTTCCCGGCTCTACTCTTTTTCATTTATACTTTCCTTTCTTTAGAAACCTTTTATACAGAAAACATATTTATTAAGTTATCTATTTTAAACAGGCTATTATATTAACATTATGTAAAAGAATAACTATATAAAATGAATACTATCTTAATAACAAGTTGTTAATTTAATATAGTATTGTTGTATGTTATAAGGTGTTGAATATTGTAAGTATATGTAAGTAGGAAATGTTAATATAATAGTTCTATTCCAACTTAAGATTATTTACTACATAAAGAACATTAATACCATAATAGTAATCAATACCCTATGAATAATTACTACATAAGTACATTAATTAATCATAAAGTAATTATTTTTCTTTCTATTATATATATTATATATATAATTAATATAATGAAAGAAAATTGATCACTCATCAGCCAATTCACCCAACATAGACATTGTTTCCTTCTTTGTTCTAGCCCCTTTCAGAGCATTTACGCATTTGGTACGCTGTTCTTCGGTCATAATCCTCGGTTTACGAGGTTTAATCAGAGAAAAAGGCAATTCTACCGTCAATGAATACTGGTCATCCTTAACTACTTTGTACTGATCGGGATATTGCTCACACATAGACCATAGATACTTCATCATCCATGGAATCGTAGTGTATATCTGAGCTTTGTCAACCGATTCACCTGGAATGTAGTTAAAAACAGCTTCCTGTTCTTTTATCGGTATAGTTTCTTTTGCTTTCATGGTTATTTCTCCTTATGAGGTCTATTTCATTCATGTTTATTGTCCATTCACTGCATATAGCATCTATATAGTTTATAAAGCTTATATAGAGCTTATGCTGTGGTGGAACATAGCCAACAGATAGTCCATTTTCAATTAAGTATATGACTCTGTAACGCAGGCAACACTATAGTCGTGATTTGAACATCGTAATGCAAATCCTTCGATATAGCAGACTATCTGAAGGCTATGCTTAATTATGTGCTAATGTGAACTGTGCCATCGTCGTAATAGCACATAATCAAGAACAAAAGTCTCTCTATACGGCATGTCTATCCAATCAACATGCTCCCCTCCGTGGTGTGGATTCACCCTTCCTCATTAACCCTCAAGAGATTCTTGTTCACCAGTCACTTTAACGCTCAGGGAAAAGCGTAAAGTCATATTAAGTTGTTGCTGGCGGAAACAGCGGGCCAGCAGTGGAAAGTATGACCTACTCTCCTTTATGGTGATTTTCGAAAGGTCTCAAAGTTCGGTACCTAACGAATTTATGGGTCACGTAAAAAATATAAGCTTTTACAAGCTGTAGGTTACGAAGAAAAAAAGGGAGCCTGGTCATAACCTAACCAGACTCCCTAGTTTTACATAAATCGACGTTTTACGTCTATCAGTTCGCGCTGTTATTCAGCTTCAGCGGGCGCGGTAGTATCCTCGAAAGGAACAGCCGGAGTCACTTCGGGCTCGTCTTCGGCTTCACCGTCAGCCTTCTTGCCACCGCTGGCAAACGTAATGGTGACGTTCTTCATCACCATGGTGACCTGAGCCTTGCCTTCCTTGTCGATCCACGGCTGTGCATCGGCATCACCCTGCACCTGGACAGGACGTCCTTTGGTCAGGAACGGCTTCAGCTTCACGCCACGGTCACGCCACAGAGAGATCTTCCAGAACACCGGATGATTTTCTCCGTTACGGTTGGGGCGGTTTTCCGCCACGGTGAACTCAGTGACCTGAGTCTTGATTTCTCCATTCGTAACTTCACGAATTTCCGCATCACGAACGATGTTACCCAGAATAATGTTCATTTCTTTTACCTCCGAAATTTTTCTTTTGCGGGTAATTTCTGTCGATTAGTCATACTGTTTGACTCGTATGCCAGCCTTCCAGTTTATCGACCTGGAACAGTCTATCCGTCGGCGATATTTAATGTGGGTAACGGACGCCACTTGTTTTGATTGAAAGCCTTGAAATTCTTTCATATCATAATGCTCGGCGACCGCCTTCTGGCGGGCGCAAAACATTAGTAAGATAGAAGGGTCAATTAAGGGGAGGACGGAGTAAATTTTTGAATCGCATGTCCAGTCTTTTGCAAACGCTCTTCAAATTCTCGTCCGACTAAACGTCTCCTTCTTATCACCTGTTGGGGAGGCGGGACATATCCTACACCGTTTTGATAGTCGGGTTGACGTACAAAACGCCATAAGATAGCCATCGCATTTTCATGGTATCTGTCTGATGTTTTCAATCCTGCGTAAAAAGCAATAGCAATTAAAAGAACAGCAACGATTAATTCAATCATTGTCGCTTTTAACCTCCATATCTTCTAACGTTTTTACGTGCCTGTTTAACATCAAACTAATAAGTTCTCTGTCTTTATTAGTTAAGGGTTTTTCAAGTTCGAAGATTTTATGAGAAAGAATTTTACAAGTCTCAATTTCTTCGACTACCTGACCAACTTTCATGATGGCTCTCCTTTTCAAAAGTCTTCTGGAACTTCCAGAACTTCTCCTACATGATTCTGCTCTGCGAGCTTATCATAGTAGTCATCCTCCGATAACCTGGATGGGGCCGTTGGATGCCATTGCTTTTTTGAGGTGAGCCTGTGCTTTTCCGCAGTATTCTTTAGCAAGCTTGTCGCACTTTTCATTGTCTTCATCTCCTGAATGACCTTTTACTTTGACAAACCGGAGTACATGTCCGCCTCTCTTACACTCATCGATGAGCTGAATCCACATATCGGCGTTTGCGTGGTCACGGAACCACTGAACGTCTCTGTGAGCAGAGCAGGTAATAAGATACTGGGAGTCAGTCCTGACTTCGATACGAAGGCTGTTGACTTTGTCGAGGTTCAACTGTTTGATGGCTTCGACAACTGCCATAAGCTCCATGCGGTTGTTGGTGGTCATCTGAACTACGCAACCAGCAATTGTTTTCTTGTAGGAGCCTTCGATTTTGATAATGCTGGCGTAACCGCCAACTCCCGGGTTACCGAAGCAAGAGCCATCAGTGACGATAACCGCGTTCTTTCTGATAACCGTAGCGCTCATTGTAATTCCTTTCTTTCGTTAGTAATTTCTGTTTGGGAGCCGACAACAGGGCTTGAACCTGTATCTTCTGGGTCCGCCCCAGGTGCTCTGCCACGCACATTCGATTCATGACTCGTTTGCGCTTTAAACTATATCGGCGTATAGCCCGCATAACCGCATTGTTTGTAAAAGCGGGCAAGGTTCATACGTAGCACGTATCGGTTTCCTTTCTACATAAGAGAAAGGAGATGCTGATGAAACCGCAGGGATGTAAACATCAGCACACTACTTCTTCACATACCAGCTTCTCCGCCTTACAGCTCCACTGCTATGCCTATCCCTACTCTGGACGTAGTGTTTTTGCGCTTTTCTGTTGCTAGGGGCGAGTAGCCGTGCCCTAGACGCTCGGTTTAAATAGCGGGGATGGAAGGTGGCAAACCCTCATTGGTCGGCAAATAGAGCCTTAGATTAAACCTTCCTGCTCATGAAATCTTGCGAGGGTTTTTGTATAATAATCGTTCGTCGGGGGTGATATCTGCGAGGATGATGCAGGTCAATATGTTGCATAGGCAACGACGAACAAATTATTAACCACTAAGGGCAAGCTGATTTTATCGCTCAACTTGCGAAGCGAGATTAACTAGGAGGTGAGAGACTGGTATCCCACGCCAGCCTCTCTGGAAAGGAGGTGTACACATGAAAAATCCAATCGCATACACGATTATGGACTCGAACCAGCGCATAGCAGTAGCCCGAGTCCAACACCGAATATGCAGTTGTTATCCTGCCACGAAAGCAGGTTTGTAAAACCCGTTGATTTCAGGGACATTAGCTTTAAGCCACGCCTGATGCTCCTGCATAACAGACAAGTCGTCCCGAGTCCAACCGGATTTTGCCAGAATGGAAGCCATAGAGTCTTTCCTGTTGTTACGTTCTACGCAAAGCTGTTGAATACGCTCTGCCTGTGTGGGTTTACGGGTTTTCATTGATTTTACCTCCTTTATATTAAGCTAACGCTTTAAAAAACGAATGAAAAACCGAATTGTTGATAGAACGAACTTATTGCAATGCTCGGCGAGCTTTGCGAGCCGAGTGTCGGAAAGGACTAGTATGAGTTATGGGATAAATCAAAGTGCTTCGCCGAGGTTACGAGGCGTTAGCTCAAGTAAAACGGAGGAATAAGTTTGAAACCAGTCAAGAAAGAGCAAAGCGACCAAAAAAACTCCTCCCGCCAAAAAAAGGGGTGGGCGTAAAATTTCCCGTGGGTGAAAAATTTTCCCGTGGGAAAAATGAAGGTGGGGATTGGAATTGAGTCACTAAGGACTCATTACGAGAGTCCCAAAAGACTCCCGTCTATGAATCTTTAGAAAGGCAGCTCTTTGTAATGCTTAAGAAACTCTCTTATTTCAGATCCACGAACACCAGAATCTTTTGCGTATTCTTCAAGCTTTTCAATTGCTTTCTTTTCGGGAAGTAATTGAATTTTCATACCAACAAGTCTTATAAATGGAGGTGTCCAATCTATAAAACTAAATGTATATCTGTGCATAATAAGAGTCCAACATTCATTGGTATCTGAATTCTGACAGATCAAATAGCTCAAATTTGAACCTTCACATAAAATAAAGTTCATCTTTAATCTCCTTTCATTCTTCTTTGGCTTTCTTTACTTTAAAAGTTTTAGGATGAGAAGTAATATAATCGAGAACAGCTTGTTTATCTTCTTCTGGAGGCAGTACACCATGAAACCAACATCTAAGAGCAAGAATTTTAATGCGAGTCTTTTCGTTTTCTACTTCTTTTACTTTTGGGAAGGCTTCTCCTTCTACGTATATCATCCAGCTATCACTCGATTCTCCAGTCCCAGGATCTTGATAGAAAATATACATAGACACAGTAGCTTTTGTTTCTTCAGCAAACTTTTGAAGAATATTACAAGCTCTTAATTCGTTACAAACAGAAACAACAATAGTATACATAAAACTATTGTTTTGTGTTATCGGTATGCCTTCTTCTTTGATTTTGCTAATAAAAGGTGTACTTGATGTTAAAATTGAAATTGAAGTGTTATTCATTTATTTTGCCTCCTTTTGTCATACATGACGCATTCTTTTCTCAAACACACTTCTTGCGCAATCCTGAGCCATAGAGTCATTAGCCGCACAAACAAGCCCATGCTGGTGTCCATGATTATCATGCCAAAAATAAAGAAAAGAAGGTAACTCGCATCCGTCTGGTGTAACAGCTATAACTTTATAGACTTCGTCGGTCAAGTTTTGTTGGTTTATATCGGGTTCAAGATATATGATATCGTTGCCAACTTTAAGTTCAAGCCATCCATAAGCATAAACACGTTTGAAAGTATTGACCAATGGCATAAATATATTATGGTCAATATCTTCAAGATAAACTTTCATATTTCTCTCCTTCGTGTTGTTTGTTTTTAGTAGAAACCCTATACATTTTCTATATAATATAAAAAAACATATAGGGTTTCTCAATCAACAAAGCACTAACTATATTGTATTAGCTTTCATCTCAAATTTACGCCTTGCATAGCTTTGAGCTTCAGAATCATTTGTAGCACAAACGAAACCATGTCGCTGTCCTCTTTCATCGTGCCAAAAGTAAAGAAAAGAAGGAAACTCATCACCATTAGGCTTTACGGCTGTAACATTGTAAATTCCGTCAACTAAGTTATATTCATCAGCAGGAGCTTCGAGATTTACAATGTCATAACCAACTTGCTCTTCAAGCCACCCGTGAGAATAAACAAAATTGAAAGTTTCAACCATTGGCATATACGTGTTATATGCAATGTCTTCAAGATAAACTTTCATATCACTTCTCCTTTGGTGTTTCGAGCATGGTTTTACCAGCACCGCGAAGACGTACACAAGTGTTGACGAACTGCACAACCATCTTGTCAATATAGTCCTTTCTGAGACAGTCTTTAACAAGGTCATGAGCCCTAAACATGGTCTTAATAAAAGCATCATCTTCTGTCTCACCGGAAAGTGTTACAGTAAGATTTTCAAGAACCATTTGACATTTATAAACTCCATCTTCAGGATAAACAATCCAATAAACATTATCTTTAATCTTTCCGTTCATCGTTATTCTCCTTTCTTAATTCCAATATTGGTCAAAATAACTTCTTACATAATCTTGAGATGCTTCAATGTTCAAAAGAGCAATTTCATATTCCCTTTCGTTATTGACTGTTATGAAGATAGGTTCTCCATTGCTGAATGTCCCAATACGAATATCATGAGGAAAAGTCATTGTTATTCTCCTTTCGTTGATGCCCGTATAGCCGATAGCGCAGCTTTAGTCGTTTACACTTCTTCTTCAAGGTCAACACCGTCTGCAATCGCAGCGAGAACGTCAATGTTCTGGTTCTTGCAGAAGGTTTCTTCCATCTTGTCGCCAAACCACTCAATGAAGGTCCTGGCAAGAACGATCATCCATTTACGCATCGTATCAGAAGACCGTTCAGACTTCCAAGTGGCAGCAAGAGTGCCAAAGATATACGTAACGAGAGCATCGTATACGTCATCTTCAGTCTTTCCGTTAGCTTTGCCAAACGCATAAAGCTCAGACAAAGCTTCCTGCTTCTTCCACTCCTGATACTCAGACCAATCCTTGGTCACTTCATCTTCTGCCAATTCACTCCACTCTTTGGACTTACGAGCCACCAGTTTGTTGAAGAGACCAGCGTCTTCATAATTCTGCTTCTTATGTCCATTACCAGCAAGACCACCCATTGTCTGCATCTTATTGCAGATGATATTCATGATTTCGAACCTTCCTTCGAACACGAGTTCGGTAGGAGTTCTATCATTTACAGCCTTGCTGATGATGTCCAGGTTGCTATCACCATATTCGGTTGCAATCTTATCAGCAGCTACTTCACGACCCTTCAGTCCTTTGCCATAGGACTGAGCAATGCTGTACAGGCAGTCTTTGCCTTCTTTCTTCATTTCACGAAGAATCAGACCAGCATCACCAGCTACAGTAGAGCCATTCGCTCCCTGCTTAACATCTGTTCCTTTGTTCATGAGATAGTCCATAACCATCTCACGTTCAGGACTGTTGGCAATACCGTTAGAGATATACTTTCCGAAAGTATCGACATTCAGTCCAAGAGTCGGAGAATTTGTGCAGGTAGAGAAGAAATCGAGAATAGCTTCACGAGTCGGAACAGCTTTCAGAACTTCGCCAAAGTTTTCCCATTCAGCGAAGACTCCGTCACTTCCGATGGACTCTACAGCTTTGCAGAACCAATCTGCATTGGTCAGACGCATCTTGTCACCGTCGTGGTCCATACGAAGAAGTTTGCACAGATCGTCGTGGATAGAAACGACAATGTAATCGAATCCGTCATCAAAGAACTGTTCAAAGTTTTCGATAGTGTTAATGACGTTAACAACGTGGAGACCATAGTTTGCAATGACAGGATTTCTGCTTGCAACAGCACGACCAGAGTAAGGAGTCCTTGTTCCGTCTTCATTTACTTCAATCCAGTTAGGAACGAAGACTTCGTAAGCATTCAGACGTCCTTCAGGAAGTTCAGTCCTGATACCTTCGCAGTACGCAATCCATTCGCAATAAGCGATAGGATCTTTGATGGTGAATCCAGTTACGGAGTTACCATGAGTACGTCCAGCGAGAGCAGCTGTCCTTTCCTGTTCGTATCCGTTAGTTGCCATTTCGTTGACAAACCAGACGCTCATAATGCTTTCATCTTTCTGAGCAATACGAGCAACAGGACGAGGAATGTACCTTACGGCAGCGACCTTGGGTTCATCCTGTGCTTTCTTCAGGTACTCAACTTCTACATCAGCACCTTCTTCGATAAACTTCTTGTCAGCACCATGCGCAGCCTGAAGTTGCTGGGCAGGCAGGAAAGTGTGCTTAATTCCATGGTTCTCAAGCAGAACACCGAAGCGATGCTGCTTGGACACGAAGTTGTCAGCAAAGTCTTCAAACTTCTTGTACAGGCCGTCATCACCAACCGCTGCCTTGAAGATAGTCTTGTCTCCGAACAGAGCGATATCATCAATGTTCTTGCCATTGATGGAGTGAACACCGATTGCATGGAGATAATCGTGAATATGGAAACCAATCACGATGACACCTTTATGCCATGCACCCCTGAGAGTACCACCGTTAAACTTGGCAATAGCTCTCATAAGACGACGACGTTCGGCTCTGTTCAGATTCATCTTGTCAATCAGAGAGTCAGTCAGGTCAATGAAGCACTGTCCGTCGAATTCAGACACTACAAAAGTGTCTTTCTCTGTCATCGTTCCATCGGGATCAATCAGAACGTTCTTACCGTGATGAACGTTTTCCCATTCAGGAGTGATGACTTCCATATGTGGATTGATTGCATTTTCCAAAAGCTTCTTTGTGTAAGGCAGAAGCAGTCCTTTGTAAGCTTCCAGTTTTGCAATCTTCTGCTTATTGGACATATCAGCTCCGCAAAGAACCCAATTCATGACTTTCTGGACGTATTCTTCATAAGTCCAGTGAATCTGTCCTTTCATCAGAGCGTTCGTGCCCATTCCGAGAGGAACGAGCTTCCGACCATCAGGAGTCTTGATGCCATAACGAGCAATCTTGCTCCAGTAGTCACCAAGCATGTAAGGAATAGAAGGATCTTTGGAGTTTTCAGCAATCGTGCTGATTGTGGTGAACACAACATTTTCCTTCTTACCACTCACCTTCTGAAGATACTGAATCATCGGGCCAGGTCTTTTCTTTCCGATGTTGGGAATCCGTTCTCCGTTTTCATCCAGAATCGGATTTCCATTCCTGTCAACCTTAAACCGAGTCAGGGTAGGATTGTTGCGCATAACCAGACTCATTTCAGGAACAGAAATCATTTCTTCATCAGGCTTACGAATGTCAGGACAAGGCTTAGACATAACACCAGGAATTTTGTCTTTGAACGCTTCGATGATCTTGATAGCCCTCTTATCTCCAATGCCTTTGATCTCCTTGAGAGCTTCAACGTTGTTGGAGTTGACGATCCTTCTCATGTCGAGAATCGTCAGAGTGACTTCGATGTTTGTAACAACATCAGAAGGAAGACCAAGCTCTTTAAGAACCTGAAGCATTCCGAAGTCGGTAGTTACGAGTTCGATGTCGGGAGTTACGTTTGTGATGGGATTCATAGTAGTTACCTCCTAATTTTGGTCAGCTTTAGCTGCCTTAATATTGTATAAAGGATAAACCTTTAATACCTTAGTCTTCGATGTAGCGAATTTCTTTGAGACCGATATTGTAATATTCGTTAATTTCGGTTTCCGTTAACCAGTTCATACTGCGAATAGCTCCACGAATCATGCCATTCTTAGTAGGCCACGGTCTTATGGAAGAAGCCTTTCCTTTGGAAATCTTTTCAGCGAGAAGATCGGACAGCCAATAAGTATACGTCTGACCATTCTCACTAAAACCAACACCCACGATGCAGTAACGAGGTATGTCGATTATCTTTGTTTCAATAGCAAACCCAATTTGAGATTTGATTAAATCTTTATACTTTGCGTTTGCCAAACCTTTATCCTTAAATGTAAGGATAATCTGATATCTCTTATCTTGCTTATCCATTTCTTTCTTCTCCTTTCTAGTGTCTTAGATACGAATAAGTCAAATTACTTTGTAAAGAAAGAACCATATCTTTCTTCACAATAATAATCAGCGAGAATTACTTCATAATTCTCTCCGATTGTTACATAAATGGGTTTAATCTCAAGTTCACCATACCAATAGAAGGCAAGGTCTTGACCTTCGTAATCAAAATGAACTATGAGAAGTTTGTTAGCTGCTTCAATGTACGTAATGTTTACAACAGCTCTGGTAATGTCAGATTCTGCTCTGACGATACCGGGAATAGCAAGAGCTCCTGCAATAAGAGCTATAGCAATGATAGCTATAAGAGTTTTAACAGCAACCTTTTTGAGAAGTTTGGGACTGATTGCAGCAAGAATCAAAGCAATCAGAACAAGAGCATAAAGAATGGTAAACAACATAATAAATTCTCCTTTCTTTAATCAAGAACGTTTGTTTGCGATACCGCTGGCGATAACATTGTCATATTCGTGATTGTTTTTACTGAGGGAAGAAGCAATATCCAAAGCATACCAATATTGAGTATGAAAATTTGCTTTAAGATACTGCCAGAAAAGACGAGCATTGTCGATAGTCATGATGTACATCTTTTCACGATCCCAATCCTTAGGGAAAGCCATCGTAGCCTGAATAGGATTGAAAGAAACAGTGATGAATCCAGTGGGTTCTTTTTTGTCCATGTCTACATCGCAATTTTTATCAAACTCCCAGCTTTTACCTACATTAAACCATTTAAAGAATTCAACTTCGTAAGCTGCGTCGTGTCCAAGAAGCCTTAAGAAAGCATTCTTGATTCTTTCAGTTGTACTAAGCATTTTCTTTTCCTCCTATGTGTTTTATTTTTCAATAAGTGCCATATTAGAAATTTTCTTCTGGAGAGCAATGATGTTTTCTTCAGAAAGGAGACCATCTCCTTCGTAGTGTTTGTAAGGAATTTCCTTATAGTTTGCAGGGATACTAAAACCCGCAGCGATTCCATTAGCATAAAGAGCTTGGAAGGCATCTTTAGCATCGTCTGCGTTGACAAATGCCACAACTTGCTCAACGTTTCCAAAAATCCAAGAAACGAACGGTGTGTCAGGATAAGAAATGGGATGAATGATATTAGCCATTATGTTAACCTCCTTTTCTTTAATGATGATGATCCTTAATGGGTAAGCCACTGTGTCATTGCGTATTCGTCGAGACGACCAACAGTGAGAACATCAATAATCTCGTCGTCTTCATAAGAAAGTTTTTCGAAATCAAAGACCGTAAGGATTACCACATCCCCAATATGAGCTTCGTCTGCATAATAAACCCATACTTCTCCTTCGGCATCAATAACCTCAACTTCGAGGTCTCCGAAAGAAGAAACTTTGTAAGAAACAACAACTGCTGCAAAGCAGTACGTTTCTTCAGCAAAAGCGGGAATGATAACCAGAGCAACCAGAACGATGAAAACAAAAATGGAAATGATACGAGTAAACATAGTTACTACCTCCTTGCCTTTTGGCTTATTTTATTGTGGTTTCCCACGACCTACGTCTCACGACGTTGGTTTCGGATGGCAACCAACACATCCATCTTCAGGTGGGATTAATCATCATCTTCTTCGAGAATACATCCACATCCACGATTGCAGAATGTAATTTCATCTGCAATACGGAAGAATGTTTTGTTTTTGAGGGCTTGTTCTGCTATTTCTTTAGTTTTGTAATAACCAGAAATACGGCAGTAAGGACCATCATCATCAAAACAACCAATGTAGAAACCAGCAGCAGACCTGAGAACCTGAATTTCCTTACCTTTGATACACTTCATGGGATATTCCTCCTTTATTATTTGTGGTTTTACGCTACTCTCCACTAATGAAGAGTAGCGACTTGAAACCACTAAAGTCATTGTTTGTTCTTACTGTTCAAATTGATAACCAGTAAGAATAGCCCAAATATAGAAAATTGACACATGAACGTTATATTCGATGTTTAAAACGTTCTGAATGCCACGGGCTTTACCGATTACAAGAGGCATTTTTGCTCCATAACGGTAATGTTCTTTGGAAAGTTGATTAATCTTATTGTTAATCACCTCCAATTGCTCTGTAGTATATATTTCTGTTGCTTGTTCGTATGCTCTTTTGTAATTGTTGACTGCAATAACAGTACACATATCGCATTCTCCTTTCGAGAATCTACACAGCCTGCCGATTCACGGTTCAGGTCTTACGTGTCTCTCCGATTTACGCTGAAAAACTTTCGGAGAGGGTCAAAACCCATATATGCATTCTCTTCCAAATCTCTCTTCTCATTTCTCTTCTATCTCTCTTCTCATTTCTCTTTTCTTCTCTCTTCTCTCCTTTCCCTTCTCGTTTCTCTTCTCATTTAATTAATCGAATTTAAAAACTTTTCCCACACCACGAAACAAAACATAAACAAAACAAAAATAAGGTGTAACATTTTTGTATCTTTTCTTATCGTTTTCTAGCGTGTCTTTCGAAAATGACCGTAAGGGAGAATACTCCCGAATATTAAATTGATTATCAAGGAGTGATTAACTATGGAAAGCTCTATCCCAAAGTATGTATTTGACAAGGAATACTCAACTCAATGGAGACGTGAAGTAGAATTTCTTAGAGCTAAAGGTATTGAATATGTATTTGCTAAGAAGCATTATAAATACCATGTAACAAAATATAAGTATACAAAAACACCCGAGTTGTTTTTGGCTTTAGCTGAATTTTATAAGCAAGTTTACATTGAGAATATTCATGAAAAACTTGATAAAGCTAATAAAGAACTTCTGCCTGTTGAAGAATACTATGTTGAGGCAGACTCCGCCGATTCAAGCGACGAAGAAGTTCTATTTACAGAGCAGGAAATCAATAAGCTTTTGGAAGATATTGAGTAATGGCTCAAATACTATCAAAGCCACATAAAAATAAAGCTCCTGCTCAAACAAAGCTGTGTCTTCACTGTAGTCAGACAAAACCTTTAAGTCAGTTTTTTTCTAATCGTGACTGGACTGAAAATGGCTGTAAAGACAAATGGTGTAAACAATGTTTAGCTAAAATACATACCAAAGATGAAATGCGAAGATACTTTTGGGAAAACAATCGGGAATGGAAAGAGAATGTCTGGGAAAATGCTTTAAAACAAGCAGAACTTGAAGCTTCTAAATCGACTGTTTATCAAAAGTCTAACGAAGACAGACGCAGGGTTCTTTTGGAATCATTAGCTTGTCCTATTATGCCTTCGTTAATGCAAAAAACTCAAAACTACAAATACGAAGATCATACCAAGGATGTTAATACTAAAGACTACGATGAAGCCAAAGAAAATGGAATGATCGTAGAAGGTGAACCAACTGTAAAGGTTGATAGAAATCTTAAGGTTTATGATGAATTCTTTAACGGAGAATTTAAACCTTCTGAAATCGAACACCTTATGCACTATTATCATGAACTTGAGCATGACTTCACACTTTCTGATATTTCCCTTCGGGATAACGCCAAGAAATTGGCTAAAGCCTCTTTACTTGTGGATAAAGTTCAGAATGACTATATGGCTGGTAGATGTTCCTTACAGGACGTTAAAGATGCTGTTGCTCAGTTTGACTTGCTGATGAAAACAGGCAACTTTGCGGCTTGTAAACGTAAACCGGACGAAAAGAATACTCTGAATAACTGGGGTGAAACAACACAATATTGTGAAACTCATGGATATCCATGTATAAGAAAAATCGAATGGGAAAAAGATGTAGTTGATATTGCGCTGGATGGATTGGGGTATATTATCGAATCAATGAGAGACGAAGAAATGAGTGATGTTGAATGATAGACACTCGTAAACCAGTCTCTGAATCCGTTCAGAAACCGCAATACTATGATGGAGCAATCCTAAACTGGAAAGTTATCGAGGAACAGGTAATCTATTATAGAACACATATGGATGTGTTTATAGAAGATGCTTTTGCTCCTGTAAAATTAACTCCAATTCAGCACGTAATAGCAAGAGGCGTTGGCAATGCAACGACTTCTGCTGTTGTTGCTCCTCGTGGATACGGTAAAACTTGGTTAACAGCATTTATTGCAGTATCTCTCGGTTGTCTGTATCCTGGCACTTCAATTCTGGTTGTGGCTCCTACGGCTGATCAGGCAACACGTATTGCTGAAAAGATACGTGATCTTTGTAATGAAAACGAAAACTTCAGAAATGAAATTAAACCTACTAACGCAAAGACATATGTTTCTATCAGCAAAGATGAGTCCATGGTGACTCTAAAGAATGGTAGTACAATTTGTTCAGTGCCGCTTGCCCGTGCAAGAGGTCGCCGTGCGAAGATGGTTATCGTTGATGAAGCTCGTGATGTCGATATGGACGTTTTACGTGCAGTTGTTAAACCTACACGTAATGAAACCAGATATAACGCAAGAGCTTATAACTTTAACGACTTTGATTCTAAAATCATTTATATTACTTCTGCATGTCCAAAGAACTATTCGTTCTATGAAGAATTTCAACGTATTGTTCAACAAAGAGCTAAAGGAAATAAAGCATACTTTGCTTGTGTTCTTCATTACAAAACTCCTATTGCAGAAGGTTTAACAAAAGAAAGCTACTATGAAGAAGAACGTGCAAGTAACCCGGAAACAACTTTCCAAATGGAATATGAATCCAAGTTCCTTGGTTCTTCTGAAAACTCGGCTTTCCCGTTTGATCTTGTTCAAAGCTGTAGAACTTTAGATAACGTTGAAATGGAACAGCCTAAAGGTTCCAAATCAAGATATGTTATCTCTCTGGATATAGCTACATCTAAAGCTAAAGGTTCGGATAACAGCATTTTAATGATCCATAAATTTACAGAACGTAAAGACGGATCTTTTGCAAGAAAGATTGTCCACATTCGTTCGTATAATGGTAAACCATTGGACTATTTAACCGAACAAGTCAGAATATATTATCATGTTAAATTCCCAAACACCGAAAAGATAGTATACGACGCCAGAGGTATCGGTGATAGTTTTGACAGATTCTTTGACAAAGAGTGGATAGACTCTGAATCAGGAAAGGAATATCCTCCGCTTGTTGTTGATGATGAACCTTTGACAAATGCAGATGCAATTCAGGCTCTTCATCCTTTCAGAGCTGTCAATCAGTTAAACCAAAGAATCTATACAAACCTTAGAGTTGCTTTGGAAAAACAAACTATTGAAATTCCTATGTCTTCCAGAATCATGAAAGATCGGCAGACTGGTGAAAATGCTAAAAAGATATCAAAAGAAGAATTCGCAAACTATCTTGAGGCTGATGCTTTACAAATTGAAATGGGTAATGTTGTTGCTAAAACTGGTTCTGGCGGTAACGTCCTTTATGACGTTCCTAAATCAACCATGCATAAGGATAGATATTCATCTTTAGCCATGGGCAATGACTATATCTCTGAACTTGAAAAAGAAAGCATCAAATTACATAAACATGGCCCTGTGTGCGTTGGCGTTACAGGTGGTTTCAATGATGCGCAATCTAGGCGTATTGCATCTACGTTTAGACATTTTTAAGAAAGGGGCTGAGTCCCAATGGGCTTCTGGAGCCGATTAATGGGCATTAGAACTACTGGGGAAGAACAGCCTCAGAAAAAACATGACGTAAAAATTGCTGTTGGCGCTGGTAAGGAAAATGATGAGGTAACTATTCAAAGCTTTACTAATTCTAATTTTACTTTCAGCGGTGAACTTTCTGATTTCGACTATGTAAGTATACTCCGTCGTAAACAGGAAAACATACAGCAATTCTATCAGCTTTCTGATTATTATACAGATGCTGATCCTATTGTTCATGGTATTGTCAAACATGTATATGTTCCATTTTCTACTTGTTCAGACTGGTATCTGACTGGTTCAAAAGAAAAAACATATGCTCTTTACGAAGAACAGTACAAACGTATGAGACTTCGTGAAAAAATAGACGCAATTATGCTTGAACTGTGGAAATACAGTAACGTTTGTTGCTACCTTTACCATGGTGATCTGATTACTTTACCTATCGATAAATGGAAAATTGGTAACACTATGTTTAACGGTACTCCTATCGTTGAGTATAACTGCGAAGGTATTATAAATGAAATTCAAACGAAAGGTTATACTATTGACGAAAAATTTGTTAAAGATAGTGACACTGCATACATCTTAAAAGGTTATCCTGAAGAAATTCAACAGGCAGTAACTCAACGTAAAGCGTATGCACAGCTTGACCCAAATAATACTTTTGTTTTACAAACAACAAAAGAAAGTTGGCAGAGATATGCTATTCCATTTATTGCTTCTATTATTCGTGCTTTAGCTAAAAAAGAACTTATTTCCAGTTATGAAGATGCTATGCTTAATATTGGTAAGCGTAGTTTTGTTCATGTTAAATATGGAGAAAGTTCTAAGTCGAGCGATATCCTTCCAGATGAAGCACAACTTTCTAAAGTACGTAGAATTTTCATCAGTGCGATGAGTGGTACTCCTCTTGCGGTAACCAATCATTTAGCAAGCGCTGAAACAATTCAATTCGATATGGACGACTTGTTCCAATGGGATAAATATCGTGGAGTTAATAATGATATTTTATCAGGCGGAGGAATAAGCGGAGTTTTAGTTACGGGTGTCTCTGAAGATGGTTCTACTTTTGCTTCTGCTCAAATTTCAACTCAGACAGCAGAAGCCAGAATCAATGCGGTAAGAGATGAATTCTGTGAAATGATGACTAAAATTAACAAACGTTTAGCAGAAGAAATTCCCGGAACTTATAACTTAAAAGAAACACCGGAATTCCATTTTAAGCCTCTTTCTATGGAAGGTAAAAAGGCTCTTCGTGAAAAATGCATCGAATTGTGGGAGAAAGGTGTTGTTTCTACCAGAGAAATGCTTGAAACTAATGGTTACTCTCTTGAGGTAGAAAGAAAAGCAAGAGAAACAGAGGAAAAAGATGGAACAAATGAAGTTTTTGCTCCTCGTGAAGTAAAAAATCAGAATGCTGTCAGTTCTAACGGCCCAGGACGTCCCAAGATGGATGATAGTGAAAAAGTTGGAGATCCAGCGGCTACAGAACGAGGGAAACAACCTAAACCTTCAAATCCTGAAGGCAGCATTGAATCATGACGTCGGCTTCAAGCGTCGATAAAAAAGTTGAAAGCATTGGGAATGTCGCGCCCAAACAGCGACGTGGTAATGGAACGGCATCCAATAAGCCGTATGTCTTCGATAGTTCTACCGACGCCTCTTGAAAACGACCAAACATTACATTATTTGTTCTTAACTGCGTGTTTCAATGCGCACCACGGTAGCTAATTGACTGGGCATTCCTCGGTGGATGTAAGTCCCAGTCTTTTCTTTTCTGGAATCAAAATAACCACAAAAGGATGTGGATCTATTGAGTCGTTTAATTGAAGAACTTACCAGACAGGAAAAGCAGGACATCATACAGGAAATTCTCGATAAGAGAAGCAAGAATAACGATAAACAGTGGGTTGAAATTGTCCAGGATTTTGATTTAGATTGTAGTCCTGAAGCGCTTCGTAAACTTGGCGCTGGTGTTAAATTTGCCAGTGATTCAGGGATGAAGTTTGACAATTCAGATCAGGCTTCTATTGATAGAAATGTTATCGAACGTCAAAAGCTTTATGATATTCAAAGAGGCATTAAAAACGATATGCGTCAGATATCAAGAACAGAGCTTCTTTGCGAACGTATAACTTCTGCAATTAAATCTCTTCCTAAAATTGATGTCGAGATTCCGAAGCCTAAAAGACCAGATACTGTTGAGCGTACTCTTGTTCTTGGCATTGGAGACTTCCACTATGGCGCTGATTTCAACGTGACTGGACTTCTTGGAGAATCTATTAATAAATATAATTCTTCAGTTTTCGAAAGACGTATGGAAAATCTACTTCTCAAAATATCAGCAATAGTAGAAAAGGAAGAACCTACTGAGATTGACCTTATGATCGTCGGTGATATGCTTGATGGACTTTTACGTCAAAGTCAACTTCAACGTCTTGAATTTGGAGTTGTTGAAAGTACTATTCGTCTTGCGGAATATCTTTCTCAATGGATTGCTGCGTTAGCTAATATCGTTAAAATTCCTATTAAGGTATATGCTGTACGTGGTAATCATGGAGAAATACGTCCTTTAGGTTCTAAGGCGGGACAATTCCCTGAAGAAAATATGGAACGTATTATCATGCATTATTTACACGCAAGGTTTATTGATGATCGATGGATAATTATTGAGACCAATGATGCACCAATGACTCAGGTAATTGATGTTTGTGGTTTTAAGTTCCTACTTACTCACGGGCAGGATTCAGATATTGAATCTATGGCTCAGGAGTTTGTCAACTTATATCAAAAATCAATTGATGTTTTTATGGTTGGACATCTTCACAAAAGCCAATCTTTTGTTTCTGGTATCATGCCTGAATCAAACGTCCGTGTCGAACGTGTGCCTAGTATTTGTGGTATAGACCCTTACGCTCAAAGCAAGGGTTACGGAGCACATGCTGGTGCTACTGTTATGATAGTGAAAGAAGGATATGGTATTTCATGTGTTTATCCTATTGTTCTTTCTTGAGTATGATACAGATAACGAACTCTTAAATCGTTAATTCTGTTGTCGATATCTACACCTTAACGGGTGTTTGATATAGATTCGCTTGAGCGCTCTTTGTCTTCCCCCACTGAACGCAAAAGCAAAGGGAGAATGTTTATGAGCAAACTTATTTTTGCTTCTGTCATCTCCGAAATTCAGCAGTCTGATGTATTTATGACTGTAAAAGCCCGCATCTGTGAAGCACCACAGGCGAATCTTAATGGTGCAAGAGTTACTGAACGATTTATTGATGATATCGTAAGTAATGAAGCACGGTATGTTGGGTTGCCGCTGTATGCCGATAAAAAAGCGCTTATCGGTGGCAATTACACTCGCCTAGGTCATCTGTATGACGAAAAAACAGGCGAATTCCATTCAACGCAAATTGGTTCGTTCTACAAGTTTGAAAAGCAAACGGAAGGTGAAAATTGCTATCTTGTTGGATATGCAAGAATTCCTAAACGGAATAGAAAACTTAGTAAAGCCATTTCTGAATTATTTTCAGATGGAAAACTTAAGTTTTCTTTTGAGCTTACTGTTGGTGAATATTCCGAACTTGATGATGACACGATCCTGATTGATGCGTCTGAAAACAATTACTTGGAAGGCACAGCCATTGTGACCTATCCCGCCTGCGAAGAAGCTGTTGCACTTGAATTAGTTGCACAGAAAGCAGATGAAACTGGAAAGGGTGAAAATGAGATGGCAAAAGTCGAAAACATGGCTGAAGTCGTTGAGACCGAAGCCTCTCAGCCTGTAACAGCTGAGGAAGAAAAAAAGGTAGAAGAAACTTCTGAAACTGCGGAAGAAGCCAAAGTGGAAGAAACCGCAGAGAAAACCGAAGAAGTTGATGAAACCGCAGCCTGTAAGGAAAAGAAAGAAAAGGCTGAAGAAGAAACCGCTGCTGTCGTTACCCGTGAGTTCCATGACGAATCCCATACTCAGGTCGCCTACGATACTGAAACTGGTAAAGAATATCGTCAGACCGTTACTATTTCAACAGAATCAAGTAACGTTCAGGAAGGTACTCTCGTAGAAACGACTGACGGAGCTCATGTTGCTGAAGTTACAGCAGAAGCTGATGGAGACCCAGACCCGGGAACGGGTGGGGAAACTCCCGGAGAAACTCCAGCTGAAACTCAGACAGAAGAACCCGGAAGCGGAAATGAACAGACTGAAACTCCTGCGGGAGAACAGACTGGAGACAATGGTCAGACCGAAGGACAGTCTGACGAAGGAAATGGTGAAGGTGAAACCGCAGTTAATGATGCAACTCCTGACAGCTATGATTCTAAAAAGAAACAGACAGCTGAAGAAATGATTGCTGAACTTGCGGAAGAAATTAAAAGTCTTAAAGCGGAAATTGCCGAAATGAAGGCAACCAAAGTAGTTGCAGAAAAAGAGGTTGTTGCAGAGGTAAATCCGTTTATGAGCACCCTCAACACAGAGGGTAAATACAGTCTTTTACAAAAAGAGACTAAAACTACTTCTTACTCTTTACTTTCTAAGTAAAGAAATTTTCTTGAAAGGAATGACTGGCTATGGCTGGCTACATGACTAAGCTTCAGGGCTATGTGTATGAAGGCGAGTTTACCAATGGCGCTGCTGCTCCTGTTCAGAATGGTATTCTTATGATTCAGGATGGCAATACGTTGGTGCTTCCTTCCGCAGACTCTACTACGAAGTTGGTTTGCAAAGAAGCTACGACTATTTATGATGGTGTTGTAGCTTATAGGTTTGTCGTTGATAAGCTGAATAAGCGGTATTATCTTGTCGAGAATGGCAGCGAATATTTCAACGATCAGGCTGAATACGACAATCGTGAACACGCTGTTCCTGTTGGAGCAGAACTGCGTGCTCATCCTCTGATTGTTGGCGAAGAATTTGTTACTACTATGGTTGATGGTACTCCTGTTGCTGGCACCGCTTACGGTGTTCTTGCAACCGGGTACGTCGGTTAATCGGAGGTGAATAGACATGGCTATCGAAAAGATTGAACGGGATATGAAACTCATTAACGTTCTTGCTGCTCAGAGTCGTAATGAACGTCTTGACACTTCTGTTACCGATGAAGCAAATCAGATTGTTTCCGAATTGGTAACCGATCTTACTCCCAATAACATTCATATGATCGGTCAGACCGTGGCTTACACGGTGGAAAAACTTCAGCAGAATTCTCTGGATTTCCTGAGCAACGTTGCTGATATTAAAAATATTGCCTATGGTGAAAAGGCTGCTTTCAAAGTCCGTCATGGTGGAGTGAAGGCTGTTATTCAGGCTAAGGGTGCTACTGCGCCTCGTAGCTACGTGACTGACAGTCAGATCCTTGTGGAAACCAAGGAAATCGCTGCTCGTCCGGCTATTAACATCATCGACCTGCGCACTGGTCGTGTGCAGATGGCTGACCTTATCCGTGAAGCTAATGAAGCTATCACTGATAAGAAACTGAAGATGGCGCAGCAGGTGCTGCACGCAGGTATTGCAACCTTCAGTTCTCCGTTCTATGCTGCAAGTATCACTAATCTGAACCAGAGTGCTCTGGATGCTCAGATCCAGCACTTCCGTCGGTTTGGTCCTGTGACTCTGCTTGGTGATATGGCTATTGCTTCTCAGCTGGCTGGCTTTGCTGGCATGGCTAATAGCTCTAGCTCTGTGCAGTTCAGCGGTAACATGATCGATGAACGGAACCGTAATGGCTTCCTGGGCAACTACAATGGCTGTGCTGTTATCGGTATGACCAACGCTTATGAAGAAGATGGCGTGACGCCTGTTCTGAATCCGAACTGGCTGTACATCCTGCCGGGTGGACAGACTGCGGAAGCACGTAACCTGAAGCTTATCAACGAAGGTGGCGTGAACTCTATGGCTTCTCAGAACATCGACGACCGTGTGTACGAAATCCTGCTTGATTGCTGGTTTGGTGCTGCGTTCGTTACTGGTAAGAATCCTACCAGCGGTGCTCACGAGCTTAAGTAAGGTTTGTAAGGGGAGACGGCATACGCCGTCTCCCTGTTCTTTTTGATTAATTCGAAAGGATTGAAGGTATTATGGATAGCAATAACAATAATATGCTTTTTCGTGTTTATAACAACACACATTATGATATTGGGATTACTTTGTCTACAGACCAGAAGCGTGTTATTCGGGCTGGCACCTTTTTGCCTAACGTTTCTGTTGAAGATATTCTCTACATTGAGAGTAATGCTACTTGTAAGCCCTTTTCTTCTAAACTTTTACTCGTAAAAAATGCTAACGAAGAAGTTTATTCTCTGGAGGATCTCGGTGGGTATACTGACCCTTATGCCGAAACTCATTTCTCTGCCGAAGAGATTGCTGCAAATCTCGATAAGAGTGCCAAAGCTATTGCTAACTGGCTGAAGGATATTAATGATCCTATTGAACTGGATGCCATTAGAGCTATGGCAGACAAAATGGATTTACCTGCGAGTAAGCTTAAGGTAATCCAAGCTAAGATTCCTAACAGGAGTGTTCTGGAGTCTGACGAAGAAGAATAATTCTGAAAGGAGTGGTTGATTTGTACGATATTAGTGAAACCGCACAAGAACTACAAAAAGCGATGGCATGGCAAAGCACACCGTACCCAATGTACGATGACGACTATATTCAAATAGTTGTACGTGCAATCAAAAAGCTTTATGTTGATATCAACCACCCGGCAGAATATAAACGAAGTTTGTTTACAACTGACGAAAACAATTTATTGTTCTATGATTATGATTTTGATATTCTAAAAGAAGAATATATTTTCATTCTTTGTAAAATTGATTTTTTAAGTAAGGTACTCAGCGATTTATCAGGAGATAAAGCAATGAGTTATACAACAGATGCTTTGTCTGTGACTGGTGCTAAAGAAGGATATAAGTCTGTTCAAGGACAACTGGATACCTTGGAACAAGAACGTATTCGTGTTTTTCATAAAATTATGGCTAATGAATAAGGTGAAACGCATGAGTGATTTTAAAGTAAAAGTATCCTTCAAAAACAAAAACATGGAAACTGTTGTTGAGAAGGAATACGACTTCATGGATTATACTGCGCTCGTTAATTCAGATTTAAAACGCATCATCAATAATATTGAAGAAGCGTTTTCTTATTTCAACGGAGGGAAACCTAAAAATGAATGGTCAAAGGAAAGTTTTGAAAGATTTTCGGTAATCAGACACAAACTGCTTGATGCATCGAATGCTGTAAAACGTCTTCCTGAAAACCTATCATATAAAGGTATTCCTGCGAATACGATGAATTTCAGCGAGTATATTGCGAAAATACTAAGTTAAAAGGAGGCGGTTAAATGTCTAATCCATATGTTCCTCAAGGAACTACAAGACGGTTTAAAATTCCAAAGACATTAGCCGCTGACTTTGACGAATTTTTAAATAACGATATTCCTAATACCGTTATGGATTTTGAATTAATTCATGATTGGTATAGCAAGTTTGAGCAAGGATATAAGCCTACTTATATTCGTGGAGAATTATACCCGGATTCAACAAAAAGCCGTTACGAAAACACAGATAATAATATGAACATTAGATGTTCTATTACAAGCGGGATTCGTAAAGGCGATATTGTTATTGAACCTGATGGTTCTATCTACATTTTAGACTGGGCAGTTCATCTTCAATCAAACAATGCTCCATCAAGAGCTTTAAGATGCAATCTTATGCTAACAGTTTACGAAAATGTAGATCCTGAAAGCAACGAAGATGGTTATGCTGTTGACGACGAAGGTTTTGTAATTGAACCAACTGAACCATTAGAAAATAAAGAATATGATCCACGAAAAATTATAGTAAACGAAATTCCTGCAAATGCATATCGTTATGACGGTAGACCAGAATACGTATCTGTATCTGGTGCTCCGGGCACTATAGCTCAAATTGTTACTTTGATGACAGTACAATACAACGAGCAAACAAAAAATATAAAAATTGGTCAATTTTTTGATTGGGATTCAGAAACCTATGAAATAGTTGACGTGAATAAAGTAGGTATTGACATAAACGGTCAATATGGCACTTTAAAGCTTCAAGCTAAACGTGCAGCTGGTGGTTTACATGGCTATGACTGATATATCTGATATCATCGTAAAATATATTGATCTTGAGCCTATTAATTTAGCTATAAAACAAAGAGCTAAAGCACTTGCAAGTCAACTCAACGAAGAAGCTGCGAATCAGTTTATATCTGATATGTCTAGTTTTAAAAGTTCTGTTGAATGCAAAGGTTCAAGTATCTCAATTAATGTAAGCCCTTCTGAATCCTATCTTTTAAATTATTTGCAAAATCATTCCACCCCTGTATCCGGTGGTGACAGAGGACAAGCTCATAATATAGATGGTTCTACTTATGAAAGTAATGTTCCTAAACAATTACAAGGAACTCCTCTCCCGTGGTATGAACTTCCCGTAATTGATGGAGAAGATGAAATACAACATCTTATCGAGATTATGGCACCGGATGCAGTACAAAATGCTGTTAATAACGGGTTAGAACAAATAAAAGAAAAGGTTATTATTCCTTTAGTAAAAGAGAAGCTGTCTGGGGGTGTTTAATTTGATGGGTTGGGTTAATGCATGGAATACCATTATTCGTAAATTAATTTGGCCTGATGAAGAATTAAAAACTCTTATGAAACTTCCGGCTAAAACAAATATTATTCAATTTGTTGATAGGTATTTTATCCGTGCTTCTTTTACAAATAATCTTTTAACCGATGAAGTATGTAGAATTGTATATTCTGATAGTCCAGGTTATGAGACTGATGTTCCAAACGTTAAGCGAAACTTAATGATATTCGATGTCTATGTTAAAGAAAGTGAACAACGTAACATAGGTAATGACAGACTGGTAACTCGTGCAGACTTAATAATTGCACGTCTCGGCAAGTTGTTAACAAGCAAAAGATATCTTGAAGAAACTGGATATCGCTTCTGGATTGCTGGAGATTGGGACGGTGGAACTAGGGTTACTGGATATGTACGTAAATCAATCGCTTTCCATTATATGAAAGTGTATTAATTTATAAAAGCAACATTATTCGGATGTGGTTGTCGGTGGCAAAAATGCGTTGTGGGTGATTTCGAGTAGAAAGAGGCTGGAACCGACGCAAATCGATGATGTTTAATGTTGTAACCCTCTTGCTTGTATGGGCATAAACACTCCGGCGACTGGAAATAGTCGTAAAGGTTATATGAAGGCTTCTTTTTTGATATAACTCCAAAGCTGAACTTGGGGAAGAGTATAGCTACGGGTTATAAATATAGTTAAGAAAGAGGTCATGTACTATGGCTACTCCTACTTATGTTCCTGAGTTCAAGGGATATATTGCGGACGTACCTCGGCTGTGGTTCAAGCGTTGTGATGGACGTATGTTCTATTTTGACGAACTGACTGCTGCTACTGTTACGCCTCAAGTGAATTATACCGAAATTAATGCTGGTTGGTCTCTGTTCCCTGTGGCTTATCTGCCGGGTCAGTCTACCTTCGAAATGAGCATTACTTCTGGTAAGTTTGAAGCTGATCTGTTTGTTATGACCAATGCTACCAAGTTCGAGAAGAACAATGCCTATAAGGTTCCGATTACGGAAGTTCTCACTCTGGATGGTGAAAACGAAGTCGATCTGGCTCACGATCCTGTTGCGGGTTCTGTATCTATTGCTGGTCTGACTGAAACAGCTCAGACTCCGACCGAAGGTAAATTCAAGGTTACCGCTGCTAATGATCCGGCTCCGGCAAAGATCACGTTCTACGCGAACGACATTCAGGGCGGAATTGTGGAAGTCAGCTACTTCTACAATGAGGAAGCTCAGGAAGCTAATATTGACAACCGTAGCTCTGCTATGGGTGAAGCGGTTATGGTGTATCCTGTGTATGGTAACGGCGACGACTGCACCGATAGCTCTATTATCGGTCATGTGTATGTGCGTGTGTACAAGTGCCGTGTTACTGCACAGCCTGGTTTCGACGCTTCTTATAAGACGGCGAATACCTTCCAGTTCACACTGGCGGCTATGGATGCAAAGCGTCCTGACGATGCTTGCTACTCTGTGGCTTACATCAAGAAAACTGCTTGATTATAGTCTTGCTAAAGGTTTAACATAAAGGTTACAGTAGGATATAATCTTAGGGGATACTGTAACAACAGTATCCCCTTTTTTATTCTACTTCTGAAGGAGAGAAAGAGATGAGAGTTCCAAGACCGACAGGTGAAAAAGAAAAGCCTGTTTCAACGATTAAAACACCAAACGTCCCAGCACAAACACCTTTAAGCAGTGCTGAACTTAAAGAAGTCCCTAAACTAAAAATTATTCCAACTGAAACGGAACTAAAAGAAGAAACTCCAAACGCATCACCAGAAAAACAAGAAAAACCTTCGGCTGTTAAAGAAGAAAATTGTGTTACTGTCGGTGATGTAAAAATCGAGTTAAAACCAACAAAACTTAAATATTTTAGAAATAAAGCTGCGTCAGGATATTCTATTATTAAGATTGTGCCTTTGCAGGAGTTGTTAACGTATAAAGCTGGCACAGTTGACGATACTAGAGATGCAGACCAATTGTTATTTGATTTCCTTGTTTCGGCTTTTGATGATTCAAATTTTGTAAGAGATCATTATGATGATTTTGATGCTGAAAATATCGAGCAAGTTATAAAAATTTTTGGCAGAATTAATCATATTGATGAAAAGCAAGAAGCACAAAGAAAAAACAGGGAAGCCCAGGCGAAGCCTTAACATTAGACGAAGCAACAGCAGCCGTCGCCGCTCACCTGGGCGAAGTTGATGAAGAAAAAATCGACAATATGAGTTATATTTGGTTCAATAAAGTTCTTGAAGCTTTAGGCAAAAGAATTAATTATGAATCTATTTCTAATATATATGGTAACTCATTTGCTAAAGATTCTGCTAAAATTGTTCAGGCTGCCAATCCGTTACTTAAAGGTGACGGTAAACCCAATACTGGTGTTATGGGTCTTATGGGTCAAATTAAAATTATTGATACTAAGAGCAAAGACGCTCAAAAGCAAGCTCTTAAACAACAGCTTGGCGATCTTAGTTGGGCAGAAGGACTGCCAATTTAAGGAGTTGATTGCATGAATGTGAACAATCAAATGTATCGTATGTTTTTAGAAATGAAACAAGGATACATCAATGGAGATAAAAATCAAATGGAACATGGAGCCAGATGTTGGTTACAACTTAATCCTGTAAATCCATTTAAAGAAGAGTCTCCTGAAATGGAAGCGTTTTTCCAGATGCAGAAATGTTATAATATTTGGAAACGTGGCGATATTGATCGTAAAATTAATGGTCGAAGGATGCTTGAGTGGGCTGAAAAACTATGTGCATTAGACCCTCAACAGCCATATAAGTTTGACAGAAAAGCAGATGATGAAGAAAAGAAAAAGGATTTAGAAGCAGAGAAACCTCAAGAGCCTCAACCTGTTAAAACTGTCGTATTAGAACAACCTCAAGTTGTTTTGAATGTTACCCCAGAAGTAAAAGTACAAGAAAAGAAAAAGTGGTTTAAATTTATTTTTCCGTGGAGAAAAGAGGTAGAACCTGATGACGGTTCGAGATCTAATTAAGGAACTTGAAAATTTACCCATGGATCTTCCTGTTGTAAATGATTTGAAAGAAATTCAATATGTTACAATTGAAGATTCATACTATTTAGATAATTCTCCGCAAAGATATTACCACTCAGATGTTGTTGTACTGTCTTAAGGAGAAATGGAGGATTATTATGCTTTTAAATGATTTTGTCAAAAAGGCGTCGAAGTTAACAGTGATTAAAGCGACAAATGGTGAATATTATCTTGATCCGCTTTGGTTTATAACATTAAAAGAACACAAACTTGATACTGAAGATATCAGTAATTTTGATGTTTCGATGGATAGCCTTTTTGAGATTCTTAAGCTTGAAGTTGTTAAACAAAACACTATTCATTCTAAACAGAAGATGGTTACAGATTGGTTGTATGATTTAGCTACAGCCCAGATTGATCCAGCCATTACTCAAGAAGAAACAGAATTTATCAAACAGGCTACGAATTTTATGATTGAAAATCATAAATCTCAAGAAGAGTCTATTAAGTAAAAATGGGGAGTGCTCTGCACTCCCCTTCTTTTAAATCGCATTTACCAGCTTATGCTGTTTATATATATTATATTAACATAAGGAGTTGATACTTATGGCAGATGTGTCCATCGATGTAAAGCTTCGTACACTTGTTGACGATACATCATTAGAACATACCAAAGCAACGTTAAAAGAGTCATACGATGAACTTGCTGCCTCTCCCGCAAAAGGATTACAGGAAAGATTAGATCAGCTTAAATCTCAAGATGCCAGTTCTTTTATTCCTGATTTTGCGAATGAATTTAAAACACAAGTAGCAGTTGTTGAAAACAATATCAGCAAACTGATTTCTTTATATAACAAAATTGGACAGGCACAGTCTAAATATGACAGGACGATTGCCACAAATAACTATATTGGAGCTCAAAAGCGTGCAGCTATCCAAGTTGGAGATCTTGAAGCTTCTATGTCTTCTATGCTTCAATTACAGAAATCATTACCAGATCATTTAATTGCGCCTTTTGTTTCTTATTATCAAGCTCAAAGCGGAGCAATAAGAGATATTTTTAAAAGGATGTCAACTCCGAATAAATCAGGATTGACATATGCAAATGGTCAGCAAATGGCTTCCGCTTTCGCAAAGAGTGTATTTGGAAACACAAAAAATAAAATAGATAATACAGATCTTGCAAAATTTATTAATGCAAATGGAACAACTCTTGCACAAGCATTACTTCCAATGATGAGTCATAACTTTAACAGAGAAGACTTATTATATGGAATTAATAAACCCAAAAAAGCTATTGGAAGCGTTCAGCAAATGCTTCCTCAAGCATTCCAAAAAATAAAATTATCTCAGACGCCTGAATACAAAACAGCTTCTAAAACATCTGAACCTCTTACAGCAAAAGAAAGAGCAAATCTTAGAAACTTTGTTCTTTCGAATCAAGATTTGCTTGATGAGTTTGAAGCTTCTGGCATTGTTAAAAGACGGAATGGTAGTATTAACTTATCAAACCAGATAACAAGACAACATGTTAACGCTTTCGGTGGACAGCTTGCTACTTTGTTTGAAGCAGGTGCCAGAGGTATTGCTTCTACTCCTTCTAAAGATATTAGTGATGTTAATGATCCAAAATATTTAGAAAGAATCTTGGGGAAGAATAATAAAAGTATGTCCTCTGCGATAAGAGGAATGCGTATCGCAGAAGAATTCTTTCCTTGGATGACTCCAGATTATATTAAGAATCCTGGATTTACTGGTAAAGGAACAAATATCGGTAAAGTTACCGCTTCTCCAAGATACAAAGCAGCATCTTTTGCTCTTCTTCCTTTTGATGGTGGAGAAGTAAAAAATCTTCCGGTAACAAACAGCTTAATGCAACAGCGTTTAGCTTCTTTGCCTGGAGCAGATAAATTTATTCATAACGGAAGAAATACAAACGAAATTCACGTACAACTTCCAGTTGAAAAGTTACAAGATTTTTCAACTTCACCAGAAGAAAAGGCTAAGATTAAAAGTCAAATAGCAAAACATATTGGTGAAACGAAGAATTATAATGGAAATGATTATGTCTTTACTGGTTTTGGCGGAACAAGTGCTATCTTTACAAGAAAAGATTTAGTTCGTGAAGCTTTAAAACAAGACAAGAACTTCTTTACAAATGGAGAAGACAGAAGAACGTTCGAATCAGCTTCTGCTTTTGGCAGAGCTGTTGATTACATGCAGAAACAACGTACAGATGGCGAAGACATTCGAAATCTGTTTGGCACAGATTTAAGTAAAGCAAATGTTGTTGTTGCAGACTGGAAAAAAATTAAGTCTTTAACCGGAGAAGAATATAAAGGTGCAGATGGACAGAATTTAATTTCTGATAAGTTGGTACCTGTATCCTTCCAAGGTAGAGATATTTCAGGTAAATCAACGTATTATACTTTCTCTGAAGAAGGTTTAAGAAAGAAATATTCTAACTTTATCGATGAAAAAACTGGAGATCTTGTATTTCCTACTGGTGGTATTGGTGGTAAAGAATTAAGAATTCCAAAGGGAACTTCAATTATCGAAGATTGGAACAACATCAAAGCCAACCATCAATATCAAGGAAAGACCCAAGAAGAAATCAACGCTGATAGAACTGCCGACATCAGAAGAGGTAGCATCTTTGCTAAAACAACTTCTGAAAGCGCAGCAACTGAAGCTAGATTTATTTCTTCTCAGGCGGCTTCTTCGATGTACCTTGATGAAAACGCAAGAGAATATTTCCGTCAAGTGTATAATGAGAGAATGGCTTCTTTAAGAGATCCTGACTCTGTTAAGAGACTTTTATTTAGTGGAACAGATCCATTATCTCAAGCAATTCAAGAAGATGAATCTCTTTTATACGGAGAGGCAGCTCAAAAAAGAATTAAGTCTTTTGCTCAAGCTTTTACCCATTCTGTTGCAGAAGGAAATCTTCCTTTACCAGAATCAGCTGGTGAATATAGACTTCTTGGTGCTTGGATTCCTGATATCTTTAACGGATTAGCGAAAGGTGATCCAAGATTAACAGAAGAACAAAAAAGCTGGAGTTTAAGAGACTTCGGAGATGTTCCAGAAGGAACAGACCCAGCCGAATATATAAAACATCGTGTTGCATATTATCAGTCTATGGCTGATAAATTAATGACTTACAGAAATCCAAATACAGCAAGTGGTAACCAAAAAGTTATTAATGAAGCAACAACAGATTTATTCAAAAATTTAGCAAAAGACTTTGGTATTGACGAAAATGCAATATATACAGATCCAGCATCTGCAATTCTTAACAAATGGCAGACAGCCGACTATGACGGAGATACCGTATTTGTCTCTGCTTTGAAAAACAATGGTGCTTTTGGTTCTATAATGGCTTCAGTTCTTACGAAAACAGCAATGGATTATCAGAACCTTGTTGAACTTTCAGGAAGAACACCAGAACAACAAGAAGCATTTAATAAAACAAGAGTAAGAGAAATAAAAGATCCAGACGGAAAAGTTTGGAATTTAAACAATCCTGAAGATTTAGCCGAATGGTTTATTCGCCGTCAAGCTCCTGTTGCAAAGATGGGCGCAGCTCACGCTGTAAGCATCGGAGCAAGACAATATGCTCCTTCTGATTATGTTGCAAGAGCCATTTTTAATTCTGAAGGTCGTTATGATGTTGACTCAAACGGTTACTATAAAAATGCCGAAGAATGGGAACAAACATACGACGAATCAAGAATTTTAGGCGGAGGTAATCCGTTCTACAGATTGAACGAATGGCGTAACAAGTTTGCAACTACAGAAGATACAGAAGCAAAAGCAAATCTGGTTTTCCAACAAGATTTGTTTAATAAAAAGAAAATAGATGCTGTTAATTTCCCGTCTATTTTCGATTCTCATGGAATTCAAGCAGACTTTAACACGTTCTTTGCTGCTAGAAACGACCCAGAAAGAATACGTTCTTCTGTTCCCGGAGCGAACTGGGAAGATATTTTTGCAAATCTTCCGGCTGTTTCTAATAACGAACATGTTGCAGCTTTACAAAATCGTTTAAGAGGTCTTAAACAACAAAAACTTGAAGGCAAGTTCTTAGGATTTGACAATGATCTTGTTCAAGAACTTGGATATTTAGCAACAAATGCTTATAACGCAATTGAAGCAAGTGTGAAATCCGATGCTTCAATTCCGATGGATAAACAAAACGCCGAAATTGAAAGACGTTTCCGTGAAGTCGGTGGTCTTGTTCCTAAGTTTATTCGTGAAAACGGTGAAACAAGAAGTAATATTGCTAAAAATCCTGAACTTCAAAGAGAATTTGACAAAGCTATAAACATTTATGGCGAAAATGCTGTATTTGCAAAAGCAACACCAGGTCTTGAAATTCCTTATGCGTATTTCTCTTCAGAAGAAATTGCAAAATCTAGAGCTGAAAGTAAAGCAAGAATAGAAAAAGAAAAGAAAGAAGCTCTTGAACAGTATCAAAAAGAATTTGAAGCAAAACAAGAAAAGAAAGCTGAAGTTGAAGTAGCTCAAGCTCTTCCAGAAGAAGCTAAAACAAAACAGCAACAAATGGAAGAAGCAGCCAGAAACCATAAATCAAACATTGCAAAACCTGTTCAACATGTTGGCGGATTCGGGCCGAATGCTACTCCAATTGAAAGTGATCCTACTTATATTAAACTTAAAAGAGAACACGATACGGCTGTTCAAGAATTAAACGTTGCTAAAGCAGATTTTGCTAAAATTGAACAGTACACAAGAGATGAAGCTGAGTTTAACAGAATTCTTGGTGCTGGTGAAGAGTTAGCTCAAAATCTTCGTATCAGTGGAAGAGGTAAACTTAACAAAATTGAAGGTACTTCTTTAGCTCATGGTTACTTTAATCAGTTAATGTGGGGGCAAGTCAATCCTCAAAATGAAATGCAAAAACAGTTCATCAAAGAACATCCTAACATGTCAGATGAACAGAAAAGACAATTTGCAGAAGTAACCGATAATCTTAAAAGAAATATGTATGAAGACTTCTCAAATAAGGGAATTCTTTATGCTAAAGAGTATGTTGAATCAATTCAAAAAGAACTTACAAAAGAAACAAATCCTCCGTCAAAACAAAAGACAACATTAGAAGGATTTGAAGAAAGAGCAAAAGAAGCTAAAGGTTTTGTTGAAGAAATTGACCGTATTCTTACAGATGGCAGTGCTTTCACGGATGAAACTTCCAGACAGAAGCTTACAAATGCCAGAGATGTAATAACGGACTATTATAACAAAGGTTCTGAAGTTAATAAACAATTAAGAGAACAGTATACTAAAGAAAATGAGCAAAATGCACAAGCTGCTCTCGAAGCTCTTGAAGGAAGACTCGGATATAGAGATAAAAATAGTGCAGAAGTTTTAATCCAAAACAGAAAACAATTAATCCAAGATCAAATGGATTTAATTACTGGTCATCATAAAGAAGGTCTTCTCGGAGACAAATATTATGAAGATCAGATGGCTCTTTTAAAACAGTATCAAGAAAATGCAGAGCCTGATATTTTGGATAAACAAAAGCTCGAACAAGAACTTTTTGATATGAGAGTTCGTCATCGTGAAGAGTCTATTCAAACTCAAAACGATAATATTCTTCATGCGTCTCAATTATCTCGTGATCGTTACAAAATGCAACAATCACGTAGATTTGGTAACTCTAGAATTGCATATGGATTATATTCCATTCAAGAAAGAAAGCTTGCTCAAGAAGAAGCTATTCGTGGATACGAACAAAGAAACGAAGCTTTAATGAGAGCGCAAGAAGAAATTGATAAGAAACTTGAAAGAAAAGACTTATCAGATAACGAAAGAAAAGACTTACAATCACAAAAAGACTCTAATGCAAGCATGATTCAAACCAATACGCAGCTTATAAGTCAAGCTAGAACTGAAATCGAAGGTTTAAATTCTGCTGGAGCTCAAGCTTCTGCCGTATTTGCTGCTGTTGGACAGAGTCTTGGTATTGTCGCTCAAAGACTTGGTCGTCAATTATTCAGAAGAGCAATTCAGGAAACAAAGCAATTTGTTAAGCAGTTTGACTCTTCTATGAATGAAATTCAAGCAATTACTCTTAAATCAGATGAAGAAATGGCTACAGTTCGTTCTCAAACAATTAGCAAAGCTCTTGGCTTAAGAACGTCTGTGTCTAATGTTGCTACTACGGAAGCGGCTCTTTATCGTCAAGGTTTAAATGACCAAGAAGTTTCAGCTCGTACAGAGTCTATTATTAAATTCGCAACAGTTACAAAACTTAACGTTGCTGAAGCAACCAAGGTTATCACAACTGCTTTACAAAATGATCTTGCTAAATCAGCAACCGAAGCAATGGATACACTTGTTGCGTTAGGTGATAATGCTGCTACAACTGCTGCTGAAATTGGTAAAGGTATGCAGAAAGCTGCCGCAGCAGCTAAAGTCGCTGGTGTTTCTTACTCTGAACTTACTGCTTTATTGACTATTGGTACGTCTGATACTCAGTTAAGTGGTACTCAGGTTGGTACGGCTTTACAGACAGTTTTTACTAGAATGAGACGTCTTAGCCTGTCTGGTTATGTTTCTGACCAGAATGGTGAAAAAGTTACAGCTAACGAAGCTGAAGCAGCCTTAAAAACTGTTGGAGTTGACCTTTGGGATAATAAAGCCATTGGTAAGATGCGTACAGCTTATGATGTTTTACTTGATTTGTCTAAAGTATGGCAGACATTAAGCGATGCTCAAAAGAACATCGTTATGAATGCTATGGCTGGTACTCGTCAAACTAACGTTTTCGCAACGTTGATGGAAGGTATGTCTGAAGACGAAGGTAAAACTCTTGAGAAATATCTTGGATTGGCTGAAAATTCTGAAGGTATTACACAAACCAAATACGAGATTGCAATGCAGAGTCTTGCAGCAGCAATGGACGAATTAAAAAGTTCATGGGACGGCTTAGTTGAAAGCATTGTTTCTGGTGGTTCTATTACTGGCATCCTTGATACTGTTTCTGGTTTCTTACAGCTTGCAACAAATGCAAGCGGTATCGGTAAAGGACTTGGAATTATCGCTGCTGGCATTGCTGGCGTTATGACGACAATTAAAATTGCTGAAAGCAGTAGCGTAGCATTGAAATCCTTCTCTTTAATTCTTAGTATTCTTGCTGGATTAGCTGCTGGCGGAACTATTCTTGGACTCTCCGGTGCTTTTGGCGGAGATGGTCTTACTGACGCAGAGAGATTTGCTCAAAAGAGTGCTGCTGACCTTGATGTTAATAAACAGCTTCAAGATTATAGAGACAGACGTTCTGCTCAAAGTAAATCAGCAATAGAAGATGTTAAAGAAGCAGGAGAAGCTTGGGAAAAACTTCAATCTGTTGAAAACGAAGATAAATTAAGAGACTCTTTATCTCGTTTAGCTGAAGCATTTCCGAGTATTTCTGGAGCTGTTCAAGATGCAGTTACAGATTTACAAAAATGGAAATCAGCAGTAGAAGAAGCATCCGAAATAAGCGATAAATTTACTGAAGATTCTAAAAAGAAAACAATTAATGCTGCTATAAGACATATTGGAGAATTTGGTGCTACGGAGTACGCAAACGAAATGACTAAAATCATTTCCGATGAAGATATGGTAGCTGCAAGAAATTCTCTTGCTACTCGTTTAAAAACATACAATGAAGCTGATGCTAGTAGTCCATATAAGAGTCTTATATATGAAAGCTATGTAAAGAATGGACAAATAGATTATGAAGGTCTTAAGAATTTAAGTGATTATAGACGTGCTCAACTTGTTTCTTTCATGCATTTTGACAAAAACATGTCAAAAGTTGTCGATCCTTATCTTAAAGATGTGATGGGTGATACTTTCGTTTCAGAAATGAAATCTGGAAGATATGGAAACGACGAAGCATACAAGACAACACTTTCTAATTTATTACCCGAACTTCTTGATTATTTAAGTTATCAATCTCCGTTTAGTAGCATAAACGAAGCAATGAAATATAAATATAATAAAGGTGGAGTTCTTAGCGGTATACAAGAGAGTGTTTTAGATAAACAAGGAAATATTGATATTGATAAACTGCTTGCTTTAAGCGATTTAAATCAAGCAGGTTTCCTTAGAGAAGCTGCTACTGGAGACGCTTCTCATGCTCTTCGTAAATATATCCGTCAGAATTATCCTCAATTTGAAAGTGATATATTTGGAGAAGGAAATATTAATCCTGATACATCTATTGCTTTAAAAGAAATTTTAAACAACGAAAGAAAATCTACTTATGCTTCTCAATTAAGACAAGGTTCTGTAGCTTGGGCTCAAAGTAAAGTAGACGAAATTCCTTTAGATATTTTCACATCAGATGAACATCCACAAGAATTTTTAAATAAAGTTTTAAAAAGAGATCTTGGAGAAATGTTATCAATAACTTCAGAAAATGAAAGCTATAGTAAGTATTATGATTCTGAAGGATATCTTAAAACTGATGCTGTAAAGGATTATTTCTCAAAGCTTTTCTTAGATTGGGCTTCTAATCCAGAAGAGTTAGAAACATATCTTGCTGAACACGCCAAAGCAGAAGATTATGAATATCATGTTGGAGAACATAATTTTAATAATCTTGATCAAGCAATGGAATATGTCCGTAGTCATAATGAAGAATTTAAGTTTACAGATATTGAAACTGCAAGCGGAACAAAAGCTTATACAGAAGCTAGAGATGCTCTTGATGCATTAATTTTAACTCAAACTCAGAAAGATGAAAAAGCAAATCTTGAAAAAGTAATAAATAGCATTAAGACTGGAAACAATTTGCAGGATGTATATGACGCTTATGATAAACAAGGTTTAGGCCAGGAGTTTGCTAATTCAATTACTTCAAGTCCTGAACTTCTTGCAGCTTATATTGCAACTACAAAAGGTAATATGAGTTTTAGAGAGTTTCAAGATCTTGCTTCTGAAGTAAAACCAGGATTAACAGATCGTAGTACGTCAATAAGAAATATTA
>Ga0310786_10001145_pt1 | contig 42663 bp, 61 predicted proteins | sample AusTroGonzalo_MG_FD_203881 | JGI IMG/M metagenome (GOLD analysis project Ga0310786, IMG submission 203881) | Bovine rumen microbial communities from tropical cattle in Woodstock, Queensland, Australia - Gonzalo_03 (v2) (version 2) | ecosystem: Host-associated > Mammals > Digestive system >...
ATGATGTTCATGTTCTCGCGCTCAAAGCGGCGTATATAATCAGCGAAGTTCACCTTCAGCAGCATGTCCTCCCGTGGTATCGCCCCGACATTCGTCATGGCCACCACCTCATCTCGGCTCATGTGCCTGTACGGCTCTACATCAGCCAATATCAGCATACGCTGCTGCATCACGGGATTGTTCCTGAACTCCGTTTCCAGAATCTTGTCATGCAGTGCGTCAAGCTCCGCCTCGGAAGCACCTGCCTCCTTCGCGCTCTTGTAACGCTCCCGCAGCTCCTCGGTGGTCATCAGGTAGAACTCCGTTCCGTAGTCGATGCTTGATGAGATGAACTGCTTGCCGTAACGCAGACGGCAGACGGTATCATCCACCCATTTCTGCGCCGCCTCAAAGCCCATCTTCACGCGCTTCAGCACCGTGCTCATACTCTCGAAATTGGCACGTATCTGCTGCTCGTTCAGGGCATCGCGTGTCGTTATCTCCTCATTCGTTCCGACAACACTTGTTATGATGGCCGTGCGCTGCCTGTCCTCCTCCTCCACGTTGTAGTCCAGTGACGATCTATCCACCGTCAGCATCTGCACGGGATTCCTGAGGTCTGGCTGCCCCTCGATAGGTACTGGCACCTCAACGAAAGAGCCGACACCTGCAATGCGCTTGTCACCGCATTTCGGGCATCGCAAGGGCAGACCGTTCATGTCAAGGCGGTACGATCCCTTGGCATCCACCAGATAACCGCCGTTGCACGTGTCACCGCTCTCGTCATTGTGGTAGTCGCAGTCCTGAGCGTAGCCGCTGTAGATCGGGTAGCTACCGTACATATCCAAATGTTCCTTTGAGATATGGAAGAACAACCACCAGTCCAGAGCACCCAGCACCTTCGTTATCGGGCTGCGCTTCACATCGGGCAGGCTGTTGCTCATCGGCTCATCCCAGAAGAAACGGGCGGGGCAGTAGCCGAGGTCATGCTCCCTGTCCACCAGCTCCGCACCCATGACACCATCCTTGTACTCAAACAATCGGTATCTCTCCCCGTCCATGACGGCCAGCCTGTCCTCATCCTGACGGAAGGCTATCCACTCCATCTGCCCCGTCACGGGATTGGCCTCATACGACACCACATCTCGGATCGGAAGCCAGTAGAAATAAGGCTGCGGGTATCTGTCCGCGCCGTCCTGCTCCTCTGGCATGTCCACGATAAGTACGCTATTGATCTCCGTCTGGAACATTCTCCAGCCTTGCGCTGACCACACGTTTGGCTCTCCCATCCTCTCCTGCCTGTACCACTCCCAATCGTCACGCAGTTCGCGCGATGTGAACTGGTAGCTGTAGGCCGCATCCCTGCCGTCAAAGATTCGCGACAGCTTGTCGAAACACACCGCCGTGATATCATTCGTGGCTACGGGGAAGCGGAACAGCGTGAGGAAGGTCTTGTACTTGTCATGAGGGATCAGGTTCTCCACGAAGGCAAGAAAATCCCACAACGCCTGCACCGTACCCTCCGAGGCTATGCCGTGGTGTATCCTACCTTCGGCCTTCCTGAGATACGTTGCAAGCGCAGGGGTGTTCGGCTCCGTCTGGATATGGAAACGGAGTCGGTTCTGGTGGAGCAGGGCGAGGTCGATATTACGCCTGCTTCTCTGCTCCGTCAGTTCCCTTCTTAGCCTTTCGTACGATAATGCTGCCATCCTTCAGTTCATACTTGCCGCTGGGTAGCTCCCAGCCGCCGTTATCTGCCATCGCGAGCAGTCGCTCCGCATGGGTTATCTCAAACTCTCGGTCACCCAACACTTGGTGCTTCAAAGTGACCATTGTCACCTTCGCTGCCATGATATCAGGATGCTGGTTTAAGATCGGTAAGCGGGTTGAAATCGCTCGGCGCGATGATGGTCAGCGTATCGGAATAGTTCGGCAAGAACGACCACTGGATGGCGTTGCTGTCGGGCGCTTCCAGACCTCCATGTGTCTTGTCACCGACAAACAGCGAGCGGATGGGGATGGGATAATAGTTACCCGCATTATCCTTCAAGCACTCGATGTTGCCGTTCTCATCAAACAGGAACACACCGAGGTTGTCACCTACGGCCTCGCACTGCAAGTCCTTCATGGCCTTGATGATAGCCTGAGGAACGCTGCGGATAACACCGCTGAACGCTGTCGGCTCGCGTCCGATGATGGTCTCGATACCTCCGAGCGTCTCGTTACCGCCACCGAAGGTACGCGGAGCACCGCCCTCACTTGTCGGTGCTTCGATGTAGGGGCTCACCACCACCTTCGTTCCGTCTGCTGCGGAGAGCAGGGGAGTCCAAGACGCCTTCAACGTGATCTGCGCCACGGCTGGTGTACCGCTGGTTGCAAACTTGTTCACCACGCCTGCCGCTGTCTGCAGACGCTGGAACGCTACCTTCTGGATCTGCCCGAATGATTCGGGACAGCTGACTGCTGGAATTGTTGTCAATGCCGTAGCAGCAGGACATGTACATGAAATCATAATCTTTTCTTGTTTAGGGTTTTACAAACACACTCGATGACTACCCTCTGCCATCTAAATCGCTTCAAAGATAAAGAATTTCTTTATATCTTGTATATATATCCCTTTATATTTACGCTTTTTTAACTAAAAAGGGAGTACTATCCCTCACGGACGGCACTCCCAAAAGAAAACCATGAAAAAACTTTGTGCTTAGTTTTCACAAACTGACTGTTACACACATCGTGAAGTAATCGGTTCAAAGATTGGATTCTTCATACCAATATCAACAAAAACAAATATGGAATCGTAAATACTATCAGTTCATCCTCCTCACACCTCTCGCCCTCGGCTGGGTGTTCAGCTTCTTCAATGCCACATAGCGCACCGCATCTATCGCGTGGTTGTTCCTGTCCTCAGGCTTGTTCGTCATGTTCCCGTCACGATCCCTGCTCCATGAGTAGGCACGCAGGTTCGAGATCATCCCCTGACTGCGGCGCGTGACATGTATTCTGTATCGCCTCAATATATCCAGACCGACCACGATGCTGTCCTGACCTTTCACGCTCGGCGTCACCCACAGGCCTTCGCCCCGTAGCTCCTGTATGCTCTTCGGTTCTGCCGAATCTGCTATTATCTCATCCTGCGAGGTAATGCCCTGCTCCTTCGCCTTCCGTGCAAGCATCGGGTTCGTATATCCCGTTCCGTACAGCTCCTCATCCACCCAGAGGTCACCATGCGCCAGCACCACGTGTTCCAACACACTCGGATCGTTTGAGAAACCGAAGTCCATGCCCCTGCATGACATCTTCCACTCCAAAGCATCGGGCAGGCTGTCCACGATATCCCAGTTCGTCAGCACCAGCCCCTGCACCATTCCCGTCAGTCCTCTCGCATACACCTTCCACAATTCGGGGTCGCTGATGCCCTCGATCCTCGCGTGCTCCTCCTCGGTGAGAAAACGGTTGTTCCGATGGTCGCTGATGATCAGCCGTACACCCTCGCGCCCTATCACCTCATCGTGCACCCAGAACCGTGCACTCGGGTTGTAGTCAATGAACACCTGTTTACGGGTACGGATGGCCAGTTGCCAGTACAGGGCGTATGTGATGCCGTTTGCCTCGTTCACGAACAGGTAGTCGCGCTTTCCGTTCTTCGCGTCCTGCGCATCCGCGTATGCCTTGAACTCAAGAAGCCCGCCGTTACGCCCGCGCAGGTAGTTCCCGCTATGGTTCATCACGAACCACTGCTGCAGCCACACGTTGTCTGCCAGTATGTTCTCGGTATCGCGCAGCGCACCCACCTTCAGGTTCGGCAAGTCCTGTCCTACCACCGTTATCACGCTGCGCGGCTCGTTCACACTTATCTCTATAAGACGCTGCATGATGCTGTATGTCTTGCCAGATGACGTTCCGCCCTGATTCACGAGCACCCGCGCCTCCGTGTCGCAGTTCGCTTCGTATATCTCATCGTTCACGTCAAAGAGCCTCATATACCCTCCCTCTGGCGCACCTCTTCCTCGCTGCTGGCGATGCTGTGCCCGCTGCTGACGTGCCGTATCTCCAAGTCCGCCGTTATGCCTCCTGACAGGTCAACCGACATACGGTCAAGCCCGAGCAGGCGGTGTCGGCGCTCCAAGGCTCGCAGGATGATGTCGAGGTAACGCCCGTCCCCGCGCCCTGCGTACTTGCTCTTGGTCTGTTCGACATATAGCGTTGTTATCTCCTCCGCATCATTCTCGCTCGGCACGCCCTTGCGCTTGGTGTGTTCATCCTCAACACCCTCGAGGCTGGCCTTCCAAGCCTTCCACGCCTCGCGTATGATGCCGTCTATCTTGTTCAGCTCTATGGCTATGAACACGTCCATATCGTCCACGCGCTCATGCAGCCATTCCTGCCCCAGCCTCTTGATGTCGGCCTGCACGGTGGACAGCGAGAGTGCCTGCAAGTCCATACGGCGCATCACCTCCTGACGGATCTCGCGAACGGTGTAGCCCTCACGGAGCAAAGGTGCTATTATCTGCATCCTCTGCTCTATCACGCGCTCCTTCTGCGCCATTCTTGATATCTTCTCTGCCATAGTTATTTTCTCCAGATTTTACGCACAGCGCGTTTTCGTACCATCGGTAGTAAGTTGCCTAACCGAGCATATAATATCGCGCCCTGCGTCCTTAAAACGTCCTTTCGGGTGCGTATCGGTATATGAGGTTGCCGTTGGCATCCTTCCCGCTCGGTTGCATGACGCCCTCAAACATCTTGTACGGACTCTGCCCCGCCTGCGGGTTGTTCCATAGCCAGCGCATATATGAGGCCATGCTCATACCGTAGTAGTGCGCCCTTGTTTCGCAGTCCTTCGTGTTGTAGCCGTCAGCACGGCCGAATTGGTATTGGTGTAGGCTGTCAACGTCTGGTGCAATCTCATCCCACGCCACCTGTCCGTTCTTCTTGCACAGCTGTAGCGCCTCGCAAAACTGGCCGCGTGAATAGTTCCACGTAGGTGGAAGTCCGCAGCACGAACCGTTATGGCACAACTCCTTGAAATGTGCATCACTCACATAGAAGCGCATACCTATCTGGTCGCAGAGCCGCTTCATGTTGAAGATGAACGGTCGCTTGATCTTTCGGTTCAGTCTCAGGTAGCCAGCCGATACGCTGTATTTCTTGTATAACTCCATCAGGTCGAAGCCGCACAGCTCGCTAAGTTTAGGCATGTATTGTTTGAGGCTGTCGCTCCTCTGCTCAACGCAGAAGAACTCCGTGCTGAGTGCCGTAGCACCCGCGCTGCCTGCCTGACGGATAAGGTCGAGATACGTTGGTGTAGATACACCGATGATGAACGGGCGCAGGCGCAAGGTTGCACCGCCAGCATCCGCGTTTGCGATACGCTCAATGGCACGCAGGCGTTCAACGGGTGAAGGTACGCCGCGCTCGATGATCCGCGCCTTGCTCTCGTCAAGCGTGATGATTGAGAACTTGAAATTCCAGTTCTTCTGCCCGCGCACCAGCTCCATGTACCTCTCGTCCTGCGTCCACCAAGTACTTTTCGTTGAGAAGCACAGCGGATAGTCTATTTCCTTGAAGAAGCGCAGCAGGTTGAGCGTGACACCCATCTTTCGCTCATATCCGTCAAACTGGTCACTCAGGCCTCCCCACTGCATCACGCGCCGCTGCTTGATATAGGTAGCAAACTGACCTCCATATTTGTCAGGGTCAGTAAACATACGTTTTACTCGCTCCGCGTTTACATGTAGTACGTCTTTTGAAATGTAACGTTCTTTTGCTACGCCTATACCACGCTGAAACTGGCTGAAACAATACATGCACCCGAACGAGCAGTTCGAATACGTGTCGAACGTCATCGGCATTGAGCAGTCCGCTATCTCTGCCGACCATCTTGGTGATGCGTAGTATGCCATATTATCCTATGAATCTTATTTCTCCTTTACGTTTTTCGTTTGGCTTGCACAACTTCGGGTACATTTCGGAAAGGAGAAACGCGTATTTCCCGTTTCCTACCGTTTTCCAGTCATCCATACAGCCGCCTGCCGTTTTATGCTGTGCTATGGGCGAAAACTGGTTGAATCTTATTGACAATCCCCCTCGCTGCATTACTCGAAGGCAAAGTTCATAGTCCTCCTTTATACGGAACCTTCTATCAAAACGTAGCGATGTGTCCATGATCCCAAAGCAGGTTCCTATCAGGATATTACGCACCACCTTCGTATTCATATAGAACGTATTCTGCACAGGATAGAGCCCAAATAGTGTAGCTTTTGTATACTCAGCTACCTTCATGCAATACTCAAACAGCTCCTTTGCTTTTTGCCGTCTTTTATCTTCACCTTGTTATAGCAAAGGAAACCAGTTATGTCATCATCGAGCATCACACACCTCTTGATCCCTTTCCCGCAAGCATAATCAAGAAGCGTGTTTCTATTGTCACCCACACAATTCCCCTCCTTGTAAATGACGGTAGCCCTGTCACTATACAACCTATAGTATTTATCGTAATCTTCCATACATTGTGTGCTTATCACGATATCTTCCTTCGTGTAAGCAGAGGAGTGTAGTTCAAGGGTGGGCTGACGTTCGCTCCTCTTGTATGACGGTATGAGTATCCTATACGGCTCCATCCACTATCTCGTTCAATTCATATAAAACCTTTTCAACCTTTTCAATTCCTAGTAGATTACAAAGCTCTTGCTCCTGTTCCTTCTTGTACGTGATTATCACGCGCTGGTACTCTGTATCATCATCGCCCTGCAGCTTCGGCAGATCGTCTGGAGAGATGTCCACGCCTTGCAGCTCTGGCGGCAAAGCACCGCCGCTGAAGTCGTTGCCCTGCTTCGCCCCGTTGCTCCAGTCCGTTGGCGGCGGTGTCCAAACATCCATACCCCATGCACCGAGGTCTTCGGTGTCCCATTTGCCGAGGGCTACCCAGTCCCATTGACCGAACGAAACATTGTCCTTGATGATGAACTGCTTCTTTTCGTCCTCCGTCAGCGACTGCTCCTGCACGACTACGGCCTGCGGTCTTGTGAGCCATTTCTGCCAGTAGGCCACGATGGCCTCCTGCTCGCCCTGTGCCTTCTTGCTGAATACGCTCTGTCCGGTAAGACGCTCCCTGATCTGGTCGGCACTCATACCGCTGATGATGGTCAGTGCCTTCAGGCGCATGTTACCGCCGAGAGCCGTGAACGTCTCGTCTATTACTATCGGGCGCAGTTCAAGCATACGCGGGAATACGAGGATGCTGTCAACGAGTTTCTGCATCTTCGGCTCCGTAATTGTTCGCGGGTTGGCCTCATTCAGGGCTACCTGCGTCAGTTTTACCTTCTTTGTCTCCATGTTCGTAGTGTTATGTTCTTATCTTGATTCTATCTAATTAAGCCCCATTCGGCAAAGCGTTCAAAGCCTCCTATATCCTTGATATAGGCACGTGCCTTTTCCACCACCGCGCTGTACTCCATTTTCTCCAGCTCCTCACCGTAGATGTCATAGAACGTGATGGACTCGTCACCGATGGCGCATGATGCCTCCACGCCGCAGCTCCGTTCCTCCGCCATCAGGTGGCACACGATGTTCACGCTGACGTCTGCCTTTGACAGGTCTTTGCCGTGCAGTCCTCCGCCCGTAACGGCATCCCCCATGTCGGAGCCCAGCTTCCGGTTGGTAGCCCCGCTGTCAACGCCCGTTCCGCCTGTCCAGTATCCTAGCGGGTTGATGGTGCGTGAGATCACATCGTCAGGGATGATACGTTCTATGTCGCTGTATAGCGCGTTGCTCTGGCATACGGTCATGCCGTACCCGCCGTCAAGCGTGTCGATGATGTACTTTCCGTCATAGGGGAACTCCCTTGTAACCTTCTTTGCGAATGACGTGAGGGCTTCCTGCTCTGCCGTTACGGGATAGCCGCAGAAAATGCCGTTGTCACCGCAACGTACACCGTTACGCTGGTTTACCGACAGGTGAGCGTCCTGCGGTACTATCAGTATGTAGATGTTGCTCTCTTTGATCTCTGGCGCAAGGCGGTTCACTACCTCAACGACCGTTTGCGTGTTCAGCTCTCCGCGCCTTAATGACGTTTCAACGATTACGGTTGCCCAGCCGTGCCCGATGAGCACCTCAACGGCGATACGCGGGTTGTCATCATGCTTGTAGGCGATGTCCACCAGTGCCCCCGCGATGCGGTCGGCCACCTTGTCAGGATGATAGGGATTGACTTTCTCAAACATAGTTTTCTTGATTGAAATATATACAAAGTGTTTATGAATCTGGTGCAAAGATAAAGATTTTCTTTATAAGTTCCAAATAATCAGCAAAAAAAAATAAAAGAGGCCACCGTAATTTTCTTACGGCAGCCCCTCTTTGCGCATATCTCGATAGTGTCAGCAATCCATCATTTGAAGGGCAGCGGCGGCTCGTTGTGGCGGCGCAGTTCCTCATCCACGCGCTTTATTTCATCATCGACCACCCTCTCCAACTTCTTCGCATAATTCAGGTTATCCGTTGTCCTCATACGGAAATACTTGCTCTGTGCCTTCCGCATCTCCACCACGGCATCGAAGAACTCCCTTGCATTCATATTACAGACCTTTAATTTTCATTTTTGATAAACACAACCTTTACCTTATCCCCTGCCTTGGCAAGAGGTTTGTCGTTTTTATAGTCATAGAGTTCAGTGGCATCAATATATGGGTAACCACCTGCATCTACTTTGACTTCACGTTCAATGGCATCCTTCATCATCTGTTGCTTGGCTTCTTGCTTGGCATATTCAATGGCTCTTAGAGCAACATCCAAAGGCACAGATTCAAAGTTACCTTGTCCAGACACATAATGCCTAACATATTCTTCTGCTGTCATAGTTATATTATTTAACGTGTTTGTAAGTTGCGCCTCTTAAAAGATTGTGAATACATGAAACATCAATGTTATATTCAGCAGCTAAGGTCTTTCGGGGAACTCCATCAGCACTTCTTTTGCGAATATCTCTTACTTCATCATCAGTTAAAGGTTTTCTGTGTTGTTCTACTGGTGTTGTAAAAGACTTTTCTATTGGCCAATTATTGAATATAGTACGCTGATATAGTAAATCTCTTCCAATTCCTGTTATGTCACCCCATTCTCCAACAGTATGGGTTTCTCCATTATATGTTATGCTTCTATTCATGCTTTTATTATTATTCTGTTGCTTATAAGTAGCCCAGCGACAATTAGACGGTTCATAATTTCCATTGGAGTCTATTCTATCAATGGTTAGTTCATCTGTATAGCCGTTCTCCATCGCCCAAAAATAGAAATTAAAGAAGTCAGAACGCCACTCCTCGCAGACAGTAATACCTTTCCCGTAGTAGTTCTTTTCTGATGGGTTTACACACCTATGAAGCATACTTGTCCATATTCCATGAATCCTTGATTTCCTAAAAGAAAAACCTTCTGGTAATTTTCGACCTGTAATTCTTTCGTACCTTTTATTTAGGCTTCCTACTCTTTCTAAGCGTAAGCATCCACATGAAGTGGTAATACCACAAGTAAGCCTGCTTATTTGAAGTGTAGTCTCATTTCCACACTCACATCTACATAATATCATCCTTACTTTTCTACCTTTGGGATCAAAGTGTGGTGCTACCTCTTTTACGACAGTAAGCCTTCCAAATTTCTGTCCCTTTTTAATCTCTATTTTTCTCATTTTCTTCTTTATTAATTTTATTCAACATCCATTCAGCACCAGCCTCGAAAGCTCTTTCTACAGATTCACGATCATCGAAATCTTCCCAACCGTCAGACCATTCAATTATATTTGAGGCGTTGCATGAATACTTTTCTGCCGCTTCCTCCAACTCCTCACTTACCATTTCGTTATTATCAACGATATGGTTCTTACCCCATTCTGCAAAGTGACGAGCAATATGCTCAATGTCACTGGCATATAATGATACATAATGACCGTCATATTCCTCTATGGTTCTATAATGTCTCTGCATCTTTTTGATTTCCGCTTCTAACTCCTCACTTACAGGTTCTTCTTGCAGGGAGTCAATAATAGAAAGAACATTTCTAATAGCCATCATGTAGTATGGGTTTCCGTGTAGTCTTTCTATCTCCTTGCGGATTTTCTTTACTTTATCCATAATCTATTCCTCCATTGCCTTCTTAAACAAATTCTTAAATAGTTCTACTTCTTCAATGTTCTTGAATACACAAGTATGTGTTTCAACCCACTTACAAGCCTTGTCAATAACTTGTCTTATGGCTTCCTCTTTACGATATTCTGGTATATACATAGTAAAGTTTTCTATCCCTTCTTTTTCCACCTCTTCTGCATACTCATCATATACAGTATAAAAGTCAAGTGTAGAATACTTTGCCTTATTAGGCATATACACTTCATCTGGTAATTGACTCATACTCTTTCCTCCATTATTTCTTTGAAGTTTTAATAAATTTGCTACTATAATTACGTTCATAAAAGAACCCACAAGCCAACTCCACAGCCCTGTCATAGCCATCCTCGTAGGCTTGCTGCAATTCAAAACAGTTAAACTGAACATTTGCTCTTGATTCATCTGGAATCCTGCGTTCATCAGCGTATTGCTTGCATAGTTCTTCCTTGGTTATACCTTACCTCCTTTCTCAATCTTCGGGCATTTAATAGTTTCTACATTCACTCCTTCATGAGGTATATGCCAACAGGTGTAACTTTCCCCATCAGATTCCCTTTTCCCAAGACAACACATAGTACATCCATATTTTATAACATTTTTCTTCATAGCTTTGATAATTCTTCCTTGGTCATTTCTTCTCCTCCTCCTTTTCCTTCTCCATCATGTTCTGCAACGTGCGCTGATAGGCCGCACGCCCCATGTCCTTGATATAGTCACGCTCCGCACGGGAATATCCCTGCAATGTTCCAGACAACACCTGCTCATACAAACCTACCAGCTTCTCGTTGAACACACCTCGCTGGCGCAGCCTGTCCAAAGGTGTGCGCTTCAACGCCCCGAACTTGGCAATGGCTCGCGTCTGCAAGTCCTCTCGGTATGCTACCTCATTCATCACCTGTTGTGCGAACTGATCACTTTTGATCACGTCCGCAACCTTCATGTCTTTTACTTTCATTCCTTGTCCTCCTTTTCTCTGTTCGCCATGCGAGCAATGTCGCAGGCAATGCTGTACAACAGATAGATTGCCACACATGCCGTAATGATAATAAATACTCTCATAATCTCTCGCTCATTGTTTTTATGTAATCCACGGCAAACACCGCCGCACCTGAAAATTCCTTTCCCAGCAATTCGACATAATAATCGCGCATTTCCCTGCTCACGAAAGCACCGTTGTCGCACTCATCCGAGCAATTCATGGAATCGGCAAGCAAATCCTTCTTGAAGCATTCGCCCTCACCGTCAGTCAGCTCATTGCAAAACCAGCAGCACTCGCCACAATAACATTTCTTGCTCATGCGTTGTCCTCCTTAACCACTAACTCCTTCGGGCTATTTCCCCATGTTACTTCGGGATATAAATCTTTACTTATCTCCCCATAATTCTTATCTCCTGCTTTCGTAACAAACATACAGCTACCTCTTAGTGGTTTTTGCGTATGAATAAAAAGTCTACCATTCTCATCTCTTGCTATCCACATACTTCTTCCTCCTTATAATGCTTTAGAAATCGTAATATACAACTCCTGTTAATATTTTCACAGCCCTCCGCGCAGATATTATGCTCCTCTGGGATTTCATGGAGTTTCTCGCAGATATAATCATTATCTTCTTCACGCTCTACAATAAAGTTGAGAGCCTTATCTAAAAATTGTGAATCAGTCATCCTTCCTCCTCCTTTTCAAAGCGACAATAGTAATTACCCAATGCTATACAAACTGCGCGTGTTGCAACACATCTTCCACGCAAAGAACACTTGTCACACGTTGTGTCTACCTTATCCTCCACCAACCTATGCTGTTGGCCGTCAATTTCTACAATAATCTTGTTCATTCTCCAAACACTTTAATACGTTCCAATTTCACGCGCTCATGATAATACGTCTTCTGGTATGCTTTCGCCTTATCCTTGTTGCGCTGATACCACTTTCTCTGGTAGGCCAGTTTCCTCTCACGGTGCATCATGTAATATGCCCTGTCATACGCACTCCTGTTACTCATACCGCCCTCCTTCTGCTATTAAGTTCCTTTATACGTTCCATATTGTCGTTCACCAGCTGCACGATGTAGTCATGGTATTTCGACACCCCGTTATGCTTGGCTCTCGACTGCACCACGTAATAGTCGCGCAGATCGACCTCTATCGTCTCCAGCCTCTTGCCGTTTCTCCTTGCAGACATGATCAGGCTTGTCGGATGCTTCTCCAGATTGTAGTATTCATTCGCATACACGCAATGGCACATCTCCGCACCCTCCTCGGCGAACTCATCCACGCTCTGCAACACCCTGATCTCGATGCCCTTGCCATCAATGATCAGCCCGAAGAATTTCTTTCGCTTGACTGGGTAGGTGAGCTTCATCTCCTCCCTTTTCCTTGCCTTCTCCGCATCCCTCTGGATATTCAGTTCACGCAGACGCTCCAATCGTATGCGGTCACGTTCCTCCTGCTGACGGCGCAACCGCTCACGCTTCTGCCTGACAAGCACCATCACATAATCGTGCATCGCCTTCATGTCATCGGGTGCTACATACCCCGCATTATGCAAGTCCATACCGACAAAGTTCATCATCTCCACCATGTCGCACCAGTCGGTGGTCAGCTCCTGACGGTGACGCCATGCCACACGCACCGCTGCCGTCATCTTCGTATTGTATATGATATCATGACGTGCCAGTCGCCTGAACGCCGCCGCATCCGCCTTGATAATCGTCTCGTAGATCGGACTGATGTTCACGGCTCGGTACATCTCATCCACCCGCAGGCCGTTTCCCTTCGGCAGATACCTGAAACGCTTCTGCACACGCTGGTAATATACATCATCATAGCCGATATCCCTCGGGTCTGTCAGCGATGAGCAATGCCCGTAGCCACGCTTCACACTCAAGGGGCTATTCCAGCACCATGAATCGTTCACATACCCCATCGCACGGTTGCGAGCCATGAACACATAGCGCCCGTCCTTCATCCATTGCTGCATCACCTCGAGGTAGTCCACCTTCCACAGCTTCTTCCGCTTGAATGTCGCATACTGATAATAATGACGTATCACCTGCCAGCCATCCTTCTGCGTTACCACCAAGAAATGCGCGATATGCGTCTTATACCCGCACCATCGGTGGGCTCGTTCATAGTCGATCATTCCCTGCGCACGGCATTTCCATTTCCCAGACAACTCAGGAAGAGCACGACTGAGCCGCGCCACCTCCCTCTCATATCTCGTCTTCGGTGTCATAGTTAGAAAAGGCTTAACTGGTTATCACTCTGCTGCGCTGGCTTTGCCTTCGGCTTGTTCTGCTCGCGCTGCTTCCTCATACACTCATTATAGTAGGCATCCTTCGCCTTCTGCTCCAGTTCCCGCTTCTCCTCATCCGTCAGCTTGATCTGGTGGTTCACGACCACGTTGCCGCCTACGTTCTTCATGTACTTGGGATCGATCTCATCCTCGTCATAGTAGTGTACGGCCATGCCGTATATCTCCTCATCATCAAAACCGTTGCACCCTGATTCCTTCACGGTGTTCAGTATGAATGTCACACACCCGTCAAGTGTCTTCCCCTCCTTTGCGAAGGACTTGGCGAACTGCTCATCGGTGTTCGCCCTGACCTGCAAGTACTCACCGATAGTCCTTTTGAATTGTTCTGTTCCTTTCATGATTCTCTTGTTTTTATGTGAATGGTAAATCTACTTTGTCCTCATACATTGCCCTGTTCCCGTCATCGTTACGAAAATATGTCAGGTCACCATCGAATATCACTATATCGCTACCGATACCGACATTACGCCCCTTCGCCAGTTTCAACTGAGCCGTTCCTGCCGTTACCGTACCATCATCGTATTTCTCCTTTCCATATAGCGATGGCCGATGTATCAGTACCGCCATGTCGCAAGCCTCCTCTATCTGTCCGCTGCCCCTCATACGCGACAGGCTGGGCTCTCCTCCTCGGTTGCTTGGATCACGCGAGAGTTGCGACAATGCCACCACGCAAGCATTCGTATCCACCGCCAGTCGCTTGAGGTCTCGCGCCATATCACCAAGTATCTGCTCACGGCTACCCTCCTCGCCATTTACAAGTATCTGCAAATAGTCGATAAAGATGATCTTCACGCCCTTACGCCTTGCCATGCTCCGTGCGCTGCTGCAAAGTTTCTGGAAATTCGTCTTGCTCTCATCATCGAAATATATCGGCAATTCATCCCGTTTCAATGTCGCGTCATAATAGCTATTAAACTCCTCATCGGTAAGCTGCGCATACAACAGCCTCGAAGATGCCACCATCACATCACGCGCCAAGATACGGGCAGTCAGTTGTACCGCACCCATCTCCAATGAATAATACACGACTGGTATGCCCTGAATTGCCACGTTACGCGCTATTGTCGTTGCCAGCGTGCTCTTTCCGTTGCTCGTCTCTCCTGCAATGATAACAAGGTCACCGCCATGCAATCCGTTACGCTTGTCGAAGATGTTCAAGCCAGTACGGATGCCCGTTTCTATCTTTCCCTCCTTACGCTTTACGATATCGTCAGTCAGCATCTTCACGCTGTCCTTGAACGTTATCCCTCTGGATAGATCGACACGCGCCTCGCTTGTGAAATTGGATATCATCCTGTTTATGTCGGAAACATCGGACGCTGGTGTTGTGGCCATCGTAATACCCTGCACGCAGAAGTTATATATCCTTCGCTTGAACTCCAGAGAGGTCAATATCTCCACCCTCCTGCGTGTTACCTCAAAGCTCGGTATCTCCTCCTTGATAAACCTCGTTAGCGATATACCACGCGAGTACAGCGTCATGCCTACGGTCGCTACATCTATCACGTCACCGCTTTTCTCCATACCCTGCATTATCTCATAGATCACTCTCGATTCCCTGTCGCTAAAAATGTCAGCGTTCATCTTATCCGATAACGCGGTAAAGATGTTACAATCTGCAAGACACGCGGCTATCACGTGCTCCTCCAGCTCTATGTTTGATAAATTTTCTATTCCGTTCATGATTTCACTTTTTTGTAGTCCTCTTTCAACCAGTTACGCACACACAGGTACGGTGACCTGTATTTCCTGATATAATCGTCACGGTTCTCCAGCACATCGAGCTTGCTCATAATCTGGTCGGACTTATAGCCAGCTTTTATCAGTTTCATGTACTCGTCATACGTGAGCGGGTTCTTCATCTTGCAGACGTGCGGGTATTCCTTCTCCATCCACGAAATGAATTTACGCTCTATTTCCGATTGCTGTTTTTCTCTATCACTCTCTTTATTATTAAGAGTTTTTATATTAATAGGTGGTTTGTCAACTTTGTTTACATACCCTTGGTTAACTCTGTTTACGTACCCTTTGTAATCTTTGTTTACATAGTAGAAAACACGCTTGCAATCAGTGATATTTTCCTCACGTTTGATAAGTTCCTTAGCAAGTAGTTTCTTTAATATCTTAATAACTCCCTGCCTGCTGACATTCATACAGCTCTCCAGATAACTAAGGCCGCCAGTCATTTGTGATTCACCATCCTGCGAAAAACCATAAATGACCGCATAGCATATAAGTTCGTTACCTGCCAATCCAAGGTCGGTTACCATCCACCCCTGAATATTTATATAATTATCTTTCGTGAATGTTTTCATAATACGCCCTCCTTGATCAGTCTTTTACGTTCATGCTCACTCAGCCAGCGTAACATCTCACCGTCACGCACAGCCTTCTTGATGATATCGCCTACCTTCATCGGCTCACGCTTATATTTCATGGCTTACCTCCTTCTCCAAAAGTGCAACCTTCTCCAGTAACATCACGTAGTCCTGCACCATAGAGATGATAGACGATTTGTCAGCCGTCTTTCCCTCGAACAAATAGAACAGCTCCGCCTGACCTTTGGCCACGTTCTGGTACAACGCACCCGTACCACCCCATTCTTCAAGATGGCTCACCAATGCACCCAGTGCATTCTCGACTTCTTTTTGATTTTTCATACTCAGTTAAATTTTGACAATAAAGAAACCGCATTACGAGCTGTCTGGTTCAACTGAGGCGAAACCATGTGGGCATTACTGCTACCACACTCGATGCGGTTAGAATATACGAATAAAAATAGGGCACAAAAAACGCTGCCTTGCGCAGCGACTTCGTGTCGCCTCAGTGATTTGACGTTGCAAAAATATAAAATATTATCCATAGTCGCTGTCATGGCACCGATTTTTTATAAAAATTTAATAGACTGATAAACAAGATAAACAACCACAAGGATAAATACCCGTTATTTCCTTTATATTTTCATTCTAAGCGGTTTTCTATCCTCTGCCTTATAACTTACCCACCCGATGCAAGAAAACGCCTTAGAACGCGTTTATTTGCGTTTTCGGCATATTCCCCACCCAGATACTCGCGCACCTCACGCATGAAGTCCTCCAATGAACGGCAAACGACATACTTCTGCCCGTGCTGGTCGCAAAGCCTCTGGAACTCCTTCTGCGCATCCGACTGCCTGCCCTTTCCTCGCTTCATCTCGATACATAGAGCACCGTACCCCTGACGGGGCAGCAGCAGGATGAGATCAGCCACCCCAGCCCTCTGCCCCTCGGCCTTCATGATCTTCGCAGTCGTAGCCATCCTATAGCCACCGTTAGGAACGCTGAAAAACAGCGGCTCTATCTCTGGGTACTGGAGTCGGAACCAGCGCACACAGGCACGCTGTATCTGGCTCTCGGTGGGTTGTTGTCGTATCATATATCAGTCAGTAGCTTGTTAAACACCCTGCGCAGCGGCAACGAAGCACCACGCACCATCTCCTTCATCATCTCCGCCTCCTCTGGTTGCAAGTATATCTCACTCTCCCCAGACACCGTGTTACGTCCTGCCCTCATGTCCTCATCGTGTACTCGGTTACATACTTGCCCGTGTTCGTCCTGATGCGGCACGTGCTGATATCATACCCTCTTTCCCTGAGGTCGCAGATACGGCTCGCAAGCCTCATGCACCCGAAAAGGCGCAAGGCATCAAGACTTGTCAGGCTGTAGCCTGCCGACATATACTGCACGATCTGGTCGCACTGCGAGCGTGCGCTGCCCTCATTCAAATTAACGTTACTCATACCCTGTCTGCATATTGTTGATAGAAACATTCAAAGAAGCGGTCTTCGGGCAACGGTAGGGTGATACCCAGCTCCTCTGCCGCATCGACCTGAATCTGGTTCAAAAAGTTAGTCATCTCCAGTGTGGAGAGCTGAGAGGAGGTACGGTACACGCGTTCCATACGATTGCCTATGCTCACCGTCTTCTGCAGGAATCTCTTGCAGTAGTACATATAGACATCGTCCTTCGGTGTTCCCGTCTCGGTCTGGATGCACGTAAGCCACATCCACATGAGGTCGTTCTGCGCGATCGTTCGCTTCTCCGCCAACCGCTTGACCGTAACGACATACTGCCCGTTTCGCAAGGTGGAGAGCAGGTAGTCGAGGTCACCCTCCCACCTTACCTGCCCGTCACGCTTACTTAGTATTATCTGCCTTGCCATAGCATATTCTCATTGATTGCTCATTGAGCTCCTTGAACATCGTGACGAGGAACAGGGCGGCCTCCGCCTTCACCTCCTCACTCACGTTCCGCGTGTCCACGCCATCCACAAGAATGCTCATATAGAACTCGTCATCGTCCAGCACATCGTCATCCCTGACGCAGACGATACGGAACGTGTTAAAGCTCACCTTTCTTGCCATACGCTAAAAGGGCATATCATCATCCTTTGACTGCTGGGGAATGAACTGAGGAGGTGCTACTGGGTGCTGCACTGTCGCCTGCGTTCCCGTTGCAGCCTCCCGCACCTTCTCCACATCATAGACACGGATAGTGGTAAATACGCGCATCTTGCCCGTGGCCTTCTCCGTGTATTGCACTCCCTGAACATCGAAGGACACCGCCACGATGTCACCCTTCTGCAGGTTCAGCCCCTCGACCTTCTGCAGCAGCCTGTCACCGCCAAGCTCCAAGAGCGGCTTGTTCTCATACTGACTGCGCTCGCCCGTATAGGGATCGAAACGTGTGCAGTCCATCCATAACTCGCGCTTCTTCATCGGCGCTCTCTGCGGATCGTTGCCCGCAATCTCCTTAACTGGGGAAAGGGCGATCAGCCGCCCTGTAATCTTGTTTCCTGCCATAATTACAATATCTTTATTTGAATAGTCTCTGCTGTCACACTCTCCTTCTCGCACTGCGCATACACGTCTGGGAACTCGGCCTTCAGCTTCTTGCTGTCGATGCTCTTACGCACACTGGCGGCACGCAGCGACACCGTATAGCGGTCAGTGCTCAACGTCTTCGTATCCGTTGCCATCATACCATCCATCAGCTGCGCCTTGATCTCGTTCATGCGCTCCGTGATTCTCTTGTTTTCGGCATCCAGACGAATGTATTCGCTCATCATAATCTCGCTGTCCTTCTGCAAGGTGTTCTCCCCGAAAAGGTCTATGCTCTCCAAGGCCTCCAGAGCCTTCGTGTTGTCATTCCCGTTTAGGTATTCCTCCACGATGAACTGGCACGTGTCGCTGCTGATACGCGGCATCTCATAGATCATCGGCTGTCCGTACTGCTCCTTAGGCAGCCATACGGCGTACAAGCCCTTCGCCTCCAAGCCCGTCTGCATCTCATACAGCCATGCGTAGATGCTTAACTGGATGGTCACGTTCATGCGGTGCAGCTTGCTCGTTGTCTTGATGTCGCACAACTCCCCGCCCTGACATACGATATCGATCTGGCTCGCGATGTTCTCCTCATCACTCACGGTGTACTCATGCACCAGAGGCACAAGCCCCGCCGCCTTCATCAGTTCCATGTACCGCACGACCACTGGCTCGTCCGTCTGTCCGATGGCATCCGCCAGCTGACATTTCGAGTGGATCATCGTCCCGTACTCCGCCGCACGCTGCAGCACCTCCTCGGGAATACCCTGATACGTGTCGGGGTACAGCCATGAGATGATAGGCGTAACGCCTTTCAGTTCCCTCTCACCTAACCTGTAGGTGTGCTCCCCAGCATCGAACTGCACTGGGGAGATTCTCAAATCGCTCATTGTTACTTCCATAATGTGATAATGTTTATGTGATTGATATTTACGCAGCACGCTTGATCTCATCCATGCGCTTGTTTAACTCGTCAATGAAGTCCTGACGCTGGTGGTACGCAGGGCAGTCGTTCCAGATAGCGGTCAGCTCCTCTGGGCTCTTTGCCTCCTTGATTGACTGCACAGCAAGATCGTAGTCCGCATCGTCCTCCACCTTCTGCTGCGACTGCACGGCCTTTCCACCCAATGACCAGCGGTAGCGCACCTCTCCAGATCGGTCGCAGATGGTCAGCTTCGTTATGCACCCGTCCTTCACCTCGAACTCCGTCACGTCAAGGTCGATGCGCGGCTGATACCCTCTCGCATCCTTCCGCCACTCCTTTTTTGTCAGGTTGATCCAGATGAACGGGGCGGTGTATAACTCTCGTCCGATACCCCAGCAGAAGCCAGCACGCTTGAACGAATCACTTGCCTGCCCCTTCTCCTTTTCGGTGTACGATTCCGTACCGACATCTTCCTTCTCGATCCACTCGCCGTTCTCATCACGCACAGCGATGGTGCAATACAGACGGCCGTCAATACTGCGGTGGTGACGCTGCCAGCCCATCGAGCCGAAACGCTCGTCCAGAAGCCTCATGTCCACTCTCGCATCCTTGTACAGCAGCAGGGAGCATCCCCCGCCCTCACCTGTTCCGTTCGGCTGCTTTACCGTAGCCACACGGCACTCGATCTCATCCGCTTTAAGGTAGCGGAAACCTTCATTCTTCTTGCTCATATCCTTTACGTTTTAATGGTTCTTTGGTAAAACGGCGGGCTTCACAGCAGGCCGTCATGAAACAAAAATCTAATAACAATAATCTGTAGGTCGTAACGCCTCACGGCGGCAAAAGAAATACATTATACTACTAACCTATGTAATAAAATGAGTAAAACACCTGCGTCACGCCTGACGCCCAAATATTCACTTACTAATAAACACACATGCTGCCGCCACTGCGAGCAGCGCGAAAAGTATATATAAGTTATCGCACATACATGCGGCAACCAGAGCTCCGCACCCGATATGGGAGCGCAGCACCTCTGCATGGGTGACGCTCTCGCCAGCTATCGTGCTGAACGTTGCGCTTTTCCCCTTCATCCATTTTCCGATCACAGTCTTCTTCATACCTTTGCATATCTAAGGCAGTCCGATGCGTTCACCAGCCACTTGCCGTTCTGCGCCGTGCGGTTTCCCTTCTCAGCGCGTATCATCCCAGAGGCTATAAGTCGGAACAGGCGGGCACGACCTCCCACGATCTTCTCCGCAGCGCGAAGCCCGAACGTCTTGTCGTTCATCACGCGGTAGATGGTCGTGAGCCTTGTGCTATCGTCCTGTCCCTTCATCATCGATAATGCCAATTCCTTTTGTTCTTAATTTCCGAATAGTAAACGGCCTTTCCAGATGTTCGCATACAAGCATCATCACCAGTTCCGTGTCCTTCGTCACTCCAGACTTGCGATATATGCTTTTCTTGTGTACCCTGACCGTTTCGTAAGAGATTGAGAGCGCGGTGGCTACCTCCTTGTCACTCCATCCGTGGCAGTACATCATCGCCACCTCACGCTCCCGTCTGCTCAATCCTACGCTGTCCGCATCACACTCACCGTCAATCCGTCTGCATGTGTGCGGTAGCGTCTGCCCTCCGCACGATACTCGACATTCATACGCACTGCCGTAGATGTCACGCTCCCGTAGCGGTGTATCGGGAAGTCGGCATGCTCACCGACCTGCATGTGCCTGAGCACTGGTGCTATGCGCTGGTTCTCCATGTTACTGACCTCCTTTCGCCAAGTCCACCACGGCACCGATGGCCGCCAGCAGACCGTTGTACTTTCCCTGTGCCTGTAACCACCACTTGCGCAGGTTGTCGTTCTCACTGCGGAGGCCGCTGATCAGGCATTCCTGCTCCTGCACCTTTGCCTCCAGTTCATTCACTCTGTTCTGCAAATCTTCCATAATAATTAAAGTCTTAATAATGCTGATTCGTAGTTACCATGAAACGGATTACCTCCGTTATATACCCAAACATAGCCGTTCGGAGCAGTAGTCGCTCCCTGAATGGCTTTCCACCCCTTCGGCATCTCGTCAATGAACTTCACACCCATCTGGCGGAAACACTCGATACGTTGCTCTGTCCTTGTCATGCTATTCTTTCTAAATAATACCTGAATGATACTCGTCCATGTGATACTTGCTGCAGGCTATGCTATGCAACCGTTCCTTGGCCTCCTCCGTCTCAGCCTGTTCCCTTAGCTCAAAAATGTCTCCCCAGTCCTGATAATGGGTATGCCAAGCACGCTCAATAAGTTCCTCGTCTTTCCTTGTCATAGTCATATTCATTTTGCATAGAATGAAACCTGCAACCCTCTGCGCAGCTTGCACACGCACACGTCCTGCATGCTGTCCAGCGAACGCTTCACAAACTTGTTCAAAAGCTCTGCACCGATAAGGTGGAGCACTCCGCTCACGCCTACCAGCTGGTTGATCCTGCGACCATCGTTGTCGCGCCCGTAAACCTTGATCCTGAAGTTCTGGTTCAGGTACTTGGTCGTGTAGTTCAATTCGTTCTTTTCCATGATTTCCTTTATTTTGTTGATAAATAACCCGTTTCGGGTATTGCTTTTCTCGATTCTTTTGCCTACCTTTGCAGCGGTGTACCACTGTTTGATGTTGCAAAAATAAACAAAATAAAGATATGTTGATGCTTTTCTCTTTATATTTTATAATATTTTAATACTATACCATTTATATTTTAATGATTTTAATAAATAAACCTGTAAAGACATGAAGAATGAGAACACAATCACGGGCAAGGAGGTACGTTACATGCTCCGTCAGCAGCGCGTAAACCTCCGAAAGCTGGCCGATGCGATGAACATATCGCCTCAGGCATTGAACTCACGGCTGAACGCATCCACGTTCTCCCGCGTCTATCTCGATGAGATCACCGATGCCCTCGGTCGTGACATATTCGGTCTCAGCGAGCAGAAGGACTTCGAGAGCATCATCCCCGTCCTCGACCTCCGCGTGTGCGCTGGGTGCGGTATCGGCCTTGAGGGGGATGAGAACCGCGTGACCGAGTACGTCACCATCCCGTCCCTGAAAGGCTGCTACGGACTGACGGTATATGGTGACAGCATGACGCCGCGCTACCATTCTGGTGACATCGTGTTCGTCCGACCTGCTGACGGTACGGCCATCGACTACGGACACCCGCACCTCGTCATCACGCAGACGGATCGGCTGCTGAAGGTCGTGTACCCCTCCGATGATGAGAACCTGCTGCGACTGGTAGCCGTCAATACCGACTACCCAGATATGGAGATACCGAAGGACAGCGTGCTTTTCATCTATAAGGTGATCGGTATGCTACGGCGTGAGCAGATATGACGTTATTTTGCCCGAAAATGCGCTCTAAGCGGTTTTCTTTCTTGGGGTGATAAATTACATAGGCAAGGCAGAAAAAAACGCCCCAGCACGCGAAAAAACGAGTTTTCGGGCAAATTCCCGATTCCGTAACCGCCTGACATACATCGCACAACCTATTATATGTAATAATGACTATTGAGCAATCACTCCTCCGACCATGATTATAATAATAAACCTTCCGCTTCTGGGCTTCCGCCGCACTTCCAGACCATCAACGGACTTGCCCCTCATCCTCCAATCCGTCCACATTTGGACTGCTGGGCGAGTCAAAAAACTCGCTTTTCCCTCATGACCATACTGAAGTTTGCCGTTCTCCGACATACCCGTGCGAAAGACGGAACATACAAGATACGTCTTGCCATCGGTCATGCCTCGGAAACACATTACATCGTCACGCCATACAAGGTGGCAAGCCCCACCGATCTTGTCAACGGTGTCGTGGTCAGGGGAGCGAACTCCACCGAGATAAACCTGCGCCTTTCCCAGATGCTTGCAGACTACAATGGCCGCCTTGCACGCATCCCTGATCCAGACCAGTACACCTGCGCACAGCTGCGTGCCGTCCTTCTCTCGATGCGCCCATCCACCCATGACGCCACCTTCATGACAACAGCCGAGGAGTTTGCCGATGAGCTGATGAGGGAGAACCGCACCACCTATGCCCGAATGGTCGGGTATGTCAGCAGAGGTTTCCGTGATTTCATGCGGGGCGATGTGTTCCTCTCCACCATCACGCCGATGGCTATACGTCAATACCAGTCATATTTGGTAGGCAGCGGGCTCAACGACACATCGGTGGGGATATACATGCGCACCGTAAAGACTATCATCAACCGAGCCGTGAAGCTACGTCAGGTGTCGTACGATGTGCATCCGTTCTCCCTGACCACCATACCGACCGCACAGGAACGTGAGCTGGATATCACCGTCAGCGAACTGCGAGCCATCCGTGATGCTGAGATCAGGAGTTACGACCGCCGCAAATACCGCGACCTGTTCCTGCTCTCCTACTATCTGGGCGGGATAAATTTCATCGACCTCACGCGGGCAGACCTCCGAGGTGACACGCTTGAATATATCCGCTACAAATCACGGAACACCAAACGCGGAAGCCGTCAGGTGTCGCTCACGATCCAGCCAGAGGCACGCGCAATAATCGACCGCCACATCGACAAAAAGACGGGGCGCATCTCTCTCCCTGGCATCAAGTATGTTTCCCTCCAGAACTACATCAATAAAAGCCTGAAGGCCGTAGCGAAAGACTGCGGAGTAAAACACCATGAGCGCGTATGCTGGTACACCGCCCGCAAGTCCTTCGTACAGCACGGCTTCGATCTGGGTATCACGCTCGAGGTGCTGGAGTACACAATAGGGCAGTCAGTGAAAACCAACCGCCCTATATTCAACTACGTCAAGATCATGCGCCGTCACGCGGACAACGCCATCCGCCAGATCATCGACCAGTTATCAAGTCCACCTTCATGTCCATAGCCTCGGCAATGGCCTGCAAGGTGTCGAAGCGCACGCTGTACCTCCCAGCCTCAATGCGTGCGATGTTCGCCTGCTTCATACCTGTCATGTCCGCGAGCTGCTGCTGGGTAAGTCCTCGCTTTCTTCTCTCCTCTGCTACACGCATACCGATGCGTTGACGCTCCACCATGTTCGTACGTTCCTCATTCATTTCTTGCCCTCCTTGTAATAGCATTGTACTTTGTAACCACTCTGTGACATCGGAACGACCAGCTGGCGTGCCTCCTTGTGGAAAACGTTCAGCTTCACCGATACGATGTCGGAATAGGGGAACAGCTTCCCCTCATTCCTCATAATGTTCCTGATGTGCGTTTGATCATAGAGAAACATGAACAAATGCGCCATCTTCTCGCCGTTCTCGACATAGTGCTGTATGAACGCACACAGGCAATTCGCTGGGTGTATCTTCACGTCACACACCTTTCCATCTTCTCTCTTTACCCTGACCACCCCGTAGGTAGTCTTGTAATCTACTCTAAGCATAATTGTATAGTGTTTAGTGGGGAGGTTTCCCTCCCCGTGGTTAATGATGTTATTTGTTCTCTCCGATGATGTAGCGGGCGGCCTTCTCTGCGCGAGAGGAAGCCCAGACGATCATCTTGTTATCCGATTTCAACGCCTTCAGCCATCCCTTCAAATAGGCCACGCTGTTCTTGAATGCCTTAGCGTTATCCAGCCCTGCCTTGTTGCAGAGCATCGCAGCACCAAGCTCGGCCACCAGTTCCTCCCGTGAGTAGTCCTTGCTCCCGAAGGCTGCCATCTTGTTATCCTCCTCACGGTCACAGCGTGATTTCTTCATGGTTGAATGTGTCAGCTCATGGAACGTGGTGCTGTAGTACTCCTCCACAATTTCGTACTGGTTGATCTTCGGCACGACCACCAAGTCCTTCGATGGTGAGTAGTATGCCTGACCGCTCGGCTTGTCGTTCTGGAAGGTCAAGCCATCCTCACGCTCCACGTAGCCGTTGATGATGTCCTCGCACTCCTCTATCGGCTCATGCTCCTTCGGCTCGATCTCCTTCACCTTGCTCTCGATACCCTCGCAATCGTCAATATGGAACACGTTGTAGTATTTCAGCAGGGGATAGGTGCAGATACGTTCCTCCTTCTCCCCGTTCTCATTCTCCACCTGCTTCTTGAAAGCCGTCTGCTTGAAGAACACCACCATGCCAGCCTTCGCGCCCTTCTTCAGCTTACCGCCGTTATCCTTGATCTGCTTCCATGTCAGCCACTCGCCAGACCTGCCGAGCAGCATCTGGTTGAGCATTGAATAAGGTCTGCGTGATGTGTAACTGATAGCACCGCCATCCTCCAGAGAAGCACCCGTCCAAGGTCTCTGCCAAGGGCATACACCCTTCTCCAGTTGCTCGATCACTCTGTCCGTTACCATCTGGTAAACATTCACTCTTTCATTACCTGTAGTTTTCATTTTCTTGCGCCGTTGTTAAGGTGTGCCGCACCATTCTAAATGTGAATAATTATATTTTTAGGGTGGGAGGGAAGCCCCTCCCTGACTGATGTTTAATACATTCCAAGATATTTGCCGATCTCATAGCGGACATCGAAAAGACATTTAACACCGCTTCCACAATCGTTGGTAAGAATGATATTCGCATGGGCAAGTGCCTGCACCTCATAAACCGAAATTTTCACATAAGTCATAGGTGTCCAGTCGTACTCGTCCTTTGTCTTGTTGTAGAACTTGTGAAGAGCATCGCGGTAGGCTTCCTCTCTGGCTTTCTGCATTCTCTCTACCTTCGCATTCTTTACACGGTTGGCGTTCATCTTCTTCCACATCTTGCAGAAAACGTCCTTGTCACAATCTGCATCGGCCATCATATAAACGAAATTGATGCACTCGAACTCATACTCGCTGACCTCAACACCTGTCCTCTTTTCAAACTCTTGCTTTGTCATAATTTCCTTGCCGAATTACGGTTGCCGCCCGATCTAAATTATTGTTTTATTGTTTGATGTTGCAAAGATACAAAGAATATTTTATATAATATCATATTTGATATAAAAAGTGTTGATTTTTTAATCTTTTTAACTAAAACGCCCGTAAAAACCGTAAAAAAGAGGGTTGTCCTCGCGGATTTCCCTCTCAAAAACCTGTTTCAAACGATGAAAAATGATCACCCCCTTTCCACGGTCATACATTATGGCAATTTTACGTATTTCTTTCGTATGATGATAACGGCAGCAGTCAGTCCGATGGCTATTAATGCCAATCTTCCGCACCAAATCTGGAACCACTGCCAGCCGTTGAGCTTCCTCGGCACCTCCCTGACATCAGTTACACGTACCGTGTCCCTCTGGGCGATGTAGATCGAGTCATATTTGACACGGTCACGCCACCTTGTGTGCCATCTATCGGTCGTGATCCTGACGGTATCACCCATGACCACCTCCCGAATGTATATGCTGTCCGAGAGATAGATGCTGTCGCGCTCTATCTGGGTACTCACCAGCGTGTCAGCCCTGACCACCTCACGTTCCACCACCCGCACGCTCCTGCATCCCGTCAGCAGGAACGCAATGACGAATGCCACCATCAGCAGCACCACGTCCACAATAACCATTGTCCTCTCTTTCATATCCTCACGTATTTATTCAGTCCATCGGTTAGCCTCCCAGATACGGCGGGTAACCAGTCCTCCCAGCTTCTTGCCGCCGCTGTTCACCCACCGAAGGAACTGCTCCTGTATCTCCCATGTTTTCCTCCCTGACTGAATGTACTGGAGTAGGGTGGAGGTCTTCAGCGCACCCACCCCGCAGTTGTATGCAAAGTCCACCAGAGCATCGAACTTTCCCTGCGTGTCCACACGGGATAGTGTCTTGACGTATTTCTCGGCCGTCTGCATATCGGCACGCAGCAGTTCCTCCGCACGCACCTCGCTGATACGGTCACCCTTGCGCACCCCTCCCGTATGTCCGTAGCCGATAGTCCAGACACCTTTGGCATCCTGATACGCCGTGAGCCGTAGCTGCTCAAACTTCTTCAGTCGGTTTATTAGAATGTCACTGCTTCTCATCTTTCCTGCTCCTCCTTTGTTTAGCCTGCATCTCCTCACCTTCAAATGTGACAGCGACACGATCCTTGCACCCGCGCCTACCGCACAGCATAGGTCTCATCGCCTCCACCATGCGCCCGTTCCTCGCTACGGCAATCTGCAGGCTGTGTACCATCTCCTCCACCTGCTCCAGACGGGTGCGCAGATCGTCACGCTCCTGCCTGAGATGCTGCCTGTCCTCCTTCAGTTCCACGATGTACGCCTTCTGCTCATCTCGGTCACGCTTCACGTCCTCGATCAGCTGCTGGTACATATCCTGCATTTCTTTGGCTGCGGTTGTCTCAGCCTGCTCCACCTCGGCCTTCTCCTTTCGGCGGTTGTACCTCCATGAAAAGAAATACCCCAGACCACCACCACCGAGCAGCAAACTAACTACGTTAAAGATATCAGCAAATGTTATTTCCATCACTACCTCCTTTTTACGTTCTTTGGTTGGTGTATTATATTAGAGCGTTCACCTGTGCAGCAATGCTTCTTGCAATTCTCTGCGTGAAAGTGTTCGGGTGTATCTGGTCACTTGAATAGATACCATAGGTGTACGGGCTGTAACCGCTGATATTGTAACCATCCACGACAGGTATCGCCATATAGTTGCACATCTTGATGATGAGGTCACGTTTGGCCTCTTGCTCAGCCACCGTTCTCGTTCCTCTCTTGATAGGTGTCACGCATACGATGGTGGCCTCTGGGAACTTGTTCTGCAATGTTTCCAAGCACCAACGCAATGACGAGCAGATTGTGAGCTTCGTCAGGTTGCCGTAGTTCTGCGATACAACCGTATCGAAGTCATCCGTGATTACGCTGTCATTTGTACCCATAGCGATGAAAATAAGATCGGGTTTCTCAGTCGTACCGCCCAAGCCAGTAGCCACCGTTGTATCAATCGTGTATGTCGTGTTGTTGCTCTTGATAGTCCATGAGATCTGCTCGCCCAAAGGAGTAACGAACTGCAACAGCTTCAGCACCTCGTTAGGTAGCGTTCTGTTATGTGCTGTACCTGAATGCGTGAAGTCCTGCGTGGTGTCCTCCCAGTTGCAGATTGTTGCCAGACCTTCCGCAAGGTTGCCGAAGTCAACCTGCGTACCCTTCATCGGGAACGACATACCCAGCTCTCCCCTCACGAACTCACCGATGTCGGAGGCATCGTAAGATGTAATGCTGTCACCCATTGCATACATGCGCTTTCCGTGGTTCTTCATGGCAAATGCGGCAGTTGTCGCGTATTTCTGTATGCGTATTCCGTCAGTGTTCTTTCCGTTCACATACATATAAAAGTCGCTGTCCGTATTGTTGCATACCAAGATGTCACCCGTAAGGTCGGTATCGCTTAGGTAAGCCTTCAATACACCCGTAAGGTCGGCAATGAGATAGCCACGGTAATTGTTGAAGGAGCGGAACTTTACCTTTGCCACGTCTCCCTTCTTCATCAGGAACGGAATGCCGAAGCCATAATATCCGTTATATGTGCCAGCCGAACCAGTGACAGGCATCATGCTTGCATCTGCGTAGGTGTCATCTACGATTATTGTATCGTCATGCCTATACGGAAGTTTCTTTATCATTGAGAGGCTGGTATAACCAGACACATAGAGGTATGCCGCACCTTCCTGACCGACCTCAAAGACACCACCGCAACTATTTGAGTTAGTCAAATAATACAATGCTTTCTCGTCAGCATCACCGACTATTACGGGTTTAATGTTGGAAAGTCCCTTTGTCTTGATCGCGAAAATATCACCTTTCTTGCAGGGTATTCGGATGCTTGAAAAACTTGCATTTGTAACTGATGTTATGCTTGCGCCAATAGCTGTGGTATTGTAAGCCTTTCCCGTAACGATCTGCGATGAGTAGTTGATCTCCCTCAACACCTTCTCATATCCGTTTTCCATCTCGGTCTGCACACCGTCTATCTTGTTGTCAAGAAGCGTGATTTTCGACTGCCAAGCATAGAGGATAATTGTATGCACATCGTCACTATTAGCCTTGCAGAAACGCACATATCTTGCGTTGGCTGGAATCTGTACGGTTGTCTCCACGGTACATGGGGAACCGCTGATGAATGAACTCTCCGAATTGGATGAGTAGAATGCAACAGCAAGTCCAGATGTTGTGCCAGCAGTTGCACCGATGGTAACACTCAGCCAGTTTGCACCTATCGGGATAAAGTTTGTTGTCATTCTCCATGCTCCTGCTCCTGACGATTCTGCACCTGAAGTGTTGATATATTTTCCTGTCGTGAAAGTGTATGTGCTGGCAACGCTTATCGTTCCGTCAGCTACCCTGTCATACAACTCTGGGTAGGCATCCGCGCTGCGAAGCAGAGCATCGCTATTGGCGAACTCCGTACTGATGGAAGTATCTTCCACCTTCTGCCCCGTTGCGAACTTTCCACCACCTCCACCACTTGCGCACTGGTATTGTGTTCCATCATAGAACACCTCCAGAACATCGCCTGCATCCCAGCTGTTTGATGATGAAGCCTGCTCTCCGTTATAGTAGAGTGCCTTTGCTCCCGTTCCGTTGATGTTCAGGGTTACGCTGTCAGCCGTATTCCCGTATGTCATTTTGATACGGATGCAACCGCCGTTTGTCAGGGCGTAGCCCGTTGCGCTGATCGTCTTTGCCGCAGTCGCAGCCGCCGTGTCGCACACGTAATACCCGAGCATGGCCACCAGCTTGTCGAGCGTTGCCTTATCATCCGCAGACATCAGCCCTGCCTTCGATGCCGTAGCTGCCAAGATCGTGAACGTGGCAAGAGTCTCGGCATTCCCTCCGATGGTGGCCTTCAATGCCTCCGTGATCTTGGTAGTCACATCATCGCCAGCCGTGGTGTCTTCAAACTCCATGTGGTTCAGCATTCCGTCAAGCGTCTTTTTGTCCTCAGCAGACATCAAACCAGCCTGCAATGCCGTGGCAGCCACGAGTGTCAATGTTCCGAGAACATGGGCATTGCCTCCCACCGTCACCTCCACGTCCAGCATGGCCTTCGTAGCCTGCTGCGCTGACGGGGTGTTGTACACGAAAGCCATCGTGTCGAGAATGGTCGTAATATTGTCGAACAACTGCTGCAGGGCAGAGTTGATCGTATCACCCGTACAGCCTCTTGTCTCGCCTTCCGTCACACTACCAGACAGACGCACACCGATGTCCACCACCTCCTGTGTCCATGAGCCGTTGTAACGGAACACTCCATAGCATCCGTTCTCAATGGTGACCGCATCACCATAGCCCGTGTACGAACCGCTACCCGCAAGATAGAATACGTTGTAGTCAGGGTTACCAACATTCCCGCTATGCTGAGCCACACCGCCGAACATATACCCGCCTGCGATGCTGTTGATGATCGTCAGCAGGACATCTTGCAGGATAGCACCCGTTATCTCCTCATTGCCGTTCGTCTTTATGACATTGGCAACCGCCGCTTTTAATTGACTGAAATCTGCCATAATACTATTCCGTTATATCAAAGTCGTTGTTAAAGTCATCGTTAAAGTCACCCTTTATGTTTATCGGGAACAGCTTCACGTACGGGAGCTTCTTCAGTATGCTGTCCGTAGTGAACTCCATCTCCACGCTCGCCAGATCACCCTGCACCTCCCACTTGGGTGTCATGAGGAACGTGTCGCTGGTGTACTGACGCCCGTACTTGTCCGTCACCAGAACATGATCCGCCATCCGTATCATACGCATGACATCGAGCAGGTATTCAGGGGCAAGCGCAGTGCAACGGTACGTCTTCTCGCTGATCTGCTTCTCAGGGAAGAATATCCCGTCACGCTTCTCACCCTCCTCCTCAAAATCATAGTCAGGCTTACCCAGCTCCGTGTCGAAATACACCTTGTTATGGAACTTGTTGCTCCCGTCATACTCATAGACTATGCGGCCACCCTGAAAGATGAAGTCCTCCTCGTCCCACCATTCTATTTTGAGATACGGGGAAATATCTCCCACCACCGTGAACACATCGCTGAACCAGTTATCCACCCCATCCGACAAACGGATATAGTACCTCCCCTCTGGTATGGAATATCCGAACGGCAGCCACGCGGGGTACACTATCACATCATAGTCCGTGAAGCTCTTGACCACCAGACCAGTGTCGCTCAGTGACGTATAGAGATTCGTCACGTAGTTCCCATCAAGGTCAAACAAAAACGCACTCGATACTCCATTGTTCCTGTGCGCCCTGATGATCTGGAACGGCGGCACGTACGATGTCTCGCAGTACAGCGGATATGTCTGCCCGTAGGCGTAGCTCCTGCGGTGGTTCTGCAGGTTGATGTCCGTATAGAACGGTAATATGCTTGTATTTGCCTTCATTCTTCGTCCTCCTCGTCATTATTGATTACGTATGTAGGATATCCCAGCGTCACCTTCGCAATGCGTGAGAGAAGCTGCATTGTCATTTTCTGCACCTCCCCGTCACCGATGGTCGTGCGCACCAGTTTCTGTATATCGAGGTCATTGATCCCGCACGGCACTTTCACCTGCTGCGTCCTTCCGAGCATGATGCCGTCAGCCGTGGCATCCGTTCCGTTCACCTTCAGCGACCATGACGGCATGTTGTATGTCAGGTAGTTCGGCTGCAGTGCCACCATTGCAAGATATCCGTTCTGCACCACGTACTGCTGTCCTCCCGCACTGATGTTGACCATCGGCAATGTCATGACACCTCCAGAGCTCACCGCCGCCATCAAGGCGAAGCCGTCCTCGCTGACGTTTGACGGATTGAGCAGAATATAGTCAATATCCGCGTTGAAGCCTGAGATGTTCACCTCCTCAATCTTGCCGCGCTCCACGAACGTACCCACCACCTCGATAGGCTGACCACGGAACACGTCCGTAGCTTCGTCCATCCAAGCATACTGATAGCGCTCCGCCATGTCCGACTTGGAGTATTGCCACTCCCCCGTCAGGTACGACCATGCACGACCAGAGCGCGGGTTGATCATGTTCGTCAAATCTGCACCCACCGCACGCGAGCCGCTGTATGTTCCTCCATTCTTGAAAAACGAGATGTGCTCGATACGCAGCTTGTTTCCCTCGATGAACCAATACAGCCCGTACACGTTCTTCAGCATGGCCAGCACCGTGCCGAGCGTTATCGGTGCGTTCATCGCAGGCTGGCTGTACTCACCCCGCAAGAGATTCGTTTTCTGGGTGATGAATAACGTACCACGCTGCACGCTTGGCTTCACGGGATTCGTCAGCCCGTAGAGGAACTGGCTGTATTCTGCCGTAGCATCAAATGTCAGCGTGCTATCCACCTTCGCCAGCAGAGCCTTTATGGTGGTAGTCAGTGAGTAGGCATCCCGCAGGGTGAACACCTTCTGCTGCGACTGCGAATCGGTGTATGACGGAACGGCCACCCAGATAGAGGCGTTTCCCCACAACGTGCGTGCAATAGGCTGGAATCGTTTCCCGACCACTACAGGGGCAACATAGTACTTCCCGTCATCCGTTCTTCCCCACGGAGTAGGATCATCCGACAACACACCAGAGATAGCACCTATCGTTGCGTTTCCCAGCGTAAACCGCATGACCTTGAAAGATGAAAGATGCCCCATATACACGTTTGCATACAGCCACGCCGCACCTGCTGGCACGGTGATCGGCTGTTCGTCATATTCATACGTATAGTTCGTTCCGTACGGCTCTGCGCTGATGAAATCTCCGTTTGCATCAAACCACGTTATGAACGGAACGCCATTACCTCTCATCCTTCCGCTGAAGGCAAGCTGCCTGCCTGCCGTCACCTGATATTTCCGACATGAATAGTCATTGTTTGCCGTCCATACTCCGAGAGGATTCACGAAGCCATTATACAGCGTATCATCCGGGTTTATCACCACCGTCACCAACGGCGCATAGGTGGAGCAATATCGGTAATTGCGGTTGTACCCCACCAGATCATCCTCTGGCAACGGCTTGTTTGTCGCAACGTCCGTCAGCACACGCGTGTACATTCGGTACGTCCTCTGCTCCGCGTTCACCGTTCCCGATCCTGCATCGTTGTCAAACGTGAAATCCTCATTATCCACCTGCACGCTGCTCTCATCACCGTCATACGTTGAATAGTGGTGGTACATCACCACCGCATCACTCTGCCGTACTATCTGGATAGTGGAAACACCTACCGCAACGGGCTTGGGACCTATCGTCTCGGTCGTGCAGACAATGACGTAGCCCGTACTCTCCTTTGGTGTCAGCCACCCGCTGTATTCTCCCGTATTGTTGTCATACGACAAAGTGCCGATGTACAAGCCATTGGCGGCAGGTAAGCCTGTTCCCGATATCGTTATCTCCCTTTGTATTGAGTCGAGGTTGAAATTGTAGTGTTCCACCATCGCCTCATCATCGTCCACCGCACTCGCATCCTGCTCCCAGACCATACCCGAAAGCATGCACGTCACCTTGCTGTCACCAAGCACATAAGCCTGCAAGAGAGGTCGCTTCGTGATATTCACCCGCGACACCTCATTTGTGATCTCCACGAGGTTGTACTCGTTATCCAGACCAGCGAGAATGTCCGTGTACGCATCCTTCGTATCGGGCTGCACCGTAACCTTGCAATCGTCCGTATTGATCACACAGTCGGTGGCATGGAACTGCCCCGTATGGTAGTCCTCCCATGTCGCACCGCCGTCCACCGATTTCTTCAGCACGACAATGAACTGATGCCCGAAGTCCTGTCCTATCTGCTGCATGATGAACTGGTAATCGTCACCGAGGAACACCAGCTTCGAGCCGATCTTCTCACGGAAGAAACGCTGCCCCGTCTCCATCGTGTACTCGATGTTGACATCGTCAGGATAGACGGGATATACCTGCCCGCCGTCCAGCATCCATTTATACATCACGTTCCTCATTGCACCTTCACCTTTCGTTTGACGTTCTTATACTCATACACCATGTAGCCGTTACCAGCATACACGCGGCTCTCTCCCTGCTGTCTTATCTGCCGTACGTCATCACTTAGACCGGAAATGTCTGTTCGTCCGTCCACAACGACATTAAGCCCGTCAGCGCGATATGCGCCCATGTATTTCTCCGCGAACGTGCCATCGTTCAGGGCATTTATTACGCTCGGTATCTCGGTGCGGTATTTCCTGCTGCTCCTCTTGTTGATCACGGCAAAGAACTCCCCACCTTCCGCACGTCTTCTTGTTCCGTCCTTCTTTCGTCCGAGGTCGATATCATTACCTGACTGGTGGCTTCCACCCTCCAGCAGTTCCACCGTTCCCTCGCCGTACTCCTCAGTGTTGCCGACCATCTGCGCTGCCTTTATTTTCGACAAAGCAAACGAGCCCCACATCACGGCAAGGGCAGGGATAGCCCACGGGAAGCCCAGCTGCGACCAGATCAAGGATGATGCCGTCACCATGTTAGACACCTGCTGCAACGCCTGTATGGCCATCTGCTGCTTCTGTGCCTTCGCCTGCTCCTGCAAGGCCTTCTGCTCATTCTTCTTTGCAAGGTCGAGTTCCTTCTGCGCCATCTGCACATTGTTCGCATATCCATTTGCACGCGCCTCAATCTCAGCCAGAAGCACATCTTGTGCCCTGTCCACCTCACGCGTGGCGAGTTCCGCTTTCTTGTCAGCCGCCTGCACGTAGGCATCCATGAACTCGTTCAGGCTGTCCACCGCATACTGCACGCTGGTACTGATAGCCTCCTTTTTCTCATCCGAGAGATTAAGCCCCAGAATGTCGTAGATATCCCGATTGCCCTTGTTCTGCTCCAGAGCCTTGTCGATAGCCGCTATCTGCTCATCAATGATGGCCTTCTCCGTTGCGGTGAGTATCTTGCCGTCACGCTTGTATGTGTCGAGTAGTTTCTGCAAGCGTTTCTTCTCGGCCTCCAGACGCATCCGTGTCTTCTCGTTCTCACTCGTTTCAAGGTTGTCGATCTGCAGTTCCGCCAGTTGTTTCTCCTTCTGGGATGCCTGCTCGTCAAGCCTTATCTGCTCCTGCTTGGCTTTTTCTTCATCCTTGCGTTTCTTTTCCTCTGCGGCCTGCAAGTCCTTCGATTCCTTTTCATATATCTCCGCGAGTTTCTGCTGCTTCTGTTTTTCAAGGTTTACAATGGTTTCCGTCAAAGCTGTGCGTGCCTTCTCCGTCAGGTTCTTGTCCTCGTCAAGTTTACGCTGCAAGTCCTCCTTCTGCCGTTCATAGGAAAGCATCACAGCCTCCCTCTCTCGGTTGTACTTGTTCTCAATCAGCGCTACCGAAACGTCCTCGCTCTTGCGTATCGCATCGCGCTCATTCTTCTCCCTTTCCTGACGCGCTTTTTCTGCGGCCTTTGCAGCCTGTTCCGCTGCGCGTTCCGAACTCTTACCGCTTCCCTTTGACGATCCACCGCCACCACTGCTGATTGTACCGCCACCGCCACCTGCGGTTCCACCAGACGAAGAATTACCTGTGAGTACGTCCTTTGACCTGCGTTCGTACTCATCCCTCATCTTTACGGTGGCATCGATAGCCGCCTGATACATCATTTTCTTGGCACGGATTGTAGGAACAAGATTCGTAGCCGCACCTCCCAGCTTGTCAAGCTCCTTCTGCAGTTTCAGGATATCCTTGTTATATTGAGCCACCACATTATGCGCAACGGCCTCCTTATGTCCTGATCCGCTTAGGTAGCTTATCTGCTTGTCCACCTTTGAGGATGAGCCATCACCACCGCCGTTCAGCTTCTTTAGCATAGCTGAAGCCCTACCCGCTGACGTAGTGAGCGTATCAAACATTCGTACTGCTGACGCGAGCCAATCCACGAGCGTTTTCAGCAGACCGTTCGACTGGTTGATATGCAAGTTCAATCCCTCCCAAGCGGATGAAAGAGATTTCAGTGCGCCATCGAGATTGTCAGTCATCGTGTCCGCCATCTTCTTTGCCGTGCCATTGCAGTCGGAAAGTTCTTCATGCAATTTCCTCACCGCATCCGTACCTGCAAGGAACGTGTTGAAAGCAGCCACGCTACGCTTGTCCGTAAGCTGTAACGCTTCACCGAGGTCGATGCCCCGATCCCTCAATGTCTCAAGACCATTTACCAGCGTTTCAAGGTTGGTCACTGGCTCGCCCAACGACTTTGCAAGATCACCGTTGGCATCCGCAAGGTTAAGAATGATGTTACGCGTTGCCGTAGCTGCGCTTGAAGCATCAAAGCCAGCATTTGCCAACTGACCAAGCAACGCCAGCACCTCCTCGATCTCAAAGCCGAAGGCATTGGCCACAGGCGCAACCGTTGAGAGGGAGCTGTTCAGCGACTGGAACGACAGCGCACTCTTAGTCGTAGCCGCCGCCATCTTGTCCACGAACTCCTCAGTGTGTGTGGTGTCCTTCTCAAACATACGGAGAGCCGCACCTGTCAAGGATGCCGCATCCGCAAGTGACGCACCCGTGGCCTGTGCGAAGTTCAGCACCGCAGGTGACATATTCAAGATGTCCTGTACCGAGTAACCGAGTTTTGCCAGCTCCGTCTGCAACTGCGCAACCTCCGAAGCCGTGAATACGGTCACGCTACCCAACTGCTGCGACTGATCCGTTAGCTCCTTTATCTGGTCTTTTGTCGTTCCGAGAATGGCCGCTAAAGTACTTATGCTCTTTTCGTACTCGCGAGCCGTGGCGATGTTATCCTTCATCACTCCAACGGCTGCTACGCCTGCCGCCATCCATGAGCTTATACCAAGTGTCAGCTTGCTTGCTACAGACGCAACACCTCCCATGCTGGATTTCAAGCTACCGAACATACTGCCGAGGTTACCCCATGCCGATGAATAGTTACCGACATTCAGCTGGAACTTACCCGTAGCCTCCTGCAGTTTCTTCATCTGCTCATAGATGGCCGCAGCCTGCTTCTCCATGTTGCGCCCTGCCTCGGTGTTCTTCCTCTCCTCCGCAGTCAGCTTGTTCAGCTCTATCTTCAGCCGTGAGTATTCTGCCGACAACTGATTGTAGCTGCCCTTCACGTTCAGCGCCTCTTTCGCCGCCACCTTGTTCAGGTTGTTCTGCTCCCTGATCTGCTCCTTCAGCTTGGCTATCTCCTTGGCTGTCTCCGACTGAGCAAAAGCAAGATCACGCTCTGCCTTCGCCAGACGCTCCGCATCGGAAGCCGCCCCGCGAATCTGCTGCCTTCCCTGCTCGGTCGCACCCGTCACCTTCTGCTGCGCCTGCGCGGTTGTCTTTGCCTCCGCCTGCACCTTCTGCAGTAGTGAGGTGTAAACCTGCTCCAGTTGCTCCAGTTGTGCCACCAGCTTCTCGATTGAATCATCGGGAATTATCAGGTCGCTGTACTTTATCGGATTCTCAGCCATTTTTATAATATTCGTTATTTTCTTTATATTTTCATTCTAAGCGGTTTTCTTTCCGCAGGTATGTAATTTATCATTCAAGGGATTTCAACGCCTTAGAGCGCGTTTATTTGCGCCCTGCGCCTGTTCTTTCGCCAGATTGTACGCCGCATAGTATTCCATGACGGTCATACCCTTCGCATCCTTGCCTATCGACTGCGTGATGAGCAGGCACATTCTTTCGTACTGCCTTTCCTGCTCCACCTCCGCACCTTCGCTACCGCTCCACCTTCTGGGCTTGCCGAACATCACCAAGCGGTCGGTCACCGCATCGATCATCTTCTTTCGCTCCTCGGTATATCCCTCAGTGACAGCCTCCAGCATGAGCATCGTCCTCTCCTTCATCAGGTCGTAATACTCCTTCGTGCTTGCCACATCGAAGATGGCGGGATAGCATACCGTCAGCTCGTCATCGATTTTTTTTTTGACCTCCGTTGTGAGGTCTCTCATCTCGTTGTACGGCACTCCGTTCAACAATTCGTACGTGCGGCGCAGTCCCGCATCGCTTATGTCCTCGCAAGGCTTCCCGTCCACCTCCGCCACCAGTGCCATGAAGGCAAGATGTTTCGGGGAGCACTCATTTAGTATCATATAGACGTTCTGCCTGAGGTTCTCCATCTCCCTGCCTGCCTCCTCCTTTTTGTCGTTACGGATGAAGGCCGCCACCCTCTGCAGGTGGTTGTCAAGAGCCGACAGGTCACCACCTATCCCCGCATCCACCATCACCAGAGCGTTGTACTTGTGGAAACGCCGCATCGGCAGCTCATCGATGGCATCATACACGCTCACGTCATGCTTCCCGATCTTCGTCTTTCTCATATCAGCACGCGTGTTATGGGTGTGGCAAGGAACGGCAGCACCAGCCACCGCACATCAAGCAATATCACGGCAAAGACAAACGACACCGCCACGCACGCCCACCATGACAGGCACAGCGAGCAGTTCGCCATCTCCGCCAGCAGTCTATCCCCGTGCACCTGCAGCCATTCTATGCCGCCCCATTTCCGTGCGAGCAGCAAGGCGAAGGCCGCCAAGAGTGCCACGATCAAAGTTCTCGTTATCATATACAGGCATTGTTAATTCTCATCTCACCATCAAAGCGGTAGGCCGCAAAGGGCGACATCATGTACTGGTTGTCCACCTCGTCCATAGTGAAGCCCTGAAACACGTTCTCCGCTCTCTCATATATCCGTGCCACGCTGATGCTTCCCTCGCGTATCCACGCCTGACCGTTCAGCACATGCAGCACGTCCTCCTTCACCTTCTCAGTATCACGCTCGTCATGCTCGTCAATGGTGCGGATATCCACCCAGACGATAAGCGAGAACGGCGAGCGCAAACGGCTCGTCTCACCAGCAGACCATGTGACCTGCTGCGGCTCATCCATGACAAAGAAACAATAGTTCCCCAGCCTCTGGTCGGGTGTCAGCAGAAGGTACTCACGCTTGCCCCTGTACCAGTTGGGCGTGAAATATTTCTGCCCGTTCTGCACCTTCACCAGACGCTCGCACCTGCCGAACACATGGTCGAGCCATAGGCAGTTCGCTGCAAGCCCGTCCTGCACATATCCGATCACCCTGTCAAAGAGGTGCGGGTGCTGCCGTTTCTCTATTCTCTCTAAGCCCATAGTATTGCCCTCATTCGTTGTATCATCTCATCCATGATCCCGCCCTCATGCAAAAGACGCGACCACCTCTCGTCAGTCAGTCCGAAATTCTTCATCCCGTACTTGTTCATGATACCAGCCGCGTAGTTCGTTTCAGGTAATATATATATGCTCTCCGCACCGAAGCCCACACCGAGGTCGTTATGGAAGACACCCGTTATGTAGAGGTTGGGGGCATCGGGATTGCGCTTTGCCGCGTAGGGGTAGGATAGTGATCCCTTCCATGCCGCGTACCTCCCTGCACTCTCCTTTGAATGGAACCATCCGTTTGGTTTCAAGTCCTCGCTGTAATACGGCCGTAAGTCCTTCCCGCTGCTCGCCTTACCCTCCAAGAGCTGCTCGCGCTGCGAGGTGATGATCTCCTCACGGCGTTTCTCGAACACCTCCCTCTGCATCGTTCCGTCCATCGCGGCCTTCAGCATACGGGCATTGGCCAACAGCGTCTCTGGCATCATACGGTACGGTATTTCACGCCGACAGGTCGGCAGGTTAGACAAATGCGGTCGATGCCGCGAGTATCAATATCAAGAGCCTCGTAAGCCTTCTTCAGTTCATACCCCAGACCAGTAGCCCGTCCGTCAGTGTTGCCGTCCACCTCATAGAGCAGTTCATTACGGCTCGCGTTGGACTGGTTTCTGTTCACCCTGACATTCGGGTTCAGTGCCAGCGTCCTGAGTATTGTTGCCGCCATCTGCCTTTGCAGAACGGTGGCGAAGATGTCACGCTGAGAGATGATGAAATCGGTGAGATCGCAGGCCACCGTCACCTCAACATTCATTCCGTAGTTCAATGTATTCGTATAGACGTTCTCGCTGATATCCCACAATTCAGGGTATTCGGCGAAATCATCCGAAGCGGGAACACGGAACGGCGAGATGTTCAGGTACTTTGTCAGCTCCCTCCATCCTGCAAGGTCACCGATATTGCACGTACCGCACGGCTCTCTGCTCCAATCCTTGCTGACATTGATAGCCTCCATCCCCACGGGCAGCTCGTCCTCGTCATAGACAAGATACCATGATCCCCCGCTGTCCTTGTCACCACGGATATAAGGCAGATACCAGTCCGTCAGGTCAAACCATTGGAAGCCGCCGTTCGTGCGGGTGTACTCCAGATCAGCCGTGTACAGCGGTTCAACACGCGAAGAATGGAACAGGTACACACGCACCGTTCCCGTACCGCCCGTAAACTGCAGTCCTATACGCCCTATCTTTGCCGTGACACCCATCGCATACGCTGGTGTTATCTCCATTCCCACCAGACGGCCTTTCGGCTCAATGGAGGCGTTTATACGACCAGCACCATCAAAGAACGTCCTACGCTCCAGCAGGTTCTTGCTCTCCTTCAGGATGCTCTTGATCTGGAGGAATGTCTGCACCACCTGTGCCGCGCACTGGTCACCCAAGTCCATGAGGAAATCATTGAGGATCGAGAACGGTTGCCATTTGTCGGTGGCGGTTGTCGGGTCGCTTGCCGTATTGTCAGCCATAGCGATGTAAACGTCCTCACCCTTACGCACCTTGTTACCCTTCTCATACTCCACTGCATTGCTCCACTCAGGATATCGCATGTAGTAGTCCTCGGGCATCACGCACCGCACATTCTCCAATGTCACCAACGGGTGCGCTCCCTGATAGGTCAATCCGCTCGCGCTCTCTGTCAGTGATTCATCCAGACGGTCTTCTGGCGAGTAGCCCTGCTGCCACCCGACCAGTCCTCGCATTGCCTCCTGTATCTCCTTGATTCGTATCATTGTCTTTCAGTTAAAAAGGGGAACGGGACACTATCGCCCGTCCCCCTGCTGACACATAAACACTATCACGTATGACGCTTAGGTCGTGAAGTCGAAGTCCGAAGCGTTGGCCACGTACACAGGCATTGCAATCGGAGTACCTGTAGCAGGTGCTGCGATCTGTGCCTTCATGATGGGGTTGGCAACGGTGCTCGGTGCGCTGTTGTAGGCGATGATGAATGCCACGTCAACGGAGAAACCGAAGTACTCCTTCACGTTGCAGGTCATGTCCGCACTTGCGTCACCAGCGATGCTGCTCTGGTCACCCACTGCAGTGTAGTAGTGAGAGCCTACGGGCAGGTCGATGTACGGCAGGCGTACTACGTCCCACTCATGGAAGTTCGCGCTTGCACGGCGCAGAGCCTCACGGTCAACGCGGGTGAGGACACCCACATTACCGTCAGCAACGGCATAGAATGTACCGTACTGATAGTCGGCATTGGCGAGCTGGGTTGTGTAGTGCAGCACCTTTCCGTCATACTCCATGCGCTTGTTTACATCATTGTAAACACCGTGCTGGGCGAGCTTACGGATCAGGGCATCCACACCAGCGTTACCGATGATATGGATCATCTCTGGGTATGCGTTGGCACGCATCATCGGGTTGATGTCACCCAGAATCTCGGTGGCGAGCTGGTTGGGAACAGCGAGAGTGTTGCTGCTCACGGTGTACTGGAGTGCATCCTTGTACACCTGTGTCTTGGCAGCCTCCAGAGCTGCGATTGCGGCGGTGTCAAGAGAAGTTGCCAGAGCGCGGCAGATCTTCTCCATCTTACGCTCGAAATCGTGCTGGTAGTCGATCTCGTTGTTCATGTAGAGTGTCGGCACCATTGTGAAGCCCACTGCGTAGGTTGTCCAGACAACGGTGTAGAGTGCTGAGGTGTTCTCATCATCGCTGATGGCACACGCACGCACGTTGCTGACGGTCACGTCCCCGTCATAGTTGATAACTGGAACCTGCACGGTATTGCCGATTGACGCGAAGGCACGGTCGCGCAGGTTCTGGCTGATGATTGAGTTCGGGGCATCGGTCTGCTCAATGAAGAAGTCCAAAGCACCGTACTCTAATGGGCGAGTCATGTTGCGATCCAACTCGGGATTGCTGATACGCCAGTTTTGAAGTCTCGTTGCTACTAAACTCATAGTCGTTGCATTTTAATGGTTGATTGTATTGAGCTTACCCCCTGCCCGTTATCGAAAATTTCAGTTTATCGGCAAAGCGGAGATATTGTTCTCCCTCCATGCCTTGGTCATGGCTTCTTGGAACTGCTTGCTCCCGTTCACCATTCCCTGCTTCATCAGTTGCCGTGCGATGATGTCCTGCGCCTCGGTCTGGGTACGCGCCTGAGTGACGTCCACTGCCACCCCTGCACCTCCACCCTGCGGTGGCTTTGTTCCTGATCCCTCGGCCTTGCGACCTTCGTCAAGAATACCCATTGCCTTCAGCTCCTTCACCAGAAGGTCAGCCGCCGTGAACGGCTCGAGCTGCTTCTCTGGGTTGCGTAACGTCTGCCCGTCTGCATCCTTGAATGTCAGTCTGCGACCTCCGCGCCCGTCATCGATAAATTCGGGATTCATCCCTCTCACCTTTGAC
>Ga0310786_10001146_pt1 | contig 42644 bp, 37 predicted proteins | sample AusTroGonzalo_MG_FD_203881 | JGI IMG/M metagenome (GOLD analysis project Ga0310786, IMG submission 203881) | Bovine rumen microbial communities from tropical cattle in Woodstock, Queensland, Australia - Gonzalo_03 (v2) (version 2) | ecosystem: Host-associated > Mammals > Digestive system >...
ACATCGACGAGCTCCGCACGTACAAGATGGACATCCGCAAGGTCCTCGTCGACAACTCCATCAAGGATGGTCTTGCGACGATCGACGGCAAGTTCATCGAGACGGTGAACTCGATCATCTTCAACTGCGACGAGAACGGCTACAACATCGTGACCGGCAAGAAGCAGCTCATGGACTTCTACGATGGCCTCAACCGCGAGACCTTCGCCGAGGCCAAGAAGCTCCTCCCGCGCGGCAACAAGCAGGGCCGCTTCAACCTGCGCAACTACATCTGCCTCATGAACGACGTGACGGCTCAGGACCTCCTGAAGCTCGATCGCAATGCGGCTGGTGGCGACATTGCGCAGGAGATGTTCAAGAACGGCCTCACGATGGACACGATCATGGGGGTCAAGTGCCTCTTCACGATCAAGTCCGCGCTCGTTCCGGACAACTACGTCTACTTCTTCGCGGCACCGGAGTTCCTCGGCAAGGCGTACTACCTCGAGGACTGGACGATGTTCATGAAGAAGGAGGCGTTCTTCCTCGAGATGTGGTCCTACTGGACCGGCGGCTTCGGCCTCGGCAACATTGCCGGCGTCGCGCTCGCCCGCTTCAACCAGACGTCCAAGACGGGCACTGCGCCCGCCAACTTGACGTTCAAGGACAAGAACGGCGGCTGGGGTCCTGGCGCGGCCCTCTAAGGGTTCCGTCGGCCAAGCAACGGGGCTCGGTCTTCGCGGGCCGGGCCCCGTTCCTTTCTACATCGCAAGGGGTCAGCAATGGACGCAGAGATGATACTCAACAGTTTCATGGACGGGTTCGCGAAGGCCGCGGAGGACGCCGGCCTTCGCGGCGAGCAGGTAAGGGACCTGCTCAAGCTGTCCGTCGACCTCGCCCAGCGCGAGGCGCAGCCCGCCGCGTTCGACGCCGGGTTCGCCACCATGCTTGGAGGGGCGTAATGGCGCTCAAGCCGACAGGCAACAGCGGCTACCTGACGGACGTAGACGTCAGGATCTGGCTCCGGGACAACGACCCCGAGGCCAATCTCCTTCTAGACGATTTCGAGTTCTCCGCGGAGGAGATCAGGACGGCCATGACGCTTACGGCCGACTACTGGAACGAGACGCCGCCGAACATCGGCGTCGCCTACGACTACGACAAGTTCCCCTACCGGTTCGCCCTTCTGCGCGGCACGGCGGCCAACCTGCTGTTCATGGGGGCGCACCGATTCCGCCGCAACCAGCTCAACTACAATGCCGGCGGCCTCACGGTCGACGACCAGAACAAGTACCAGCAGTACGACGCCGCGGGCGCCCGCCTGTGGGACGAGTTCAAGCAGTGGGTCTCGCAGACAAAGAAGTCACTTAACGCCGAGCAGGGGTGGGGGACCATCAACTGACATGGCAGACACCTTCGAGTACGAGGACTTGCCGCTCGCGGTATTGGAGATCCTGCCCTACCACGGGCAGGGCTTCGTGTACAGGTGGGAGCTCAACGACTCCTTCTCCGCGCCGTCGCCTTTCGCGTTTGTGGTGCAGATGGCGCCGACGCCGGCAGGCCCATGGACGTCCCTGTCCGACAGTTTGATCGACACCTACTACTGGGCGGACAAGCGCAAGCCCGTCGGCAAGACGGCCTCCCGCAACTACCGCGTCGTCATGATCGACGCCGAGGGGCGGACCTACGCCTCCCAGCCGGTCATGCCGTTCGGAGACCTCGGCCTCCGGGAGTTCCTCATCGCCCGCGAGATCCTCCGCAAGGAGGAGCTCAACGCCCGCATGATGGCCGGGACGCGCGGCCAGGTGTGGATCGCGGCGGAGTACGGCACCAAGTGCCCGAAGTGCCTCGACCCGATAACGGGACAGGTGCGCGACTCGCACTGCAGCAAGTGCCACGGCACGGGGTTCTACCCCAGTCATTTCGGGCCGTTCGAGATGTGGCTCTCGTTCTCGCAGGCCCAGCACGGCATGTCGCACGACGAGGCCGGCGGCACGAAGGACGACAAGCCCTTCTCCGTGCGGGCCATCGGTACGCCGCGCCTCAAGAAGAACGACGTCTTGCGCGATGTCGCGAGCGGGAAGATGTACTACGTGCAGTCCGTGGCGAACGCCGCGGAGATCCGGCGCATACCGATCGTACAGCAGCTTACGGTGTCGGAGGCGGCGACGACCGACCAGTGCTACGACCTGCCGCGGCGGAAGGGGGCGCGACGTGTATAACGGCATCCCAGACCGGGAGATCCAGCCGCACCACGAGATCGCGGGCAACGAGCTCATCTGCGAGCTCCGCAAGACCCCTACTGTCCTGTATGGCATTTTCACCGAGCTCGTCCAGCAGTTCTGGGCGCAGGGGCCGGAGGACAAGCTGTTCGGGACGCCCGACGTCCAGTGGGACCGCAATCCGGACAAGACGAGGATATGGATAGACACGGAGCTCCGGTGGGAGGCGACGCATCCCGAGTTCCGTCCGGCCATCTACGTCAAGCTGTCGCCCATACAGTGCGGGACCATAACCGGCAACACCACCGGTCTCGTGCGCAGGGATCTCCAGGAGGCCGAGTACCACTATGCCCGCACCGGCACCGGGCAGGTGTCGTTTGTGCACGTGGCGGCCACGGCCGGCGAGTCTTGCGCGCTTGCGGACGCGACGATGGACTACCTTGACGCGTTTTCGCCGGTCATCGCCGAGGACTACTGCTTTGACTGGTTCAAGCTCGCGTCGCGCGAGCCGCTGCACGCGATGGGCAAGGACTCGAACGAGAAGTACGGCTCGGTGGTGACGTATGACTTCAGGTACACGGATTCGTGGTCGCTGAAGCTCGAGTCGCCCAAGCTGAAGCAGCTTGTAGTTCGCGCCACCGACGCGGTGCGCCGCCGGCTGGAGGTCGGCGAGTACTGGGATTTCAAGCCACCTGACGACGGTCTCGGCCTCCCTCCCGGGCTGTCGAGGAGGGTTACATAAATTAACAAGGTACCTATTGCCGCAAAGCGGCGTTTGTGGTATTATACCGAGTGTGAGGGACTAATAAAAAAAGGAGCAACCATGGCAGGCAGCTACATTCTTCCGCAGGCACGGGTCTTCCAGGAGTTCTCGAAGACGCCCAGAGACGTCACGCAGAACCTGAACCCGTTCATCATCGGCCCGAGCTTCGAGCTCATGCGCTACGCGAAGGAGGACGAGCGCGGCCTCTGCGCGTCCGGCGCATACGTCCGCGAGTCCAAGGAGCTCAAGTGGGCCAAGGGCGCCACGGGCACGGTCGTTGACAAGGCGTGGTACGGTGTCACGTTCGTGGACGCCTACGTCGCGCTCGGCACCGCGCTTACGCCGGCGGCGTGCCTTGACAAGAACTCCGACAACAAGGGCACGCGGTTCGAGTTCGCGCTTTCCGGCAAGACGCTCGCCAGCACGTCCGACACGTCCAAGCTCCACTTCGGCGTTGTCGTCAAGGCGGGCGACTACCTCGCGTACGATGTCACGGAGGACAACAAGACCGTTACAAAGTACACGAAGATCCGCGAGGTCAGCGTTGGCAAGCCCGCCGATTCCGAGGTCAAGGTGACGCTTCGCAGGAAGGGCGGTACCTCGAGTGCGCTCAACACGGTCTTCTCAGTGGATACGGCTGCGTATACGGGCGAGAAGCCCGTGACCGTCAACCTCGTCGTCACCGGTTCCGCGTCCTCGCCCAAGCTCACCTGGACGTCTAACGTCGCGGGCATCAGCTCTTCGGCGGAGACGGCGATCAGCACGACGGCGATCGACCTCGGCCATGGCCTCAAGGTGACAAAGGGCTCGGCCCTTGCGGACGGCACTTATGTCCTTACGCTCGAGTTCCTCGAGCCCTACGCCCGCGACACGGTCACGGTTGCCGACCTCATCCCGCACAATGCCGCGGTCACGTTCGTCCGCCGCTTCGACTCCATCGTCGCGCGTGACGAGGACCTTACCGCCGGCACGGAGGGCGTGACCATCGCCGCCGGCGCGGCGGTCGACATCGGCGCATCCGGGGACAAGGAGGTGTTCGCGGCCACCGCGTACCTCGACCAGCGCAACCTCCGCACGGACCACATCGACCGCGTCTACTCGGTCCGTACCGATTCCGAGATCGCGCTGGAGCTCGGCGCGTTCGACACTCCGGACAATCCGCTCGCGTACGCGGCGCACATCATGCTCCTGAACAACGCCAACACGGCGATCAAGTTCATCGGCCTGAAGAGCGACGACGCGGTCGGCTATGCGGAGGCGCTGAAGCGCGCGTCCGTCACCACCGAGGTCTACGCGTTCTGCCCGCTCACCGAGGACAGGGCCCTCATCGAGACGGTCATCGCCGACTGCAACCGCCTGTCCGCCCCCGAGGAGAAGAGCTGGCGCATCTGCATCTTCAGCATGCCGACGGAGGAGTCCGTCGACGTGACCCCCGCGGAGGACGCGAGGTGCGGTATAGACGCCAGCGGCCTGCTGACGTATGCCGGCGGCGACTTCACCGAGACCGTGCGTGCCGGCGACGTCGTGTCCGTGCTCGACGCGGGCGAGTGGGCCGAGTACGAGGTGACGGCTGTCAGGAGCAACGCGACGCTCCAGCTCGACGGCACGTTCGCGTCCGCGCTGACGAACGTCCGTTTCCGCGTCACGCACAAGCGTCCGCGCGGCGAGTACGTCAGGGCCATCGCCGAGACGTCCGCCAGCTTCCGCGACCGCCGCGCGTACAACGTGTTCCCGAACACGCTCCGCGCCTCGGACGGCAACCTGGTGCCCGGCATGTACGGCGCCGCGGCGGTCTGCGCGCTCGCGTGCTCGGTCGCCCCGCAGCAGCCGATCACCAACGTGGAGATCAAGGGCTTCGTCGACCTGCCGGACGTGTACGGCAAGTTCAGCCGCGACGAGCTCAACGAGATCGCCGCCGGTGGCACGCTCATCCTCACGCAGGAGGCGCCCGGCGGCACGGTCTACGTGCGCCACCAGATCTCGACCGCCTACCGTGACGGCAACCTGAACACGACGGAGCTGAGCCTGACGAAGAACCTCGACAGCATCAGCTACTACTTCGCCAACAGGACCAACCCGTATATCGGCAAGTACAACATCACGGATGACCTTCTCACGGAAATCCGCGGCATCATCGAGGACGGCCTCGCGCATCTCGAGACCACGACCGAGACCAACAAGCTCATCGGTCCGCAGGTCCTCGCCGAGGGCACTGAGATCCGCTCGCTGTACCGTACGGCCGAGAAGGACAAGGCGTATTGCGACCTTGCGCTCAACCTGCCGGCGCCGTTCAACAACTTCGACCTCCACCTGCAGGTCATCTAAGGCGAAAAAAGACGAGAGGAGAAAGACTATGGCAGACATATTCGGCTACAACCGCACCGGGGCTTCCGACGTTTTCGTCGCCGACCGCAGCAGGCTCAGCATCACCGGGATCGACGGCGTCGACCTCATCCAGGGATGGCAGATCGGGTACCAGCAGAGCATCCAGCCGATCTACGAGGTCGGCTCGAGCCGCATCTTCTGGGCGAAGGGCAACCCCATCGGCAGCGGGAACATCTCCCGCATTGTCGGTAACAGCGTCCTCCGGATGGCGACCGACATCTGCGACAAGGGGGCGACGCTCACGATCAGCAACGCCTCCGGCGCGTGTTCCGGCGGGAACGTGACCATCGTTTGCATCGGTGCGGTCTGCACCAGCGTGGGTTTCAGCTCGCAAGCCGGCAACCCGACTGTGGCGGAGGCTTTGTCGTTCCAGTTCGCGGCGCTCCAAGTAGGCTGACATGGGCTCCCTGTTCCCCCAGAAGCCGGCGGTCTCACTTGACATGGTCCGGCATCTGCTCGGGCTGGTCAGGAAGGTGGCGGCGAAGTTCGGCGGGTTCGCCGGCTCGCCTGCGACGGCGTCTGATTCGACGTGCGACCGTATCGCCGGCCTAGACAATATCCCGCCCTTGTCGCGGGGTATTGTCGTTCGTTCCGGGATAGGTTCGTACGACTGCGAAGTCCAGCTCAACGGACGGGGCGGGGGCACGCTCGTGTGTTCTGTGCTTGCCTCCGCGCTCAGCCCCATCTACGGGGTGTCCGAGGTCGCCGTCCCGGCACCCGGTTCGGCCGTGCTCGTGTACGCCCCTGCGCAGGGGCTTCTGCGTACGGCGCCCGTCAAGGGGGTCATTCTCGGCGTTCTCCCGGAGTACGCGCCGCACGGCGTCTCGCCGGCGGACGGGTCGGCAGGGGCGAAGTTTGCGGACACGGAGTTTCCGGAGGGCGGTGTCGCGCAGTTTACGGAGTCGGGGCCGGCCGCTGTCGCCTCCGACAAGGACTACCCCTACAGGGGCGACTTCCAGTGCGGGCGTCCGCACGACATGGTGCCGGGCGAGTATGCGCTTCTCAACCATGCCGGCTCCGGCGTCGTCATCGGGGCTCTTTCCGCGACCGTCAAGGGCTCCGAGATGGCCAGTGTCCGCTGCAGCGCCCTCGACGACCAGGTGCGCGTCACTTCAGGGCATTTCAAGCACATCAACGCAGCCGGCAGCAACGAGATATACAATGACGGCGGCTATGTCACCGTCGAGAGCTTTGTCTCGCTGTACCACCATGAACGCCTTGGGCTCAACAAGCCGCAGTCAGAGGCGTTCAGGTGGACTGCCGCCGGGACTGCCGCGGCGTTCGGGGAGAAGCGTTCCGGGGTCTCTCCGCTGAAGCCGACGCAGACCGCCAAAAAGCGCTTCTACCGGTATGCGGGGTATCTTGGCGACATCGTCAACGTGTTCGTCGCAAGCCCCGATTCCGACAAGGACGTCGAGGAGATGGCCAATCCCGGCAAGGACGCCGGCCTTCTCCACTACCACGTGGACTCGTCCGGCCGTTTCACGCTGCGGAGCGCGGGCGGCGTACTTTTCGAGCGCTACGATCGCATACCGGTCCCCAAGCGCATGCACTATGCCTGGGATCCGTCCGGAGACAAGGCCGGCGGGTCTCCGAAGGCGAAGACGCCGTTCTCGCTCGACGCAAAGCACCCCATGGCGAGCGGACTTGCGCTTGCGGACATGGCTGCGTGGTGGAACAGCCAGGCCTACACCCGGTTTGTGCAGTTCGGCAAGGACTTCCGCGTGCAGAAGCAGTCGGAGCTCAGCTGCCCGGCCGACGAGTACGACAAGTACGGCAGCGGGACCGAGAATTTCCAGGAGTACGACTTGCGCCATTCGTACATGGGGTTGCTGCCGAACGGCAGCATAGTGCTCCGCGACGCCTGGGGCTCGGAGATAGTGATGGCGGACGGCCGCATCACCTTCAACGCCGCCGCGAACATCGAGATCCGCTCGGGGTCGTCCGTCGTCATACTCGGCGGAGACGACGTCGTGGCAAAGGCGTATAACAGCGTCGACCTCAGCGCGACGAAGAAGGACGTCCGCATCAAGGCGGAGAACAACCTGCAGGTCGTGTCGATGAAGCGCGGCGTGCTCATACAGAGCAAGGCGGAGGGCGACGCGGATCCGTCCGCGTGGGAGAAGGCAGGCGAGGACCTCCAGAGCGCGGGCGTAGTGCTCAAGGCCGACAAGTCGTCCGTGGTCGTGGCCGGGAGGCGCACCGCCGTGCAGGGCGAGGAGGGCGTCAGCGTAGCCGCGTTCAAGGGCGAGGAGCCCAGCGGCGCGGTGGTCATCTCCGGCAAGCAGGTGTCTGCCACGGCCGCGGACAGCGTGATCGCCACGGCCAAGGGCACGAGCGGCCTCGTGCTGAGCGCCGACAGCGCCATGCTCTGCGCCCCGACCGTGTTTACCGTCGGCGCACAGAGCGCGACGGACGTAGCGGGGAACAAGCTCATGCTCGGCATACCGCTCGACGCCGAGAGTCTGTATGCGTCCGTCGTCTCGATCTGCAAGAACCACTCGCAGCTGTATCTCGACAGCGTCGAATGGCTTCGTCCCGTGCCGCCCACGGCGTTCTCGTCCGTGGACTTCCGCTTCCGCACCACCAAGCAGTACGGGACGGACAAGGATTCGGGGCTCGCCGGCGGGGTGTTCAGCGTGTACGAGCCGTCGTGGGCTGCGATGGCCGAGGCGCAGCGTACCCTCCTGAAGGGCGTCAGGACGCGCGGCTGGGACGAGGGGGAAGACGCAGCCGGCGAGCAGCCATGGCCGGGCGCCGACGCCGCCAAGGCGAACAGCTACCGCACCTACAAGGAGCAGAACCTCGACGGGCGCGGGGTGGAAGAGGCCAAGAGCGGCACGGCGCACTTGACAGACCAGGCCTTTTCGCAGTATCATATACGCAGGTCTGAGTAATCAAAAAGGAGCACCATGTCAGCAGAGACGCTAAAAGAGAGAATGAAGGAGTTTTCCGAGGGCAAGATCAGGTCGCTGAAGGTCACCGGCGCCGATCTCGCCGCCGACGGGGCGGCGGCTTCGTCGGCCCAGGACGGCGGCAGTACGGGCGGAGTCGGCACCCAGGGGACGGTGCAGGCGGCGGTCCCGAAGGAGGCCAAGGAGGACGTGTTTTCGCATGCGGGGGCTGCGGCGGACATGCACCAGGGGATGATCCCGGGCTTCCTGCAGGAGCGGGTGGACATCACCGAGGAGGACCGCGCCGCGTTCCTGCACGCAATCGTCACGGGCGACCGCTACGAGCGTCCGTTTTCGCTTTTTGGCGGAAAGCTGACAGGCGTCTTCCGCTGCCGCAAGATCGCGGAGAGCGACGGCATAATCGCGTGGCTCAGCCATTGCGTGAACAACAAGAAGGCGGACGCCCGCATCGAGTACCTTACGCTCATGCGCGACGCCATGCTTGCCGCGCAGGTGAAGAGCCTCCGCGGCATGGTGAGCGAGGATTTCCCGGAGCTCAAGGAGCCGTACGGCCCGACCAGGGTCGCAGACGGCGACAAGGGCGACAGGATCGTGGAGCCCGGCTGGGTTGCCATGGCGAAGTCCTGGGGAAACCGTCCCGAGGCGCTCGTCACCGCGATCCACAACGAGCTTCAGATGTTCGAGAGGAGGTACTGGGCCATGGTCATGGATGCAGGCAACCAAAATTTTTGGAATCCCGCAGCGTCTATCTAGGCATCGCCGTTCGTTTGCGGGGTTCACAGGCGGGCGCCCTTTCCAGGGCCTACCTCCACTCCGGGATCACGGAGGGGCTGTGGTATGCTGTCGCCGAGGCCGAGCAGTTGTTCGGGGCGCGGCTTGCACACGGCGTGATGCTCGCGTCGCTGTACGGGAACCCCAGGGCCGACCTCGACGCCGGAAACGACACGGTCTATGACATGTACGTCCATGCGCTTCACGCCATGCCGTACGTCAAGGTACAGCCGCGCAGGAGCGCGGAATCCGACGCCGCGCTTATCGAGGAGTGGCGCCGGGTGAACGCCGAAGAGGCGCAGAGGAAGGCCGCGGCGGCTTCCGGCGAAGACGGAGAGGAGGGCGGCAATGGCTGACGTACCGTACGATCCGTCGGCCATCGGCATGTCCCCGTCGCTCCCGCCGGGGATGTTCAACGTGCCGTACAATCCGCTGTATAGCATGGCGCCGGCTTCGCCGCCTGGGTGGGCGAACTCGCTGCAGTTCCTTCTTGGGTCGCTGGTGGCCGCCCTGAACGGCGGCATGGTGCGCCCGTACATTCCGCCGAACCTGGCCGTGGTCGACGCCTACACCGCGGCGAACGTGACCAACCCGATGTTCAAGACGATGATGTCCGGCGTGTACGGGCAGCTCGGGACGCAGGTGGGCACGATGGCCGGCGGCATGCAGTTCGTGCAGGGCATTGGCACGATGGCGGGCTATAGCCCGGCCGAGACGAAGCAGGCGCTGCAGGGCGGGCTCGGTGCGTTCGGGCGTAGCCAGATCGGCTCGATGATCATGCCCTTCGTCGACAGCGGGCTGAACGCGATGGGGCTCACCGGCGGCAGCTTCGTCGCCGCGGCCAAGGCCACGTTCGACGCGCGTATGAGCCTGCTGACGGCGAGCGGTCTCGGCTATCCGTACAGCCCGGCGCGGGACGTCATGCTGGACCCGTACAACCCGGGGCAGATGTACCAGGCCATGGGCGCTGCGTCCGCGCTCAACTCCATGCTGAACAGCATTCTCAGCAGGCGCAACGCCGCAGGGGAGCTGCTGCCGGGCGTGGACTACACCGCGACACAGGGGTTCTCGCGCGAGGACATAAGCCAGATGGTCATGCAAGCCGCCGGGATGGGGCTGTTCACCAAGGTTGTCGGGCTCGACTCCCACGGGCCGGCCGGCACGGCGCACAGGCTGGGCGTAGGCGGGCTCGCCAACCGCATGCAGCAGGCGATGGACGGCGGGCTGTTCAAGGACGGGGCCCGGTTCGACCTGTCGCGCCTCGGGGCGTCCACTGACGCGTTCATGGGCAAGGACGTCTTCGTCGGCGCCCAGGACGACGCGCTTCAGGACATCTCCAAGGTCCGCAACGAGGTCGAGCAGCAGGTACGCGGCCTCACGCGGACGCTAGGGGCCATGCGCGACCTCACGAATCTCGTCGGGGACGAGGCCAAGCAGCTGTTGACCAACCTGACGAACGGGGACTGGCTCCGGAGCAGGGAGGGGATGAACGCCGCCCACGACGCCTTGCGGAGCCTAGGCGCCGCCGCGAAGTCATACAACCTCAATCCGGCGTCGATGGTACAGCAGCTGGTCGCCAACAAGGCCGTGCTGCAGGACGCGGCCGGCTTCGACGGCGCCATGCTCAGCATGGGCTTCGACGGCGGCGGCATGTTCAGCCTTACGGCGCAGACCGAGCTGCTCACCGGCATAGAGGACATGATAAACGCAAGGGGCGTGCGCAACGACCCGATACTGTCGGCCCGCCTGCGCCAGCAGGGCGTGCAGACGTTCGCGCGGAACTACAACTCGGTGGCCGGCCGCGGTGCGCAGGTGCTCGCCTACGCCAGGCAGGTCGGCGCCCTTCCGCAGGACGAGATCGAGAGCATAACGCGCGACTTCACGAGCGGCGACGCGGGCCGCCTGAACGCCGGCCTCGACAGGCTCCTGACGACGGTGTTCGGGGCGGCGGAGGCCGGGCACCGGTTCATGAACAACACCATGCAGATGAACGCCATGCGCATGGCGATGGACGACAAGGCGGGCGCGTTCGCCACCATGGTGATCCGGAGCGGGGCCGACGCGGAGTTCAGCCGCAGGGAGCAGATGTCGTTCGCGGCGCAGCGTCTCGCGGGCACCGTGCAGGCGCTGCGCGAGTCCGGCATGCGCGACTGGCAGTCGCCCGACGACGTGTCCGCCATTGTCGAACGCGCCGTCGCCGCCATACGGGGCGACGGCAAGGACCCAGCGCGCATCGCCCACGCCAACGCGTTCCGCGAGCAGTTCGACGCGCTTGTCGCGAACAAGTACGATCCGCGGTCCGCGCTTAGCACCGTCGTGTCGTCTTTTGGGAGAAATCCCGTCACGAAGGCATACTCGCAGGACATTGACTTTGCCGTCAAGGAGGCGACCGCCGCCAGGAACGAGGATAGGCTGGTGGCGGAGGGGCTGCAGAGCCGGCAGGTCATGGCGCTGCTCGAGGGGATACCCCGCGGCGTTGGCGGCATCGACTCCGCGAAGGCCGCCAGCCTGTACAGGATGGTGCGCGAAGGAAAGGGCGTCGAGGCCCTGGCGGAGCTGGACGCCATGGTGCCCGGCATGGCTCCGGGCACCCAGAGGCTGTACGCGGACATAAAGGACGACGCCAGGAAGAAGCACGACGCCGCGATTGCGACCATGTCGGACAATGCGGAGGCGGTTGCGCTGCTCAGGGACGTCCAGGGCAAGCACTACGGCGGAGAGAAGATCGCCAGCCTATACGACGAGATGGCGGCGGCCGGGCGGAAGTTCCTCGAGACCGGGGACTATGACACCTTCTGGGACACCGTGTCGCGCTCTGATTTCGCGGGCGTGTTCGGGCCCAAGATGTACGAGGAGTACATGTCCACCTTGCTCAACGCCCGGCGTCCGCCGCCTCCCCGGGATGCCAAGTCTGACGCGATGGCGGACTGGCAGCGGTTCATGGCCGGGGACGTGAGTGCCGGCATGGCCAGCATGGTTGACCTGGCCTATCCGGGGGTCAAGGACGAGCGCGAGCTTGCGATGCGACGCGAGGCGGCCGACCGGTACATCCAGCACATGGGCAGGCTCTCCGGCACGTTCCGCCGCGCTGCCATAGACACCATCGGGGCGGCCGGGTACGGGCTGACGACGTCCGGTTTCTACGGCAGCGGCCCGAACGCCACCAACAGCGCACAGCTGCGCAAGGAGCGCGACGACATCCTGAACCGCATCGGCGAGGCGGAGGGCAAGGATGCCGTCACGGGAGCCGCGCGCCGGAACGGTCTGCCCGACGACGTCGTAGACTTCCTCACCGACGGCAAGTACGAGTCGCTGCTTCGGCTCTACGACCCGAACAACAAGTCCGGAATGCTCGACGACAGCCGGCTACTGAAGTACACCGAGACGTACGCGGCGTACGAGAAGGCGGCAGCGGAGTACAACAGCACGCAGGGAGACTACGACGACGCGCTCAAGCAGATGGCGCTGGTGCCGGGCGAAGGCAGGAAGCTCGCTTATTTCCTTACCGTCGGCATGGATTCCGACACGGAGTTTAAGGAGGAGGACATCGCCCGCAGGATCGCGTCTGTCTGGAGCGACGTCGAGAAGGAGGGCAGTCCGCATGCGCTGTACGCCGATGCGATAATGAAGTCGGTGCGCGCCAAGAACGCCATGCTGAAGGCGCGCCACGCGAACAACGACGCCGTCGTGGAGGTGCTGGACGATGCCGACACGCGGTCGAAGGTGCTCGGACTGTACCGGTTCGACGAGGCCAACTACAGGCGCAGGACCGCCCTTTCGGAGGATCCGGCCGTGTCCGCGTTCATGCGCAACATGGACTGGAGCGACAAGGGGCTGAAGGAGGCGAACTGGACTACAAGGAAGTTCCTGGACTTGCTGTTCGACTCGGTCTCGCCCGAGGAGGTGGCGGCGAAGCAGGGCGCATACGCCTTCAAGGGCATACAGCGGTCGTTTGGCGAGACGGCGTGGGAGGTCAACCTCTCGCATCTCGGCGAGAAGGGCGAGGCGGGCGAAAAGGCCGAGGCCGTCGTCAGGGCGGCCCGCAAGGCGGCCACGCAGGGCGCGACCAGGGTCTACGGCGAGTTGATGCTGCGCAGCGGCAACGATTCGGCGCCGACTACGCTCGAGGGGTATATGGGAGGGCAGCTGTAATGACTGTATTCGGCATGGACGGCACCGGGAAGTTCCAGGTTGCCTACGTCGACACGTCCGGCGGGCGCGGCATCCAGATAACCATGCCCGGCGGCAGCCCGGTCGGCGATGCCTCGCTCGTCACGTCGTTCGCGGCGGAACAGCGCGAGAACTTCTCCGTGTCGCAGTGCCTCAACGGCGGCATATACCTCTACACTTTCGGGCACGACCCGCACGCAAGCCAGTTCAGCCTCGGAGTCACCACGTTTCTCAATGCGTGCAACAGCGCGGCCGCCGCCGACTTCGCCAAGGCGCTTCGGGCCTATAGCGCCGGGCGCGTTTCCAGCAGCCGGGCCCTGTCGAGCATGTCGGTGGGCGACGCCATGCTCCGCGGGTATCTCGTCGGGCACAGCGCCTCCGTGGTCGACGCGGGGCTGGGCATCGTCGCGTCTACATACACGTTCGTGGCACTCAAGCCGCAGGAGGCGTACTGAGATGGTAGACCAGGTCGAGACACTTTTGCTGAATCCGCACGACGTGCCGGGGTATCGGCATGTCGCGGACGCGCCGTCCGACTCCGTGATGGCGCTTTTCGGCGTTTCGGCGTCCGACGCCGAAGGCAGGGCCGTCGTCCTGCGGCTCCTGCCGCTTGCGCTGGCTCCCGACCTGGCGCGGTTTCGCCGGTTCTACGACCGGCGCGTGACCCCGCGCAGGGGGCAGTCGGTGTATAAGCAGGCCGCGTCGGCGCTGTCGCCCGCCGGCTTGCGGGACCGGGTGCTCGGGCATGACGGCTGGTGGACGGCCTCCGGACTGTTCCAGCATCCGGATCCCGGCGTCGCCGCCACGCTTTCGGAGATGCGCGCGGCCGCCGTCAGCGCCGACGCGCCGTACGCCCTTGGCGCTGTCCTACTTGCCTGCGCCTACAGGCGCTGGCTTCTGCAGGGAGGAGGTGACTGATCGCCATGCCCGCATCGGCCACGAACAGCCATCTCGTGTCGTTCGAGGGCGTTTCGGCGTCCGTCGGCGGCTTTGACATCTCGGGGATCGTCGAGTTCCGGCTGCAGGCCGTGGCCAACGCCGTCCCGGAGATCACGCTGCTGGTCGACGTCGGGCAGGACGGCGGCGCGGAAGCCGTGGAGGCGGTGTCGCTCGGGAACGCGGGACAGGTGTTCCGGGCGTGCAGGGACATGGTGCGCACGGACAACGGCGTCCTGTCCTTCTCCGTAACGTGCCGCGTCGACGGGCCCGGCGGCTCCTCCACGCAGACTCTTGCGCTTGACGGCTGGATCCTGACGGACGTCGCCCTGTCCCCGGTGAGGCACGAGGGCGTGTGTACGGCGTCGCTGACGTTTCGCCATCCGCTGTTCAAGGCGCATCTCGGCGGTTCGGTCCCGACGCTCGTCGCGAAGCCCGTCACGTTCCCCTACGCGGCGGGGAAGAATCCGCTGGACGTGTTCACGGAGGCACTGCGGGCGTACGGCGCGGCGAAGCGCAGGACGGCGTTGCCGGCCACCGTCCCGGGGGCGGCGAATCCGGCGGAGATACGCGAGCAGCTGCTCTTGCGGCTTGAGCGGGCCGTGTCCGACCTGGAGTCGTCCCTCGCGTGGACGCACGGCTCGCTTCCCGCATTGGGGTATATGGGCGGATGGGAGAGCGCCGTAGCCAGGGCCCTGGCCGAGAGTTACGCGGGGCCGTCGGGCGGAAACAGCGTCCTGCAGGCGCTTCTTGGCGGGCTTGTCCCGGAGTGCTCGCTCGCGCTCGGCGGCGACTACACGAAGGGGCAGCTCGAGCTCGGCCCGTTCGAGCCCTGGGCGGATGCGTCCCTTGCCATTGCCGACAGCGACATAGTGAGCCTGGACTTTCCGCAGACGGACCCTTCCCCGATTTCCGGGGTCCGCATGATCCTGTCCTACACGGAGAGCGACAAGGAGGGAAGCTACCACCCGGGTTTCTGCCAGGCGGGTTCCAAGTCGTACCCGATAGAGACGTTCTACGTACCGAGCAGCGAGCTGGCGGCGCCGTACCTGTACGGGCCGATCCAGCAGTTCACGGAGCCGAGCTGGCTTTCCCTCGCGTCCGCGTACGCGAATCAGCAGGCTGCGCGCCTTGAGGCGGACGTGATGCAGGCGGCGGCCGGAAAGCTCAAGACCGCGGTTACCGCGTCACGCGACGCCGAGGTCTCCTTTAGCGAGCCGCAGGGCCGCGGGGCGGCCATAGACTACGCCCAGGGGGCGTTGGCCTGCGCCAAGGCGTATTTCGAGACGTCGCTCATGAAGGACTGGTCGTTCACCGTCGGGTCGCGTCTCATGTTCTCCGCGGGCGGCGGCGTCATCTGCCCCGGGCGTGTCGTCAAGGTCACTGTGGACGGGCAGGAGGTGCTTGGCGGGTACGTGGCCGGGGTTGAGCACGTGGTGAGCGTCCCGAGCCGGTCTGCCGTCACGCGGGTGATGTGCACCCATCCGCGGTTCGGGAAGCGCCCGGACGCCGTTTCGTCCCCGAAAAACGCCCTGTACATATAGGAGGAGTCGACCATGGCAGAGACTACTGAACTGACAGACTTGCTGGTTCCGCACGGGCGTCCCGCCCCTGCGGCGGCCCTGTCGCCGTCTCCGGTGGACGCGGCGTACGCGGCATGGGCGGCGGATCCGACCCCGGAGAACATGAAGGCCGTCCTCGACGACCTCGATCCGGCGATCAACTCCGAGGTGCAGCGGTTCAGCGGCCCGAAGCCGCTTCTCAGGAGCCGCGCACGCGCCCTCGCGGTGAAGGCCGTCCGGTCGTACAATCCCGCCGCCGGGACGAAGCTCCGCAGCTGGGTGGTCACGCAGCTCCAGCCGCTCTCCCGCTACAACAACTCGCTGAAGCCGGTCTACGTCTCCGAGGACGCGGCCCGCAAGTCCTACGCCGTGTCGAAGGCGCTCGAGGCGTTTGTGGACGAGCACGGGCGCGACCCTACCGACGAGGAGCTCGCGGACGCCGTGGGCATCAGCGTCGCACGGCTCAGGAAAGTGCGGCAGATGACCCCGGCCGTCGTGAACGAGCCGCAGGAGTCCGGGAACGAGGACGACAACGCGCCGGACTACGCCGTGTACAGCACGAACCCGGTCCGGGCGGCGAGCGAGGCGGTGTACAGCGGCCTCGACAGGCGGGATCGCCGGATATTCGACCTGCGCACCGGTTCGCACGGGCAGGCCGCCATTCCGGGGCAGGACATCGCCGCGCTGCTGCGCGTGTCGCCGGCCTTCGTGACCCAGCGGGCCAACGCGATCGCGAGCCGCATCGTGGATACGGCGGGGAGGGCGGGCTGATGGGCTATTCCGATGCGAGGGCGCAGGTCAACAAGCACCGCAGCGACCGGATCTCGGCGTTGCTCGGCGAGTCGGCCGGGCGGTGGTTCACCGACCTGTGGGGCGACGTGAGGTCGATGCTCGCGTCCTTCTCGTCCGACGGCGAGAACAAGGAGATAGCCTCGGGATACGCGTCCCTCCCGTCGATGGCGAAGGCCGCGCCCAACCTGCGCCTGGACTACGTCTGCGCGCTCCGCAGGGAGGTCCGGAAGCAGTACATTTCGGAGGAGGGCGACCTGTGCACGGACGTCACGCCGTTCCGCCATGGCGTCATATCGGCGCAGGGCGCGCGGCTGTTCGACAACCTCATGCACGAGGTGGTGCAGTATTCCGAGCGCCAGGCGAAAGGAGCTACGGCATGAACGGCACAACGCGAGACTACACGGACAGGCAGGTAGACCTCGAGTTCCTGCAGACCGTCGTGGAGCCGGTCGGCGTCACGGAGCTGTCGTTTACGGCGGCGAAGGGGACTTCCCGCCGCGTCACGGGCATGCAGAAGGCGATCCAGAGGTACGTTGCCCTGCTGCTCACGCCTTCCTCCTCCGTGCCGTTCCCGGCGGAGGCGGACAATATCCTGCTCGACGCGCTCAGGGCCGGTACCGTCTCGAACACCGGGTACCTGCGGCATCTTTTCAACACGGCGAACGCCGTCGCCCTTGACATTATCCGCAGGGACGACTATAATACTCAGAGGTTCGGGGACCAGAAGGGCGACGAGCGCATCGCGGCGGTGGAGCTGGCCGGAGTGACGGTCGACTACGAGACGTCGACGCTCGGGCTGTCGCTGGTGTTCCGCACCGAGGCCGGGTCGGACTACGCCTATGTCCTTCCGGTAAGTACAAGCCACGGACGGGAGCAGACAGCATGACGACGATAGCAGAGCTAACCAGGGACGCCTATGACACGGCCGTGAAGGCCGCGGTCGACACCGTCCGCGCCGGGCATCCCGACCTCGACCTGCGCTCGGGCACCGCCATACGCGCGCTTGTGGTCGAGCCCGGCGCCCTTCTCGACGCCTCGCAGCGCGACGTGGTCAGCAGGCTCCGCACGGCGATGTCCCTCAGGGCGATGTCGCGCGAGGCGACCGTGCCTCGCGAGGACGCGGAGGCCGTCCTCTCCAACTTCGGGATAGAGCTCGGCGGCGGCACCAAGGCGACCGGGCTGGTCCGCGTCAACCTGACCGGGACCGCTCCCGTGACCGTCCGTGCTGGCGTCACGTTCGTGACCGAGGACGGCGTCAAGTTCGTGGTCACCCGTACGACTTCTGCGTCCGTGGACCCGGTGGCCGACGAGGAGGCGATACGCCCCGCGACCGGCGGCCGGTACTACTTCACGGTTCCTGTCGAGGCCGAGGAGGTCGGCGCGTCCGGCAACATCCAGCAAGGCCGGTCGCTCGAGTGCTCCATCATCATCGGCAACTACTACTCCGCGGAGGCGTTTTCCGACCTCACCGGCGGCGAGGACGGCGAGAGCGTCGCTTCGGCCGTGGCGCGCATACCCGCTGCGCTCGCGTACCGCGGCATGACCAACGCGCTGAGCACGCGTGCGCAGCTGGCCGCGTCCCTGCCCGACCCCTCGGTGCTCCGCGCCGTCTCCTGCGTCGGGCACCGCGACAGGGCGCAGCTCCGCGACAAGCACAATCCGCTCGGCATTGCCGTCGGCGGCCGCGTTGACGTGTATGCGCGGCTTTTCGACATTCCCGGCGTAGAGTCGTTCGTGGCGGACGGCATTCTCCTCGGCCACGACGAGAGCACCGCCACGTACCGCATCGCCCTTCCGAGCTACCCCGGGTTCTACGCCGTTCGCTACGTCGGGCCCGCCGAGGATCCCGGACGGTTCGGCTCGTTCCAGTACGAGCTCGAGCGCAGCATGGCGCCGGGCGCGTCGGCCGCCCACGACTTCGCGGACAGCCCCGAGGTGGCGTGGTCTGCGTACCAAAACGGGTCGGTCTTGGTCTACGCGGATCTTGTCTATGAAGGTGAAGACGCTGACAGGCATGTGGCCGTGTCGCGTTCGTTCAAGGTCGACCTCTACTGGACGGACGGCATTAAAGCGCTCCAGGAGCTTGTAGACTCTCCGGAAGTGCGCAACGTGGCTGCCGACTGCGTCGTGCGCAGCCCCGCGGTCTGCCTTGTCAGCATGACGACGCCGCTGCGGCTCAGGGCCGGGTCGTCGGCGACGGCGGCAGAGCTCGAGCAGGCCGTCATGGACTACGTCAACGGGCGGAGCTTCACGGGCAGGCTTACGAGGTCCGAGCTCGCGAACGTGCTCATCCAGCACGGGGCGGAGAGCGTGGACCTGGGCGACGCCGGCATGCGACTCGCCGGACGCGTCTGCGGGGCGGACGGCAAGTGGTACTATCTCGAAGGCGACGCCCTCGACGTCTCGGCCGTCGGGCCCGAGCGGGCTATGATCTCCCCCGGCACGGTCGTGTTCGCGGCCGAGCAGGGCTCGATACAGGTAAGCATAGGAGCGGGTTCCGTAGCGACATGAGACACGACACGGCCATACCGCGCGCTCTCCACGACGAGGCCGTCGCATCCGTGAAAGGTGCCCTCGGGGCGTTCTGGTCGTCCCTCTTCAGGGATCAGGGCCTTGTGGACGCCCTTCTTGCGGCTCGCGTCCTCGGGGCCGGCCAGCTCAGCATAGACGCCATGGAGGCCCTGAGCCTCCGCGACCACGCCGGATCGCCCGTGCTGCACCGCGAGCACTGGCATCCGCTGGTGATACGCCTGTCGAGGCGGAACACGGCGACGGCGCTTACCGTCGGCATGCCGGACACGCCCGTAGTCGGCGCGCAGGACGCGAGCGGCGACGTCTACCTGCCCGGCGAGGTGTTCGTGGTCGGAGGCAACGCGGCCTACAGCAAGGTCAACACGTATCCGATCGAGGTCATGGAGGGGCGCCCCCTCGTCAGGGTAGTCACGGCGCTGTGCGACTCCGTGTCCGTCCCGCGGCATGTCCTCTCGCAGGGCAGGGACTTTTCCGTGGAGCGCGGCGTGCTCGTCATCCGCAAGGAGCAGGATCCGTTCGACAGCGACGGCTACCGGATCGAAGGGGACGGCGACGACAGGATTGCGGTGCTGTGGGCCTGCGACGCCGAGTTCGACCACGACTACGTCTCGGACTTTCTCGGCTACCCGCTCGGGCTGCACGCCCCGTCTACCGAGGCGGCGTCGCGCATGCTCTCGGCCCTTTGGGACGCAGTGACGCTTGGTCTTACCCCGACCAGCCTCAACAAGATACTTGGCGCGGTCTTCGACGTGCCGATGGTCGAGCGCGACACCGCAGTCGAGTCCGTGACTGCGGACGGTGACGACAGCATAGTCGTGACCGGCGACCGGGTCTACCGCATCGAGACAAGCCGGCTTTCGGAGCTGGCGAGGACAGCGGGCTCGGCGCTGAAGGCCGGGTCCTTTCTCACCGACGAGGTCCGAGTGCACTGGGGGCTTTCCGCAGACGACGTGGCGGAGCTGCACGCGCGCGGCCTGCTCGGGCGCATCGTCCTGCCGCCCGGAAGCGTTGCCGGGGTCGACGAGACGGTCGTCATAGAGCCGGGGCTGCGCACCGTGGAGGAGGACGGCTGGTGGTTCAGGCTGAACGACGGCGATTCGGCCGACTCTCCGTTCTGGCGGGCCGTGTTTGCGCGCACGACGGAGGAAGAGCGCAAGGCGCTGTGCGGCGCCATGGGCTGGTCGGCGGCCAGCCACGCGCAGGTCAACCCGTTCGAGGCGCTCGGGCCGGTTGCGCTTGCGAACCACATTCTCGTCCGTACGACCCGTGCGCCGCTGTCGGATCCGAGCGCCGGGCTGGCGCTGGACTACCTGCATCGGCTGGTGCCGGCCTTCGCGTCGCTGCTCGTGGTGCAGGAGACGGATGCGTCCGACGGCCGGGACGCCCTTGTCCTTGCGCTCGACCGCGGCCTCGAGATGTTCGACCTCGACAGCTGGGCGCAGAGCGGCTCGTGCGGGACTAACAGCACGTACATAAGCGCCGTGGCCAGGGAGGGCGCCGACATAGTCGTGACGGCCGCCGCCCACAGCACGTCGACGGCCTACCAGTACACGGCGCACACGCGGTCGTCGCTCTCGGGTTCCGGCGTATATGCCATGCATATCTCGCCGTCTGCCGGCCACGATGTCGCGGGCGTGTCGTTCAGCGGGGTTTCCTCGCATACGGACAGCGTCAAGCGGTCGCTTAGGCTGTATTGGTTCTACTACGACAAGGACGGTAATTTCATCGCCGAGGGCTACAAGTCTGTTTCCGTGAATGCAGGGGCGTCTGTTTCGTGGACGACGACATCGGTCCCGCCCGCCGGCGCCTGCTATGTCAGCGTGTTTTTCGCGGTGCAGCTCGGCACGGCGGGCGTGTCGTGGCGCACTTCCGGCCTGTCGGTGCGGCCCGTGTTCGCGCAGGGCGGCGATTCCGTGAGTTCTGCGCCGACGGTCACGCGCGCCGAGGTGGACAGCGAGGCTGCGGGCGGCAGCGTCTTCGACATGGCTGCGTGGGCGGCGAGTTCCTCGAATAGGCCATACATGTCGGACAGGACGTCCGTGTCTTCGGCCGATGGCGTTGTTACGGTTACGGCGCTTGTCGCCTCCACCAGCAGTCACTACACGAACTACAAGCGTCTTTCGTTGGCGGACTCCAGGGTCTACGCCATGCCCATTCCGGACGGTATCGCGCATTTCCCGGGCAGTGACGCGCATTTGTCGATCAGCGGAACCGCCGCGCATACGCGGAGCGTCACCACCCCGTTTTCGGTATGGTGGTTTTACTACGACGAGGACGGCAAGTTCATCGGCGACCGCAGCGAGGATCGTCCTGACGGGTATGTGGCTGCCAGGTCCTTTTCCATCGCCGCGGACACTACCTTGGCGTGGAAGGCCAGCACGGTCCCGCCCGCCGGCGCCCGCTACGTCAGCGTGTTCTTCGCCGCGCGGCTTGACGAGGCGGGTGCGGAGCTCTACGTCCGCGACATAGCGGTTCGCGGGGTCTTTTCGGGGATGGCTGCGGTTGACGACGTGTTTTTCCGGTTGATCCCGGTAGCAGCAACGGAGGTGTGACAATGGACAGTATTACGATGAGAGGTCACGTGGACACGTTTCTGGTTTCCCCCGACGGGGAGCGCCGGCACGTGCAGGAGGGGTGCAACACGGTGTCGTACGCATGTGCCGACGCCGCGGCGCGCCTGTTCGCGGGGCGCGGCGGCGGTCCCCGGACGGTGGGGTTCGTCTACGGCACGGCGAATGACCTGGCCTCCGGATTCCAGTTTGCCGACGGCGACCGGGACAGGACGGAAGCCGACATCGTCGACACGGGCGTGCTGTCCGTGGCGAATGTGCCGGTGGACCCGAACCCGGGCGTGTCCGCGTCCGACGGAAACTACGGGGGGAACGTAGTGACGTTTCGCGCCACGACGGTGGACAACACGGCGAAGTGGTTCGTCTACGGCTATCTGCTGAAGGACGCCGACGGCAACGTCCTTGCCGTGCGGAAGCTCCCTTCCGTGGTTACCAAGAGCGCGGGCTACGCGCTGGCCGTGTCGTGGGCCATAAAGTTCTTATAAAGGAGGGCGGGACATGCTGTGGCCAAACGTAAAGACATTCCAGAACGGCGTCGACCGGCTTGACGCCGCCACGCTCAACGAGCCGATCAACCAGCTCATCGCGCGGACTGCATACCTGAAGAACCTCCTCGAGGCCTCGGCCAGCAGGACGAACGTCGCGATCGCCGACGCCGCGCTGGCGAAGGACGCGCAGAACCGCGCGCCGGCGCTGGGCCAGCCGGTGTATCGCGTGCCCGGCGGCAACGCATACGCCCGTGCCGCGGCCACCGTGGGCGACGTGGAGGAGAGCAAGTGGTTCTGGGCCGACCAGCAGGCAATGGCGGTCGGCATTGTCGGCAGCACCCCGTCCGGCGACTCCGCGACCGTGGTGCTCAGCGGCTACGTCTCGTTTGGCGATACCGGCATCGACCCCTCCGGCGTCATAGCGGACGACGCGCCGGCGAGCGGGCGTTACTTCCTGTCCGCGACGCCCGGCAAGCTCACGGCCGCCCCCACCGGCCCCATTATCTACGTCTGCGACTGCGAGATCCGGCAGGTGGCGGTCAACGGGGTCAGCACGCCGCGGGTCATGAGCATGCTCGTGAACCCGCAGTACCGCGACACGGGCGAGTCGCACATACACCGGGCGTTCGTGCTTAGCGGGAAGCCGTGCGGCTATGCCGTCATTGTCGACAACGCACGCTACCGCGTGGCGGGTGTCGTCCCGTCGAGGTACACGAAAACCGCCTCTGCAATGCCGACTAATACAGTCGTTGCCGTCCCGCTCGGACATTGGGCCTACGCCGGCGCCGTCACGTATACGATTACCGCGAAGGACGGCGGCACTAAGATAGACTGGACGTCTGGCGGTGCCGACGGATCCGGAACGGGCGTGGCTATGTCGTACGATGCGCCCGTGGCGATCGGTTCGCACGGGCTTGCGGTCAAGTTCGTCAAGCAGGGCACTCCGAACCTCGCGTCGCTTGACGGCCAGACCTGGACGTTCAACATGCCGACAGACGGCCGTGTATGGCTGGACCACGAGACGGACGGTGATCCGGTTGGCTTTCGCCTTAACCTCGGCATGTACCCGGAGATGGCGCGGTTCGTCCCGCCGCTCCCGGTGAACGGCGCCGCCTTGGTCGTAGACGGCGTCGAGTTGCGCAGCCCCGCGTTCGGCAGCAAGAAGCGGTGGGAGATACTTGACGCCGATTCGACGACCGGCGGCCCGTGGCTAGTGTGGTACGGCGGCGAAGTCGCAGGCGTCAGCTACACGGCTCCGTTCGAGTGGAATGCGACGATAGCGAGCCAGGGGGAGCGCGACATCGTGCTGCATGCCAACCGAATGCGCGTCGGTCCAACCGGCTTCGTTACCTCGCTTCAGGCCGCTCCCGGCTCTCCGCTCAAGGTCACGAGTGCGCAGACTGGCGCCACTGCGTTCCAGGGTGCGCTGCAGGTCGGCCTCGACATCGACTTCAAGTCCGAAGCCGGGAACGCGGAAGGCGCCGAGGTCGTGAAGAAGATCGTCGGCGGCACGTTCGTGACCGGCCCCGTGGTGGAGCGCGTCGTGGCCGGCCCGGGCATGGACGTCGACCGGCAGCAGGGGACCGTCACGGTCTCCGTGTCCAACGCGGTGTATGCCGGCGACTTCGAGACGATCGCGCTCAAGAACGCGAAGCAGGATCTTGTGGGCGCGGCCGCATGCAAGGTGTTTCCGTACACGAAGCTGCTCGGGTGGACGACTAATGGCGTGAATGTGGATTCCGGGTTTACCGCGCGGTTCCGCGTGCCGGATCACATCCCCTACAAGGACTACTATGTCGTGGTCTCCACGTCGGTGTTTGGCGAGGCGAGCATTCCGGCCGACGGATCCGCCGCCGCGGCCGCCTTTCGGCTCACCGCCTACGCGCTTGCAGACCAGGCGTGCGCGGCTGATGCGCCGTCGACCGGGCTCAACGCGGCGGCGACCAGTCCGGCAGGCGGGTACGCGGCGGTCGTCACCGTGCCGTTTGCCGCAGGGTACCGGGCGTTTGACCCCATACTGCTGCACGGTTTCGGCACCGGCGCCGACGGGGTGGCGGCGCCCGGATCTCTCGCACTCCCGGACAACAGCCAGCGCGTGTCCGTTCCGGCGCTGTGGCTCATGAGCAGCGCTACGGGGCGCGTGAAGCTGAAGCCGGGCTACTTTGTCGGGATTTCCGTGGAGCGGTGTGACGTAGACGGGACCGACTACACGGCGCCGCTGGGCTTCCTGAGCCTGCGGTGGAACCTGGTTCCCGTCGTCTAGTAGCAGGAGGTTTGCCATGACGGACACTGTGAATGCCGAAGAGAAGGCGACGGCCGCCTGCGCCGGGGATTCCGGCGAGGCCGCGACCGACCGCACGGAGATCCACGAGGTCGAGCGCGGCGAGCGCGGCACGCTCACGGTCGAGGTCACCTACACCCCGCGAGGCGCGAGGCGGCGGGGCCATCTCGTCCGGATGCACCGGCTGCGGCTGAAGGTCGTCGCCGCCACCGACGGCTGCAGCCCCAACGTCTTCGTGTACCAGCGGGCGACGAAGGGCGCCCCGATGGAGAACGGCTCCCCGCGCGACGAGTTTATGTGCGTCGCGGACGAGCTGGACGAGGACGAGATCCCGGTGAACGAGCCGGACATGGAGCGGAATGTGCCGTATTACCGCGTGGACTCGGTGGAGCTCTTGTTCCGGAGTTCCGACGCCATGTACGAGACTGCGCGGGCGCTGATCGCCTCGCTCAGGCACTAGTGTTGGCCTGCGGGGGCTCGGCCTGGTAGTGGCGGTCGGCAGGAGACAGCTTGGTACCGAGCCTGATGTCGTTGTTGACCGCGAGCACTGTACCGGCTTTTCCGAGATGAACGGTGGCGACGCGCCAGGTGTCGATCCATCTTAGCACATCCAGGAGGACGGCTGCAAGGCACTGGACAGCAGTTTCCGAGAGGGGGGCTATCGAGCCGTTGTATATCCCCTCTACACTGCTGGCGTGGTTGCCGGCCAGTATTGGCTTGTAGAAGCCGGCGCTGCCATTAACTGTCTCCAACTCCCAGATATCAAGCGGATCTAGCGTGTTGAGTCCGACCGTAAGCGCGTAGTCGTTGTCACGGGCGAACTTGTCGGTGAAGTCAAGCCAGGGTACCTGGTAGAAGCGTGTGGTCGTTGTGTCGTTGATCACCATCTTCCCGTCGTAGTTGAAGGCGAAGTCGCCGTCGTGCCTGTACACTTCTAGCTTTCCGATCTTGTCTTTCGTGGCACTGCTTACTTCGTTGGTCGATTTTGCGTCCGCCCCGAAGATGCGGAGGCCGTCGCCGGCGTTGACGGCGAGGCCCGCTCCCGTGCTTCCGCTCGCTTCCGGGGTCGCGAGGCCGCTGACGTTCAGGCCCGCGACGTTTACGCCGTTGATGGTGGGCGCCGCGGACGAACTGCCGTTCACCACTAGCTTGGAGAACGAGACGGGCCCCGGGGCGACGAGGACGGCCGTCTCGGTCTCCTCCATCTGGCTGAGCAGTCCGCTCGGGTTCCACACGAACGTGCTGAGGTTGATCGCGAGGCAGGGGCCGTACCACTGCCAGCCGGTCGGGAGCACCACGTTCAGGTTGCCGGACGCCGCGCCTTCCGGCGTGTCGCTGGTCAGCTCGCCGTCGTCCTCCGTTTTCTGCCCGCTGCACCAGATCTTGGCGGACGCTACGTCCTCGCCGTCCGGCTTGACCAGCCGGAACGGGATGTTCTTGATGAACGGCACCAGCCTGATCGGCGATTCGTGGTCGGGGTCTCCCCGCATGACGGGTCCGCGGCTTTCCACGTCTTCCGGCTCGTCGACGGCGAGGTTGCCTATGCCGCCGCCGTACCATACGGGCGCTTCCTCGTCCTCCGATCCGTCCGTGTACAGGTTGCCGTCGCCGCCCCTGAACACGCCGCCGCCGCTTCCGATGTCGAAGGCCGTCATGTCGAGCTTGATGTCGTCGAGCGTGAAGGAGAGGCATCCGGCGTTCGGCTGGCCGGCCGGTATCGTGCCGTGCTTGAGGTTGAACTCGGCCGCGGCCGTCTGCTTTGTCGGAACGCGGGGCTCGTCGCCATCCGACTCCTCGCTGCCGAGGTAGCTCACGGCGGATACCTTGAATTTCGTGTCGCCGAAGCAGGGGCTCGGGACGACTATAGGGCCGAGCGCCACTGGGCTTTTGGGGGTTATCTCGAGGTGCGGGACGCAGTCCTTGATCGAGAGCTTGTAGTGCACCGATCCGCCGGAGCCGAGCGCGACGTCTCGTTCGTCGAGGACGGTGTCCGGCGTTACGCATTCCGGGATCGTGATGGTTATGGTCGGGTCCACCGTGTACGAGCCGTTGCAGCAGTCGTCCGTGGCCGGCTTTATGTCTACCGAGGCCGTGCCGGTCGCCTTGAAGTTGCCGTGCCCGGCGTTCATCGTTACGGTGATGTTCTTCGTCTCCCCCGTGAAGTCGAGGCACACGCATTCGGGAGGGGGGACGGACGGGGCGAACACCGGCACCGGGACGTCGAGGGTCAGGGGCTCGGACCCGTTGACCTCGCCCTTTCCGCATATCGGGGTGAACGACGCCATCTCGATCGGCTTGCAGGCGTCGTTCGTCCCCCCGAACAGCGTGCGCCACCGGGCGGAGAGCAGTACGCTCCTTCCGTCTCCGAGGTCCCTTACGCGCGTCGACCCGTCTGCCGCGGTCTCGACGAGCGCCGGGTCGGCGTCCAGCGCGACGCGCGTCGCCCCGCCGTCCTTCGAGTACGCCGCCGTGGCCCTGTCGTGGCCGGTGACGACCCAGCCGTCGAACACGTGTCCGGCGCGCACGGGCTTCGCGATCGTCCGCCAGCTGCCGGACGTGGCGGTGACGTTCTCGGCGGCCTCGCCGCCTTTCGTGTCGAACGTTATGGTGTATGTGCCCATCTTAGCCCTCCGAGCATGCAGGTGCGCAGCCGATCGCCGCGCGGCCGGCCGCTGTGTCGTCCATCCTGATCTCCACCGCGTGGTTCTCCGGGTCGGGGGTGACGGTCACGCCGCTGTCCCCGACTATCCGGATCTCGCCGCTTGAGCCGGGGCGCTCCCCGTTTATGGTGAACAGCACCTTGCCGCAGGTCTGGTCCCCCGTGACCGCCGACTGGCACCGTTCGCCGAGGCCGCCGCCCTTGAAGACGTCGAGCCGCAGGCGGTTTCCGTCGAGGTACGGCTCCGTGTTCCGCCCTTCTGCCAGCGCTATCTTCCCGGACAGTCTCTCGGTGGCGCTGCGGTCCGGGGGGTCGTAGTCCGCGTCATGCGCGTCCGCCTCCGCCTGGACCGACTGGATGCTGTTCACCTTGAGGGAGTCGCACACGACGGTCGTCCAGGCGAGCGGGACGCTCTTCACGCCCCGTGCGAGCAGGATCGCGGAGGCCGACACGGTCAGCGTGCCCTCGGCGCCCGTGCCGCTGTCGGCGGCGCTTGCCGTGTAGGGGGCGTTTTCGTTCTCCGCAATGTTGTTCGGTATGTCGAAGGCCAGGACGTCCGGCGTGCCGGGGCGGTCGACCGTCACCGTGATCCGGGTATGGGCCTTGTGGTTGACCGTGGCGTCCGCGACGGCGGTGATCCACGCCCGCGGGGCCGTGCCCGCCGGGATCCCGCGCACGGTGCAGCGGAAGTCGAGGATGGCCGTGTCGTCCTTTATGCCGTCGTAGCCCGCGTCGTCCGCGAGCGGATACCTGCGGCCGGCGTTTTGCGCGAGATACTGGTCTGCCAGCGTCGTTATCATAGCGTCGAGACCTTTCCGAGCCCCCTGAGCCCGATATGGACCTCCCCTGCCGGGACGGTCGGGTGGAGCACTATGTCGGCAAGGGCCTCGGCTCCGCCTTGTGCGAGGGCGGATGCGGAGATCTCCCTGACGGACGGAACCGGGCTGCCGTTCCCGGATATGCGGAGCGGGTTGGCATAGTTCGCCGCGTCGGGGGCCGCGAGGTGCAGCGTGCCGTATCCGTCGAACGTGACTTCGACTTCCGAGTGGGCGGGCAGGAACTGGGCGTAGAGGGTCACGTTCCCGCCGGCCGTGAACCGCCCGACGCCCGTTCCGTCCGGGCGGTAGTAGCGCCTTCCGCCTTCCTCGGCGTCGAAGTACCCCGTGAAGTGCTGGCCAGTCGCCGTCGGGATCTGGGCGGGCGCAAGCGTCCCGAGCTCCCCGCCCTGCAGCACGTACACCTTGTTGTCGGTGCCGTTCGGCACGGGCTCGCCGTTGTTCATGAGCGTAATGGCGTAGGTCGCGGGGTCTGTCGTGCACACGCAGCCCGTGCCGTCCGCGGCGGCCCGCTCGGACGGTTTTGTGCCGAGGGTCTTCCGGACCTGGGCGCAGAGGTCGTCCCTGTCCGCGATGAGCCCGTCGTCCTGCGTCAGCTGCGCCCCGGTCGCCAGGATGTCCACGACCTGCCCGGATACGTCGCGCAGGCTGAGCACGAAGTGCCTGTTGTCGCTCTCCGCCACGATCCTGGTTACGAAGCCGGTGGCCTGCGTCGACTCCACGGTGCGCCCTACGGTGGAGATGCGCAGCCTGGCGGTCTTCCTGCCCTCGGGGCCCTCCAGGTACGTCGCCACGACGCAGCCGTTCTCGCCACGCATCTTCACGTCTCCGTAGACCACGTGGCCGTCGTCCAGGCGGAAGCCGCATACGCCCGGGAGCCCCGGCCACGCGACTGCGGCGGGGGCGAGCTCCGCCTGCGCGGCGGTGAACGACTGCCCGCCGCAGGAACGCAGCGCGGCGACGTCGGCAGCCTTGCCGAAGACCACCACTCCGCCGGGGCACGGACCGCCGTCTCCGGTGAACACGACCGGGACCGCCGTGTCCGGGGTGGCCGGCGCGGCCGTCTCCGCGAATACGCCCCTCGCGTCGGAGAAGCGCAGCTTGCCGTCGGTCCCGACCGACGAAAGCCACACCCTGCCCGGCTCCCGCCCGGGGATGTAGAGCTGCGCGTCGACTATCGCCCCGGGGACGACGGTGCATGCGCCGTTTGTGCAGGACGCGGCGTCGGAGAACGGGAACTTCCTCAGGGAGTTCTGGTTGTCGCGTTCCGTGGATCGTGGACTGATGAGCATCGGCATTACCTGAACCTCAGCGTTATTGTTCCGTTTTCGTCGGGGGCGACGCCGTTGATCGTCCGCACGGGCGTCGCTCCGCAGGCGTCCTTCGACGGGGTCGCGTCGCAGACGGACGTAGTCATCTCGCGGTAAGTGTCTGTGAGCGTGAAGACTATCGTGTGCAGCGGGTCTTCGTCCTGCCCCTCCCTGCCTATGGACGTGCGGAACTCGCTGTTGCCGGAGAGGTCGACTATCCCCGTCGCCTCGGTCCCGTGGTACGGGTCGACCACCTTCGCCACGCCCGGCGTCTTTGCGCGGACTACGGCCGACTCCACGAGCGGGGCCTCGTCCGGCGAGAACGTGAGGCGGAGCGGCGCCGTCCCGGGCGGGACCTCGCCGAACGCCACGGATCCGGACGCGTCGGCGGACATCCTGTCCATCGAGTACGCGCGGAACGGCTCGAGCTCGTCGCGCGTCACCGTCCGCGCGAGCAGGCCGACCGGCTGTGCGCCCTCTTCGCCGGTGGTGCCGCTCACGGCCACCGAGACGAGCGTGTCCGAGACGTAGGCGCTGCTCACGTAGACCCTCCTGTAGATCCGCGGGCAGGTCACCCGGATGTCCGAGAGCAGCCACACGGGGAGGACCGAGGCCGCGGGGGCGTCGTCCTCGAGGGGGTATGCCCTGAGGACGTTCTCGTTCTGCCATTCGGGCGAGATCGTGTGCGTCGGCGATATCATTTTACGTCTACCCCCCTGGTTGTCGCGCCCTGCCCCGGCAGCTGTATCGTGCAGAACGCCTTCATGCCGCTGGGCCTGTCCGCGTCGTTGGTGGTGGCGGTCTTGCCGTATACGGTGGTCACGGCCAGCGTCTCCCCGGGCTTCAGCGTCCGCGACCCGGGGCGCGCCTGTCCGCTTATCGGAGTCGCGCCGGCCCTGGTCCACGTGGTCTTGACGTGCCTGTAGCCGGGCACGTGGAACCCCGCGACGGGCACGGCTGCGCCGTTCACCGTCTGCGTCGCGTCGTCGGCGACGGTCACGGTGGCGTCCACCATCGTCATGTTCGCGACTAGCAGGGTGACCGCGATGTGCTTGCGCTCGCCCGACGCCTTGGACCGCCCGTACATCCCGCCGCTCAGCGAAGCCGTCGCCGACACGTAGACGTTGCTGGCGTCGTTGATGCGCGCCTTCTGCAGGGCCTTGGCGGCGTTGAACACGGCAAGCGCCGCCTGGTAGTCGGCCTCCACCCTGTCCAGCTGTCCGTTGATGTCCCATGCCTCTCGCTCGGCCGGCTTGAGCAGGTCCACCGCGTCCTTGTAGTCCTCGCACTGGCAGCAGGGCTTGCAGGCGCTGCCTATCCGGACGACGCCGCCGCTTCCGTCCGCCGGCGTCCGGGGCACGATCGCGCCGCCGTCCGCCACTTTCACCCCGGGGATGGCCTCGACGGTGAAGCACTCGTCGCCGCGGATCATCAGGTCGACCGGCTCCTCGTCCGTCTCCGCCGCGCTGGGCGCGGCAATGGCCGACACGCGGAGGATCTCGCCCGCCAGCGGGGCCACGCTCGTGACCTCGAGGTCCACGCCGTCTTTCGCCGCAAGCGTGCAGTGCTCGTTGGCCCCGACGGACCTCTCCACCGCATGCGGGCCGTCGGGATCGTACGTCGGCCTTGCGCAGGGCGCGGCTCCCTGCGCGGTTATGGCCGTGACCCTGCGGACGGCGCCGCCGCAGCACCGCGTCGCGAACGGCACGCCCACCGTCCCGCCCGTGACGCCTGCGGCGACGAGCGCGCTGACCTTGCGCCCGTCGACCGTGAGGATCGCCTTGAGCGCGGCCGACTCGGCGTGCACGGTGGCGAAACCGGCATGCCCGGACGGCGCCGCCACGTCCATTGCGACGCCGTCCGGGATGCCAACCGTAAAGACGAGGGATGAACCGCTCCGCTCCACGGACAGGAGCGACACGCGCTTGTCGCCGAGTTCGCCGGCGGCGTACACGCAGGCGTCGACCAGCGTCTCCGCCCACCGGCCGTCCAGTCCGGCCGGCCATTCGCGCTCCAGGGGGTAGGCCCGCCTGGCGTTCTCTGTGAGAAACTCGATCATGACGCGGGAATCGCCGATGCGACGCCCGGGTACGCGGCCACCGCGGCCGTCGTCGCGTTTTCGTTGGACTTGAGCTCCGCGACCCGTGCGCGGAGGGCCTCGGCGTATCCGCTGAGGGTGGCGAGGGAGCGGTTGATCGTGGCGATCGCGGACTCCACGAAGTTCAGCTCGGCGCAGCCGCAGCACGGGGTCGAGCAGGTGTCCGCGATCCTGACGGTCTTCGTGTCCTCGTCGGCGTCCACCGAGACGCAGGTGCCGTCGCCGACTATCACGACTTTGTCGACGGGCATGCCGTTGACGGTCTTGACGCGGCTCTCCCCCTCGGCGGCGCAGTCGCACTGCCTGGTGCGCTCGTAGCCGGTCTTGGACTCGGCCTGCAGCCAGATGGCGTTGGCGTCCGCGTCGTTGCGCACGGACATGTCGGACCCTGCTATGATGCGGACGTTGCCGTACAGCGGCGCGTAGGTCTTGAGCCCGTACTTTCCGACGGCCGTGATGCTCCTGACGCCGCGCGGGGCCATGCGGAGCGTCGAGACCTCGAACGGCACCTGCCCCGCCGGAAACCGGTACACGCCCTCGGGAAGCTCCTCGGCCGCGCGTGCGAGGTCGCCGAACACGATCCACCCGCCGCAGTCGGCGTTGTCGCCCTGCCCCACGAGCGGGTACGCCTTGTTGACCGTGTGCGTGGACGCCTCTGCCGTCTGCGAGGTCAGCACCGCGTTTCCGAGCGAGATCTCCACGGAGAACCCGCCGCCCGCGTGCGTGACGCCGGTCAGCGACGGGACGGTTCCGTCCGCGTCGTCGAAGGCGACCGTGAACGAGAAGTCCGAGATCAGGCACGTGGGGAGGCGAAGCCCCTCCGCCTTCGCCCCGTTCGGGAGGAGCGGCGTGAAGTCCGCGTCCTCGCGCAGGGGGTACGCGCGGAGGAGGTTCTGGTTGAGCCACTCTACGTTTTCCACCGCAGCCATGTCGGGCCTCCAGTCTTACGCCTTGCGGAACAGTCCGGCGATCCACTGGAGCAGCTTCAGCCACCACGCCTCGGCCACGACGGGCCCCACGGGCTTCGCGGGTTCCGCGGGCTTGGCCGCGGGCTCTTCCTCCTGCGAGGTGAAGACGGGAATGCCGTTGCCGGTGAAGTCGTCCTTGCCGGGCTTGTCGACGTCCACCGCTATCTGCACCAGGCGGTCGTACACCGCGTCCGGCGTGAGCTTCTTGCCGTTCGCGCGGGCCGCGCCGATTATCAGCGCGACGACGCCGGTGATGACCGGCGTGGCCATCGAGGTGCCCGAGAGCTTGGCGTACTGGTTGTCGAGCCAGGTGGAGAAGACGTCCACGCCGCCCGCCGCGAAGTCCACTTCGGAGCCGTGGCAGGTGAAGTACGCCTTCTCCCTGTTGCGGTCCACGGCGGCCACGGCTATGGTCGTCGGGAGGTTGGCCGGCGCGTTGACCGCGCCCGCGTCGTTGCCCGCGGCGCAGCACACCACGACGCCCTTCCTGTGGGCGTAGGCGCACGCGCTCCTGAGCGTCAGGCTCTGCGCGCCCGCCGGCGGGCAGCCGAGGCTCATGTTGATGACGTCCGCGTGGCACACGTCCACGGCCCAGTAGATGCCCTCCGCGATCGAGGCGATGGAGCCGGACCCGTCGTCGCCGAGCACCTTGCCGCAGTACAGCTCGCACTCCGGCGCGATGCCGCGCACGCCGATCCCGTTCACCATCGCGGCGATTATGCCGCAGACGTGCGTCGAGTGGCCCGCCACGACGTCGTACGGCGTCTCGGACATCGAGAAGTCCTTCCACGCCTTGACCTTCAGGTCGATGTGCTGCGGGCAGCCGGTGTCGAGGACCGCGACGCGCACGCCCTCGCCCTTGTTGCGCTTCCACATCTCGGGGATGTTCAGCATCCGGTGGTTGTAGTCCACTGACTCCGAGAGGGCCGCCGCCGTCTGCTTGACGGTGTACGGCTCCAGCATCGGGATCCTTGCGTAGTCGTCTATCGGGATTTCCATTGTGTCTCCTTTCCGGTATTGCGCGTAAGTGTCGGGCGTCCGGCGTCAGACGGCGATCGTCTTCGGCTGGCGGGTGCCGGGGTCGAGGACCGTCGCGCGGAGCTCGTCCGCCCCGAAGTACCTGCGCAGGCGCTCCTTCGCGTCGTCCCGCAGGTTCTCCACGATCTTGAGGTAGTCGCCCCCGAGGCTGCGGTACACGCGGTTCTTCGCGCAGTTCGAGCAGCCGTGCGGCGTGACCAGGTCGTCGTGCATGGCCTGCATCTTCCTGCGAAGCGGCAGGAACTCGGGCATCTGCTCGTAGAAGCGGGCGTCCGCCATGCTGTCCTTGATCTCCTGCTCGGCGAGCAGCTTTATCACCTTCTGTCTTTCGTCGCTCATTTGCTTTGCGTCCTTTTGTGTTTGTGTGTAAGTCCGGCGGCCCGCACCACCTCGCGATCCCAGACCGCGCGCGGGAACGCCCACACGCGGTTCGGGTCTATGCCGAGGGACTTCGGCGCGTCCTGCAATAGTATACCATTTTCCGCGAACTCGCGCGAGAGCTGCTCTGCGTCAAAGAGATATGCCTGCTGCCTGTTGACCAGCTGCACTACGGAACGGCCGACGAGCGCCATCTCCGGGAGCACGAATATGTGCTCGCCCCTGTCGTTGAAGCTCGCCCTGAGCGCGTCGGGCGGATTGCCCGGCACGATCGTCAGCCTGATCCCCGCGGCGCCCGGGTCCTCGCCCGACGCGCTGGCCGCATAGGCCATGCGCAGCACGGCGAAGAACGCCCGCGCGCCCGTGAGGCCCGCGCCGAGGTAGCGTCCGCGGACGGACCGGTAGAGCCCGCCCGCGACCGTTGGCGCCCCGTTCTCGTCCGATAGCGAGCCGAGGGCGGAGAGGCAGGGGGTCGAGCACGCCGTCGGCCCGCCGGCCGGGGCGTCCAGCCAGCGGGTGCCGGCCTTCGCCGTCGCGGCGGCCACGAAGGCCCTGCGCAGCTCCTCGACGTCCATCGGCGTGACGGACTGCCCGCTTGTCGCGGCCTCTACGTTCGGGAGCACGAACGACACCGTGCCGCGCCCGCTGCACGCCAGGGCCGTGAGCGGGTCGGCGACGGCGATGACGCTTACGGGCGAGGCGGCGAGGACGGTCGCGATGTCGTCCGTCGCGGGCAGGCGCGTCACGAGCGGCAGCGTCCCGAGGGCCGCGTAGCCCTGGAGGAACCCGATGCGGTCGGAGTAGTCGACGAGCGGGACGTACTCGGAGCCGGAAAACAGGTACGCAAGCGTCCGGACGGCGCGGTCCCACACGCCGGGCTCGGTCTCGACGAACAGCAGGTGCGCGGGCGGGCGCCTCGCGCCGCTCGTGTCGAAGAGCTGCCCCGCGGCGCAGAAGAGCGCGTGCAGCAGGCCCGCCGACACGCCTACGCGGTCGAGCGACGCGGGGGACGAGAGGAACGACAGGAGAAGCGCGAAGTCCCCGGGCGCCGCGTCGCGCCCGAGGGCCGAGTAGGCGGCGAGCGCCCCCGGGTCCACGAACCCGGCCTTCGTCTGCGGCGCGGCCTTTCCGCGGGCTATCGCGGCGTTCGGGAGGTTGAGCGCCCCCTCCGGGGTCGCGCCGAGCGCCTTGAGCCCGTTCTGCACGGGGCAGTGCGACCCGAGGTACTGCATGATGTCGCCCCAGGCGTAGCCGGCCGACCGGTAGAAGGCGACGTACGGCGTCCTGCCGCTTTCGGCATAGGCCGACCGCACGTCGTCCGCGATCATGTCGGGGTTGTTCCAGTGGGCCCGCGGTATCCGCACCTGGACGGACGGCACGTCCGAGTCCGGGTGCGTGACGGTGCAGACGGCCGTCTCGAGGCCCTGGTCCGCCAGGCGCGACTCGACGACGATGCCGACGTTGCAGAGGCGCGTCTTGGACGCGAGCTCGCCGGTCCTCGAGTTGCGGAACGCCGTGTAGAGGCCCACGGGCGTGCTCTTCACCAGCCGCCCGTTCGCGAGCTGGAAGACGTCGTCGGGCTCGGCCGCGGGCAGGAGGACCGTGTCCCGGAGCGACTGCGGGGCCGCGGGGCCGAGCAGCGCGGCGACCTCGGCCCGCGCGTTTTCGGAGGCGTTCGCCTGCAGGAGCGCGTTGGCGACCTCCTCCTGCCTGTCGGCGAGCGCCATGAGGCGTTCCGCCACCCACGTGCTGAGCGCCTTGCCGCGGAGGGTCGCCCCCGAGAGCCGCCTTATGTCCTCCGCGGTTATCTCCGCGGCCGGCGTGCCGGAGGTCAGTACCCTGACGGCGGGCCCTTCGTCCGAGCCGTACACGGTCGGGGAGCACATCGCCTTGAGCGCGAACGCCAGCGGAAGCGGCGAGTCGGGCGCGTCGAGCAGGTAGAGCGTCTGCACGGTGGAGAACCTGTTGGGCAGCGGGAAGCCGGCTATCGCCACGACCGGCGGGGTGAGGGAGCTCTCCGACCGCGCCGCGCCGTAAAGCTGCCCGGCCGTGCGGGGGTCGTGGGACGCGAGGAGGACCGGCGGCACCTCGCCGAGCCGGTAGTCGCCGAGGTAGACGCCGACGTCGGCCGGCCCCGCCGAGACGCGGAGGCGGTGCTCGCGCTGCAGGGTCCTCGGGTTCTGGGCGTCCACGCAGGTGGTTTCGCCGTCGAAGCGGTACCGGTAGAGGGTCATCGGCACGCGGGCGTACCGCGGGGCCGACAGGAGCGCGAACGGACGGGGGAGGGGGACGGAGGGCGCCGACGCCTTCGGGGCGTGTATGCCCGTGTCCGGCGGGAGCTGGCGGATCGCGGCGACGGAGAGGCCCGCCCTGATGTTGCACATGTGCGGGGCCTCCCTGAGCCGTTCGACGCAGACGGCGAAGTACTCGTCGACGTCCACCTGCGTCCTTGCGCGCGTGGCGTACGCGTCGACGTCGCGTACGGACGCCTCCAGCTCGCCCGCGCGCAGGAGCTCCCGCACCGTCTCCTCCGCCCCCTTGCCCAGGGCCCGCGCCACGAGGGCCGGGAAATCGCCGCGTGCACGGCATGCAGGGCATTCGCACCACGGTATCCCGCGTACGTCCGGGAGGACGTCCCGCTCCTCCCGTTCCACGACGACCAGGCCGTCGGCGCGGCACACCGGGCACCTAAGCTCCCCGCCCGCCACCCGGCGGAGCGTCTCTCTCCATAAGAATTTCATAGCGGTCCTACTTGCAGTTTTCGCAAACAAGTGGTATTATACCACTGTCTGGGCAAAGTGTAAACCCGCACAGGGAGTATTCTATGGTAGACTACAGCGAATGGAAGGCGTGCGCGTCCGAGGATGACGCGCCGGCATACGTCAAGTCAGCGAGCTTCGCCGAGGAGGCCCCGGCGGTCTCCAGGCGGTCGTTCTACGCCGACGCCGTGAACCTGGAGCTCCCGTGCAACAGCCGCGAGGAGACCTGGGCGTCCGCCCGGTACTTCTCCAAGCACGCGAACGACGAGGGCTACGCCCGCATCCGCGCCGACATCGAGTACAACCTGCAGAAGGCGGCCGAGATGTTCGGGATCGCGGACGACGTCGCCAGGGTCCTCACGCACACCGAGGAGGTCAAGACGGCCTCCGACGCCGACTACGGCTGGGTCCGCCCGGGCGAGAGGAAGTATCCGATGTTCGACGCCCACGGCGTCAAGCTCGCGGCGGCGTACTTCGAGGACAACAAGTTCAAGTACCCCTTCCCGATGCGCAGCGAGATCGCGAAGAACATCCTCAAGAAGGCGTCCGAGTTCGGCGTCGACGTCCCGGACGGCGTCCGCAAGACCGCCGGCCACGGCGTCGCGCGCCCGGACAACGTAATCAACGAGCTCGTGATCCGCGCCGAGCTGTGCCACGACCCCGACACGGGCCTCGCGCTCGCCAAGATGGCGGAGCACGTGGCGGAGAAGGGCATCGAGGCCCTCGACGGCACGACCGACAAGATCGCCGAGCTCGTGGAGGACGTGGACGTGATCGAGAACTGGCGCGGCCGCTACGGCAAGGACATGAGCGCGCCCGAGGACTTCCTCTTCGACATGGACGTCAAGCAGGCCGAGGCGATCGTCAACGACGTCATCGAGATCGGCGGCGACGCCCTCAGCCTCTCCAAGCTCGCGGAGCTCCCGGACGAGGTGTTCGACAACGTGCTCGGCGAGGGATTCGCCGATTCCGTCAAGGAGGCGGGCGCGATCGACCCGAAGAAGCTCGGCGAGGCGCTCGCCGCCAAGTCCGTCGAAGACCTCAACGAGCTCAGCGGGGCGCTAAGGCGCCTGTGACAGCCGTACAACCAAAAGGGGCGTCCACCCACGCGGTCAGGCGCTGAAGGGGCACATGACAACCGGCATGGCAGGAGGGGCAGCGTTAGAGAAGCGGTCAGCCGCGGTCAGCCCGGGGCTGCTTGGCCGGCTGCTGGAGCAGCTCGGCAGGGTCAAGGGCGCCGGCCGCTACGTGACCGTGCCCGGGCTGCGAATGCGCGGCGCCGACATCGACGCGGCAGCCAGGATGTTCGGCGGCGGCCACAGGACCGCCGATCCCTCCAAGTACGCCGTGTGGCTGAACCGCGCGCTGAACAAGGGCGGGCCGACGCCCGACCTGCTCGTGGACAAGAGCACGCCGCTGCTGCACAACCCGTCGTTCATAATAGAGCGGCTCGGCAAGGCAGGGTGGTCGGCGTCTCCGGAGGCCCTCCGCGCGGCAGGCGTCATGCAGGTCAACGCCGCGCCCCTCCGCAGCCTCAACGGCGGTCCGTTCGTCGCGACCCGGCCGGAGATGCAGGCGTTCGAGAACGGGTTGTTCCCGTTTCGGTCGATGTACGGGAGGCTGGCCGTCGGCAGGGACGCGGCCGGGAGGCCGATATACGTGCCGTGGCGCATATCCAATCACGTGAACACGGTCGTGCCGGTGCGCGAAGTGACCGGCGCATCAGGCGCCGGGAAGTACTACGACGCGCTCTACGGCGTTGACGCCGGCGTCGATCCGCGCCTGACGACCAGCGGCCAGTCCAGCCGCGGGTCGTTCGACCTTTTCGTTCCCAGGGGCCGCGAGACGGGCGTAAGGTTCGACTGGCAGGAGCCATACGACCTTACCGGGTTTTACGGCGGCCCCCGCATGGGAGGTCCCCGCGACTGGGGCGGCATCGCGCGTGGCTTTGGGCTGCAGAAGCAGTCGGCGGCCGCTGCCGCGCCCGCGGGCCGGGGCTGGTACGACTTGAGCCCGGACGACCACACGTTTCCCGGATGGACCATGAACCCGACGGAGCGGGGCGAGTACCTGCAGGGGCTCTGGGACGACTACCGCCGCACCGGCGACACGTCGAGCATGTTCAGCGGGAGGAGGGGCAGCACGGTCCCGTGGCAGAAGCTCTCGCTGGGCACGTATGTCCCGAGTGCTGCCGCGCCCGCGCAACCTGCCCAGCCCGTTCCGCCTGCGCCGCCTGTCACGCCCGCTGCGGCCGTCGCCATTCCGCGGGTCGGCTTCTCGATGGTCGGCTACAACGGGGCCACGCAGCCCGTCGGCACGTACGGACGGGGCGGATTCAGGGCACGGGCGGCCGGACTTAGGACGCTTCGCGCCCCGACGCCCGACACGGTTGCGGCACAGGCGGCGTCCGCCGCGGCCGCGCCGGCGGTGCGGGCTTCCGGCGAATACGCGGCACGTGCCTTGAACCATCTTGCCGGCCTGGAAGAGTTCCAGCGCAGGGTTGGGGATGGCGATACGGCGCTTGGCCGGGAGCGGATCGCCACGGCGACACGCGATCTGCAGGGCATCCCCCTGGTAAACGAAAACGCCGGTATTGGCGCAGCCATGTCGCATACGCGCAACGGCGCTGGTTCGTGGATCTCGTTCCCCGCGTCTGCCGCAAATTTCCGCGGAACATACCGCGGGGCGGGGAAGTGGCTCGACGGTATTGCGACACACGAGGCCGCCCATCCGTTTACGCGGAAGATCCAGGGATACGTCGACAAGATCAAAGCCATACAAGGCGCAGAGGGCATACCGGGCAACACTTACCACACCAGCCCTGTCGAACAAGCCGCCGAGCTTAACGCGCTGCGCGCGCTGAAGGGCGCGTGGCCCGGGCAGGGCGCGGGTCCCGGCGGTGCGTACACCGAGGAGCAGGCCGACGCCATACTCGACAATAAGAACCCCTACTTCAAGGGGCTTCCGGTCAACTACAAGATGCGGCTTCTCAACGAGGCGCGCAACCGGCGGCTCCGCAGGTACGGGATGGCGCGTACAGCGGTAGTGTGATATAATATGGACATGACGCAGAGACGCATAGAACGACGCATGCTCCTGAAGCTGGCCGCGGCTGCCGCCGCGGCGCCGCAGGAGTACAGCGTCGTAGCGGGCGACACGCTCTCTTCGATCGCAAGGCGCAACAACACCACGTGGCGCGACCTCGCGGCGCTGAACGGCCTGAGGGACCCGAGCCGCATCTCGGTCGGCCAGAAGCTCAGGCTGCCGCCTCCTCCTCCGCCCGCGGCGTCCACGCCGCTGGCCCGGCTCAACAGCGTGGCGGCGCGGCTGCACACGAAGCTCAACAACCCCGACCTGGAGGCCGCGATCCTCGCGAACTTCAACCGCGAGACGGGCGGCAGGTTCGACTACGCCACGAAGGAAGTCGGAGGCGGCGGCTACGGCATCCCGCAGTACACCGGCGCGTCGCTCGCCGCGTACAGGAAATGGCTCGCCGAGAGCAGGCTGCAGGACTCCGCCGACAGCCAGGTAGACTACTTCGTCGACAAGTACATGCCGTCGCGGTTCGGGTACAGGACGTACATGGCCCCCGGCGCGAAGTACACGAAGGAGCAGTACGCCGACTGGCTGCACAGGCGCGTCTTCACGCCCGCCCACACGATCCGCGGGAACAAGGCGTACAGCACGGCCGCGATCCTGCGGCACACGGTCGCGCACAACAACTTCATGAAGAACAGGCTGAAGGCCGTCAACGGCGTGTGGCAGGGGGTACCATGAGCGACAAGATGACATATCCGAGGAAGCTCGCGCTGGAGTCGCCGCAGACCCTGGCGACGGTCGTGCACGCGATAATGCTCGACCAGTACGGCCCGGCCGTCTACGACTGGGACCCGGTGACGTGCGCGCTGGAGGCGGCCGCCGACTTCCAGGCGGAGGTCTGCACCCCGGCGATGGACCGCTGGTGCGCCATGCAGGTCGTGATGGGTTCCGACGCCTTCTTCAAGCGGCTCGACGCGTTCCTGAACGTGTGCAACACGCTCGCGTCCGGGTCGCCGTCGTTCCTCACGTTCGACCCGGTCACCTCGGAGGAGGCGGCGTGGGCCGTCGCCGAGGTCGCGATGAACCGCGACATGCTCCCGTTCGCCTACCCCATCCGCCAGTACATGCGGATGCAGCTGGAGGCCGACGGGTTCGACCCCGGGTCGGGGGATCTCCCGCCCGTCTTCGCCGAGATGTTCGAGCGGAGGCCCGACGAGGGCCGGATCCGCTCCGCGCTCTCGGGCGGGGCGGCGGACGGCAACGCCGCGAACATCGAGAAGTACCTCATGGCGCAGATGCTCGACATGGAGGCGCAGTTCAACAGGATCCCGGACCTCAAGCGCGTCGACAACCTCCTCGAAGACGGCAAGGACGTCGGCGACGCGCTCGAGCAGAAGGACAACGCGAACGCCGTCACGGAGGCGACGAGATGACGAAGGAAGCGATGATGAGGAGCGTCCGCAGGCGGATGGCGCTCACCAAGGCGGCGGCCTTGTACGAGAGCCACAGCCTTGGTGGCATGCCGTCCAGCTACAAGCCTGGCATCGTGCAGAACGGGTGGCAGGCCTCCATCAACGGTATGGTCAGCAAGCGCCAGCCACCCCTGGTGTCGCGGCAGCCTGCGGCACCGGCGCAAACGCCGGCAGCACCGTCCCAGGCATATAGCGGTCCGCCCTTCTGGGCCCCTGCCGCGGATGCCGTGGCTCACGGCATCGGACGGGCCGTGGAGTGGGGGGCGTATTGGCCAGACCACCTCAAGGCGTGGTGGCGCAAGACATTTAGGAGGTAGGAACATGACAACCGCGAAAACGACATCGGTATTCACGAAGATCGAGTTCTGGATGACGCTCGTGACGAGCGTCGCCGGGCTCCTTCTCGCTTTTGGCGTCATCACGCCGGAGCAGAACGAGGGCATCGCGACGTACGCGCCCAACCTCATTGGCGCGATCCTGTCGCTCCTGTCCACGTTCAAGTTCATCAACGTCCAGCACGCGGCACGCGTCGAGGTGTTCAGGGCGATGTGCGCCATGAGCCTCGAGAAGGCCGCGCTCGGCCCGTCGGACCACAAAGTCTCCGCGCAGGGGGTCTCGATGGCCAAGGAAGAGGTCGCGCAGCTCGCGCAGGCCGCAGGGCTGTAAGGAGGTGCGGCATGGCCACATTGACACGAAGGGAGCTGCTTCTGGCGGTCCCTGGCATCGGCATCGCCAGTTCGGCGATGCGCGCCAGGGGGGCGACCTGCGGCACCGAGCTGTGGTCGCTGAAGATGCGGGTGTACGTCCCGCGCGTCTACAACAACGCGACGTCGCAGGGCTACCGCAAGTACCAGATGCAGACTATTCGGGGCGAGTTCATCGTGGCGCCCGTGCAGGACTCCGAGCCCGACATCCGCTTCGAGTGGCTGGAGAACGCGACGCACAAGGTGAACGGCCGCTGCGTCGAGTACGCGGCGGAGCCCAACGGCGCCGTGCTGTGGCACGCCGTGGGCAACAACAGGACCGGCAGGTTTGACACGCGCTCCGTGGTGCTTCCGATCGAGGCCATGCCGTCCTACGCGATAGGGCCGGCCCCGAACGAGGACAACTCGCTCGTCATCACGCTCGCCGGGCGGGGCAGCACCAACGGCAGGACGCTGCGCGGCTACGTTTCGGGGCAGCTCGGCTGCGGGTGCTACGAGTACGGGCACGTCTCGCCCACCCGCATCTGGGGCACGGACAGGGTGATGGACACCGCCGCGGTGTTCGGCACCTGGAACGCCAAGAGGCTCTCGCAATGAGCGCGCCGGTCACACGCAGGGCGTTCCTCGTGGGGGCGGCGGGCACGGCCGTGGTCGTGTCCGTCCCCGGATGCAAGTCGATCCCCGGCACCGAAGTCGTCTACCTCGCCGCGAAGGGCATCGGAGGGACCGCCGGCCTTGTCCTCAACGAGTGCGGGCTGTCGGCCGAGATGCGGTCCGCGCTCGTTTCCATAGTGCAGGCAGTCATGGACGCCACGCCCGGCCCCGGCGAGGGGCTTACGGAGACCTGGATCGGCGCGGCGAAGCGCCACATCGAGTCCCTGACCGCCGAAGGCAAGGTCAAGCCGCTGGTCGGCGCAGTCGCCCTTGCCGCGTTTGCGGTCGTGGTCTACGCCTACACGTTGATTGAGATACGGCACCCGCAGGTGCGCGTCGTCCGCGAGCTGGCGTTTGCCGCCG
>Ga0310786_10001147_pt1 | contig 42595 bp, 27 predicted proteins | sample AusTroGonzalo_MG_FD_203881 | JGI IMG/M metagenome (GOLD analysis project Ga0310786, IMG submission 203881) | Bovine rumen microbial communities from tropical cattle in Woodstock, Queensland, Australia - Gonzalo_03 (v2) (version 2) | ecosystem: Host-associated > Mammals > Digestive system >...
TGAGGCCAGTTCACGCATCTTGTTCTCGATGGTGGGGAAATCGCTCTCCTTGATGCTCTCGCCGTTGGGCAGCAGCACATCATAGAAGAAACCGCTCTCGACAGCAGGACCGAAGCCGAACTGAATGCCAGGATACAACTCTTGGAGTGCTTCAGCCAGCAGGTGGGCAGAGGTGTGCCAGAATGTGTGCTTACCCTGCTCGTCCTCGAACTTATAGAGCTCGATCTTAGCGTCCTCATTGATAGGACGGTTCAACTCCACCGTTTCGCCATTCACGCCGCAAGCTACTACGCTGCGTGCCAGAGCCGGCGAAATGCTCTCGGCAATCTGAAGTCCGGTAACGCCCTGCTCATACGAGCGAACAGATCCGTCCGGAAAAGTAATTTTTATTTCCATATCTACAATATATGTGTAAGTTTAAGCGGCTGCAAAGGTAATAAATATAATTAAAACACGGAAAAGATTCAGAGGCTTTTTTGTGTCACACCCGAAAATAATACGCCGACCCAGAGTGTCTGAGCCGGCGTATGACTGAACGGGATGCCCTACCCTTTTGGGTGTTATTTCTTGAGGACAATCTTTCCGTTGTTGATGTAAAGTCCTGGTTTAGTGATAGTTTCAATACGACGGCCATCGAGCGAGTACCAGACGTCAGACGTCTTGGCAGCATCGGTGGTGGCTGCGTGGCCAAGGCCTGTGGCAACGAAGCTGTTGGCGGCCAGACTGAGCTGACCAATGATGCAGTCGCTCCACTCGGCAGCAGCGCAGTAGAAGGCGATGACATAGTTGCCCTGCTCGGTGACGTCGAACTCGAGGGTCTGCAGCGCAGGACTGTTGAAATTATTGGATGCCACATTGCCGATGTTGATGTCGGGCGTATAGGTCTGACTGGCGATGACGGTGCCGCCCGTGCGCTTCTCGATGCGCACCTCTACCTCGCCAAAGTCGGCCATATTCCAGTTGCACACCTTGTATTTCAGCGTGTAGTGACCAGGGGCAAGACTGAGCATGGTGCCTGCGTCGCTGTTGCCGTACTTGGCATAGCCCTGACGTGCACGTCCGTTGATATTGCGGATATAGAGTCCGTAGTTGAAGCCCTTGGTAGAACCCGTGAACTGCAACACACGGCAGCCCGACGAGTAGCCGCTGCTATAGCCCGTGCGCTTCTCGCTGCTGTCGTAGGTGGTCCATCCGGCAGGGATGGCGTTGGCCTCCTTGATGTCGGACGAGATGGTGTACGACGAGGGGGCTGATAGCGTCACCTCAACACTGGCGGTGCTGGTCTCGCCGTCGTTGTCGGTAGCCACCGCCTTCAGCGTGTGCTTGCCTGTCTTGGTGGGTGTCAGCGTGGTCTTATAAGGCTTGGCAGTACAGGTGGCTAACAGCGTAGTGCCGTCGAAGAACTCCACCTTCTCTACCGTGCCGTTAGGGTCGTCGGCCTGGGCGGTGATGGTGATATCGGGGAAGGTGACTGCGCCCTGAGGGCCAAAGCTGATGTATCGGCCGCCTGTGGTGGGTGCGGTAATCTTAACGTTGGGCGTGGTCTTGTTGAGCGAGTAGTTCTTGCAGAAATTCCAGATCTCCTTACCTGTATATACCTCTTTCTCCTTACAGATCCAGTGGCCTTTGTCCTTGAGCTCTATGAGGCGCACCTCGACGCCGTCGTTGCCTGGTCCCCAGATATGGAGTTTGGCGCCGCTGAAGCCGTTGTAGTTGCTGATGACGCGGTCGGTAGTAGAACAGCCGTTGTGGTTAATCCAAGGGTTGAGCGCAGGCTGCACACCACTCCAGTTGTCGGCTGTGCCCTGGATATGCAACAGGGGGATGGGTCGCAGACCAGCCTTGGGCGTCACCACTGCCGGACCGCTGCACGACACGAAGGCCGCAATCTGGTCGGACATCTTGTTGATAGCATTGTAGGTCAGCATGCCGCCCATAGAGAAACCACCCAGATAGACGCGGTTGCGGTCAATATTGTGCTGCGTCACCATCTTCTCGATAATGGCCTTGATAAAGTTGATGTCGCGGTCGCCGCCAGTATCCCACGCCCTGTCGATGCCGTTGGGGAAGACACACACAAACTTAGCCGTGTCGCACACAGCCTCCATACTCACCTGGTCGTTCTTGAACTCGCTATTCTGCATCCAGTTGGCATCCTGGTTGTAGCCATGACAGAAGATGAGCAGCGGCCTACCCTCTCCCAGGTTACTTGGTACAATAACGTTGTAGGAGCGGCTGGTGCCGTTGACGGTGATGTTGTCGGCCTTTACCGACGTCACTCCTGCAATCATCAGGAGCAGAAAGATGATGGTTTGTTTCATAATGGTGTATTTAGTTATCGTGGTGCAAAGATACACAATTGTTTCCAAACCAACAGCACGCGCAAGGCGAAAAAGATGAACAAACAAAAATTTGGGACACAAAAAAAAGAGTGGCCGCAAGCAATCTCGCGTCCACCCTTTATTTACAATATTATTATTAACCCTTCTTATTTCAGTCCACGGTTCTTCAGAGTGGTGTTAAGCAGCAGCAGGTAAGTCTTGTACTGCTTCTCGTTCAGGATGTAGTGCATATAGCGAACATCCTTCTTCACGGCCTGCTCAACCATAGCGTTGCGCTCGTCGGCGTGGGCATAAGCTGCCAGCATCATGTCGTTGCAGAAAGCGGTGTGGATGTCCTGCACGGCCTCAATCTGGTCTGAGGTGAGGTCGAGTGCGACGGCCAACTTTCTCATATTGACTGTCATATCGTAGGCCTCTACACTCTTCACTGCGCTGTTGTTCTCGTTTTCAGCAAATGACGTGGTCATCGTGAACATGGCAACTACCATCAAAACAATCTTTTTCATACTCTTTTTTCCTTTCTTTTCTTAACTCAGGGCCTGCAATGGTTGAATTTGTTTGTTATCCTTTTATTAATGTTACTTTTTCTTTTTACCTTTCAAAGGCCCCTACCTTAATTATTATTAGTTTGTGTTATCCTTGTCGCCAGGAATTTTTTAGCGTTTGTTGCGGCTTTTTGTTCCTTTTGACGATGCAAAGGTACGGCGATTATTTCATCCGACAATGGATTTTTGGTAATTGTGTGCGCAAACAGCCCCTTTTGTTGACCAAAATCAACGAATCATATCCCTAAGGCATCTTTTTTTGAGAAAAAGCGTCTATTGCGCCTTGTGCAGTAGGCGGAATGACGTTAATCTTTCCATCCTTGTCATAGCTCATAGGCTCGGCAATGATGCTGCGGCTATAGCTGGTGCCATCGGGCAGACCACCATTATGGCTAAAGAAGAACCACTGGTCCTTGAAGCTGACGATGGCGGGATGGGTGGTGTTGGAGTTGCCTGCTATCTCGCTGATGATGCCCATCGGGGTGTAGGGGCCACCGATATGGTCGGCAACGGCGTATGCAATCTTCTCGGGCCACTCACTGGCGTAGGTCAGGTAATACTTACCTTTATATTTGTGCATCCACGGGGCCTCGGTGAAGCGAGGCACGTCAATCTGATGGATATCGCCATCAATCTCAATCATGTTGTCCTTTAACTTGGCATAATAGCACTCCTTATTGCCCCATATAATATAAGGTGTACCGTCATCGTCAATGAGGATGGCTGGGTCGATGCATGCCCAGTTGTGTTTCGAGGCAAAGCAGTCCTTGTTGGTGAGCAGGGGTTTTCCGAGTGCATCCTTGTATGGACCAGTAATCTTGTCGCTGACAGCCACGCCGATGCCACACCAGTTGGTGGAGACGTACCAGTAGTAGCGACCATCCTTGCCACGGGCCACATGTCCTGCGTAGGCTTGCTTACTGTCGGCCCACTTGAAATCGTCGATACGCAGGGGCGAGGGATATTCCGTCCAATGCTTCATATCAGTAGTAGAATAGAGCAGCCAGTCTTTCATCACATAGCCCGACTGGTTGCCTGCGGCATCATGCCCAGCAAAGAGCCAGAGGGTGTCGCCCTCCACCAATACGGCGGGGTCAGCAGTATGTTTGTCGCGGATTATGGGGTTGCCGTTGCTCTCGAACTCATGCTTCAGCACATAGCCCCATTTCTGCTGCAGGCGCTCCAGCTCGTCGGCAGTCACCGACATCACCGTACCATGACGGGGAAAGAAGTCCTTGCGGAACGACTCCGGCTCCTTGGTAAACGTCTTCAGGTCCTTCGACCGCTGGAACTCGTAGCGGCCAGAGCTGTAGAGGTCGTACATGAGAATATATTCCTCTCCACATTTAAATACGCCACTACCTTCCACATGCGTCCTCGTACCAGCATAGGCATCGATATACTCGAAATTCTCTTTATACGGTCCTGTCAACTTCTTAGACGTTGCCTGTTGGATGCCATTTTTGAATTCCTTGCCGTTAGCATCCTTCGTGTTGCCTTTATAGAAAAGGTGGTACACACCGTCCTTGTAGATGATGTCGTTGTCTATCGAGCCATACTTCGCCTCAAACAGCACCTTCGGCTCGCTCTCGAATGCCGTGAAGTCCTTGTTGGCATAGGCATAGTAGGTGATGAGCGTCTTGCGGTCGTTACGCTGCAGGGTAAAGTAAATCATATACTTCCGGGCCTTGCGGTCGTAGATGGTCTGCGGCGCCCACACCCAGTAGGCATCGCCGAAGTGCTCGCTCCAGTCCTTCGAGAGGTTGATCTTCGCGTGCGTCCAATTAATGAGGTCTTTCGACTTCAGCAGCACGATGCCAGGATTAGACCCCCACCCCTGTTTCGGGTCGAACACATGCATGTCCGTTGCCACGATATAGTAGCAACCGTTCTCACCTCTTAGGATATGCGGGTCGCGGATGCCGCCACTCTCGCTGATGCTGTCAGAAGCTATTATCGGTCTGTTCTCGTTCAGCGCATACCAGTTCTGTGCGTCCTCGCTCACCGCGAAACGCAACTGTTCCATCAGGTTCGTGTCACCACTGCCCTCAAAATAGGCGAAGAGGTAGCCAGACATTTCTTGTGCTGAAGCCTGTAAGCTAACCACCACTGCCAATACAGAAAAAACGATTCGTTTCATATTACTTCTCTACAAATGTGTTGAATGAATGGGCAGCGAGATTGATGTTCAGATATTTCTTTCCGAGCTGGATGCTGAGGGGCTTTGCCTCGTTGTTGGTATTGCCGCAGATGACAACACGTTTGCCGTCATGACGCTGGAAGACGATGGCCTGCAGACCGTCTTTTATCGGATAGAAGGCAAGGAGGGTGCTGCCAGGCTCCACGAAATGCGAGAAGTGCTTATAGGCGTAGTACTCAGGAGTATAGCGATAAGTGCGATTCGCAGAGCGCACCTGCACGAGGGCATTCTGTTTCCAGCCCCAAGCGCTGCGACCCTGATCGCAAAGTATGAAATTCCAGTTGTAATACTCGTCGCAGCCACGACCAATGTACTCGTGCAGCAGGTAGAAGGTGTGCTCGCCAGCGCGCCAGTCCATCTGACCGTTGCCGCACTCGCTCTCGCTGCTCACCATGTGAAGGTTGGGGTGCTTTTCGCGCATATAGTCAAGGTTCTCGCGACCTTCCCATTGGAAGCCCAATCCCTCAATTAATTGAGAATTGAGAATTGAGAGTTGAGCGCTCGACCTCTGGTCGCTTGCTACCGAAGGGACGCAAGAATTGGCTGGCGCAGTGAGTGCGCTGACAATTTTTTCAACGTAATCTTGGCGGTTGGTATTGAACGTGCCTACATAGAGCTTCACCTCGGGGTGCTTCTCTTTCAGCGTAGGTGCCAGATAGTCCTTATTGAACTTGATGGTGCCCTCTGCCGTCCACGCACAACCCGGATAAGGCGTATAGCTGTAGGCCTCGTTCTGATACATCACCATGTCGATGGGAATGTTTTCCTCAGCATAGAGGTCAATGAACTTGCAGAACATGTTGGCGTAGGCCTGCAGGTAACGTGGATCTTGGATGAAGTAGTTCTGTGAGGCCAGTTTCTTAGGGAACAGTCCCTGGCGCTCTCCCAAGAACTGCATCTCGTTGGGGTCGGGCTGTCCGCCATCATCAAAGAGCAGATAGTCTTTCTCCTTCGGCTGTGTGTTATATGGCGAGCTGGCCACACAATAGTCCTGATTTATTTTCATCCACGAGGGCGGACTCCAAGGCGACACCCAGAAAGTCATGGCAGGCTGCCACTTTTGCGCCATCTTGATAAGCTGGATGACGTTTGCCTTGTCGTGCTCGATGTTGAAGTACTTCAGTGCGAAGTCGCCTGCCACCGTGTCGCACGAGTACCAAGCCCTACTGTAGTCGTTGGCGTTCATCGTCAGTCGTCCACGGGTAAAACGCAGATCTCCGTCAGGCGCGAAGATATCATGCATTATCTTCTCTTGCTCCTCCTTCGTCAACAGACGGATAGCATCAAGGTCGAGCTCGTTGAAACAAGTGCCCCAAGCTCTGAAGGGCTTTGAGTGAAGAGTGAAGAGTGAAGAGTGAAGAATTGGCTGCGCCTTCGCTTTTGAGGCGAGCGAAACCTTGCCTTTCGTTTGCCACGGCTGCTGCTCCGTGGTGGTGTACTGTGTGAATGTCTGGGCCGAGGCCTGTGCGGCAACCAGACTAAGGATGCATAATATCTTTCTCATCTTTATTGTAGGTTTTTACTTAATAACGTATTTTTTCCCGTTTTTGATATATAAGCCACGCATATTTGTTACATTTATCTTACGACCTTGCAGGTCGTAGATGGAATCATTAACCTTGAACCATTTCCCATTAACCGTATCGATGCCAGACGGAGCTTCGCCGTTAATATAGACAGTGACTGGGGCTGTGAGGCCATTGGAAGGATTGACGGGCTGGAGGACGATGTAAGAGATGTCCTTGACTGCGGTCTGACCGCTAAGTGTCAGGGTGCAGAGCTTTTCGTCCTGAGCAAGGATGAAATCATCGGTAGCGACCTCAGTATCATCCAACAAGACAACCTTTTGGAGTGTGGCTCCCGTGCAGTTGTTGTAATGGAGGGTGACCGTGCCTGTCTGGGATATTACTGAGAAGCGTGCAGCAGTGGCATCGGGCAGATAGTAGCCCAAGTGAGGCGGCTGATTATAGCCAGAGTTCTGCCACGTGATGCCGAGACGATATACATGGTCGGTCATCAGGCACGGCACGCGGGCTGCGGTCTCGTGGGCAGTAGAGAAGATATTGAGCGTCTGCTTGTCCTCGTTGTTGTAGACAATGATCTCCTCACGCCAGTCGCCAAAGATGTCAGCCTGCAGACAAGGTGAGTTCTTGGTGCCGTTGCAAGTAACGCTGTAGCCGTGCTCGTAGAGGTTCTTTCCGTCAACGCCTATGCGACCCTGGTTGTACTTCACCAGATAAGGCTGGTTGTGGTAGTTGCCGATGCCGTTGAAAATCTCCTCGTAGATATCGCCGTCCCAGTAGATGCGGAAGTTCTGCTCGGGAGCACCGCCAACCACCTGACCCGTTGGGGCGTTGTAGAGATTACCGTTGCCGAAGCAACTGAACTCCTGACCGCGTTCATCGGTGAAGTCAGCAGCTATGCCACGGGCCGTATCGCCGTCGCCTGTGATGTGGATGAGCAGTTCGCCAGTGGCAGCATCGCAGACGTGCATGCCAAAGGGCGGGTCTTCGTGAATCTGGAATACCTCGAGTCCAGGACGGTCTGGCATGAGGTCGGCCACATGGAGGGCATCGCCGTGACAGAGGCCCGTGCTCCAAAGCAGGTTGCCATCGTGGTCAATAGCTGCCGAGCCGTAGATGATCTCGTCCATGCCGTCGCCGTCCACATCGGCACAACTCAGGTTGTGATTACCCTGTGCATAGGCGGTGGTGAAGTTAGTGTTTGCGTAGGTGGCGTGAGAATAGGTACGGACATCCTTGGTGACAGCGGCAGAACCGCCGTCCACACTACCAGTGTATTCAGTCTTCATCGCCGTCTTGGATGAGATGCTGGCGTGGCGCCAACGAGTGGAGAGTTTCGAACCGTCGAAATCAACAGCCCAGAGATAGGAACGTGTGTAGTAGCCGCGACACATCACGGCCGAGGCGTGTGTGGGCTGCGAGACATCGAGATGAGCCACCGTAGCAAGATAACGCTCCGAGCGGTTACCATAGTCATCGCCCCAGAGGTCGGTACGCAACTCAGGAGCACCACCCACAAAGCAGCCGCGGTTGGGGTTGTAATAGACGGTATGGATGGCCTCACCATTCTGTCCACTGAATACGGTGAGGAACTCGGGACCATACATCACCTGTCCGCCGCCGTTCAGGTATTCCTTCTCGTTGTCAGTAGTGCGGATGACATCCTCGTCAGCAGCCTCAGTGATATAGTGACCGGCACCATCCTTGGTACCAGGACCAGTCTTTACAATGAACTCAGCCTTGCCGTCGCCATCGAAATCATAGAACAGGAAGGGCACATAGTGAGGACCCGAACGGATGTTATGACCCATATCGATGCGCCACAGTTTTTGGGCAGTCATCTTACCGTCGGCCTCCAGAATCTTATAGCAGTCGAAGATCGTAGGCCCAGTGAAACCGCCCTGTGAGTTGTCAGCAGGATTCGAGGGTTCCCATTTCACCACAATCTCATAGCACCCATCACCATCTACATCGGCCACCGAGCAGTCGTTGGGCGAATAGGTATATTCCGAGTTGTGGAACGTACCACCCTCGGGGCGGTCGAGCTTCAGCGTGTTGTAGAGACCCTGCCAAGGGGTGACAGCCTCGGTGGTGCTGACAGTCTCTCCGTTCCGCTTCGTCACGATACTGTACTTCGCCGTCTTCGACCCTTTCTTGTCGAGGAAGTTAGTGGAGCTGTTGATGTCCTTGGCTACCACCTCGCCGTTGCGCAGCACATCGAAAGTCGTGTAGTCGTCATCAGTGTCCAACATGCGCCAGCTCACAAGATAGTTACTGCCAGAAGCCGACTGCGGAACGGCCATGACGTGCCGCTGAAGATTCTCAGCAGACCCACCCCTTTGCCCCTCCCTCTGAGGGAGGGGAGTGGTTACTTGTGCCACAGAAATGCTTGTCAACAATAAACTAATTGCAGTTAGAAATATATTGTGTTTCATAATAATCTTGTTTATATTCATTGTGTATTTATTCTGTTCTTGAGAGTATTTACTCCCCTCCCTCACAGGGAGGGGTTGTGGAGTGGGTCTTTATTTTCCTAAGTATTCCAGTTTCCAGTTGTCAATCATCACCCAGTCGCGGCGGATGGTAGTACTCTTGCGCAGTCCGATACGGAGCTGGCCGTTGGTCACCTGCACCTCGATACTGTTGTCCTTGTAGTAGTCCTTTGCGAAATAGACGGCTGCGGCTGACATGGTGTTAGGTACCCACCACTGGCCAAGATTGATTTCACCATCCACACCGAGTTTTGAGGTCGGAGCGCCAGTGAAGATACTTTGCATCTTCGTGGTTGTGGTCTTGCTATTGGTGGTGACGTAGAGTTCAGCATTCAACGTCTCGTTGCCACTCTGCTTAGCCTCGTATGCAGGACCTTCGAGACCGGCGCGGTAGAAGCCCTGCAGACTCAGACGGTAGATGCCATCGGGCAGGCCCTGCAAGTCCTGATACGTGTCGAAGTTCGTATTGAAGAACTCGGCATTCTGCAGGTCGTTATTGGCATCGATGCCTGGTTGCACATTGCCCTTCCAACCCTCATTGTCGTTGTTCTCGTAGCGGGGATTGGTAATGAACTTATCAGTCACGTCAATAGGATTCTCCCTTGAAGCCCCTGCCAGATCATCTTCGAGCAGTTTAGCAGTGACGCTGGCGATGGCTGCCTGAATCTCGGCCAGTGTGCTGGCGGTGTTGTTATAGACAGCCTCCTCTTCTGCGACATCCATGCCTGCGGCCTTGGCCTCGTCGATGAGTTCCTTCAACTGGAGTGCTGCCTTGTAGGTGGCCATATCGTTGAGGTACTGGTTGTAGGCATCAGGAGTAGCCACGGCCCAGTCTGTCAAGTATAATCCTTCACCAGGTTCCTCGGCATCCATCAGAAGGGCAGCGAGGTTGGTGCGATATTCGCCCTCGAACAGATCTAGACCCATCATCGCACCTGGGTAGTTCTCCTGATTGTAAGTCTTGTTGGGCGCTGACATCATCAGTTTGAAAGAGTTGAGAGTTGAAAGTTGAGAGTTGAAAGTTGGTTCAACTTTCCACCAGCATTCTGTAGCACTCTCAGCATCGACGAACATGGCACCATTGGTGGTGATGAACAAGGTGCGCCAAGCATTTTTGGCCTTCGAGTAGTTGGTGAGCTTATAGACTTCGCCACTCTGCACGAATTTACACTTCAGTCCCTCATCGCCCACACTGGCCTGTGTGCCGTATGAATTACCTTCGGTGTAGAAACGCTGGGCGGCAATATTATAAAGATAGCACTCCTGACCAGCAGCGAAAGCTGATGTGGCAAGTTGCGGACGCTGCCAAACGCCATCGTCAACCGTCGTATCGAAGTTCAGACTCAGCGAGGAAGCGCTGCTTTCCAATTGGAAGTAACTGCGGAAGGCGTCAACGGTCACGTTGCCAGACACTTTCTTCAGTTTGTTGCCGTTGAGCACATAGCTGGCCTGTGGAGCTGTGACGGTGGCGTAGCTGCCAGCCTTCACAGTACCCTTGCCTGTCAATGCTGTCACGTCAGCGGTACCGCGGAAAAGATAGGTCTTGCCAGCCTCTGGTTTCTTTACCTCTTTCAGGTTGAGCGTGTTGCCGCTGATATTCTTAGGCTCATAGAACGTGCCGTTGGTGCCGCCCGTGATGGCGAAGGGCAGACAGAGAACATCGGGTGTACCAGCTTCGATGGTACGATAGTAAGTAGCTTTTGTGGCGATGAAATCAGCATAGGCCGTAAAGTCAAAACCATCCCACAGTACGAAATTGCTTACTGCGCCACTCACAAGCAGATTGTTCAGGTTTTCATCGGCCACAGTCTTGATGTTGCCATTAGCTTTGAATAGGCTGTTAGGATTATCAGTCGTGAGGTCACAGCATACAGCATGGTTCTGGGCATCCACACCTTCGGTATAATTGACGGCATAGGGATTTGTGCCGTCGCTCATATAATAAAGATGTACGTCGGCAATGCCCTTCCAGTCGGCTCCATTCAGATCAAACTCGATAGTGAGGTTGCCGTCTTTTTCCAAGATGCCAGTAGCTGTGAGCCACTGCCATCCCAAAGCTTTTTCACTATAATTGAAACCGCCTGCGGTGCTGTATGGCATCATCACGCCGTTTGAATTGAGTTGGTAATCTCCCTGATAACCGTGGTTCTGCACAACGTCACCTTTTGTATTGGCGATAACGGCCTGGGCGGTTGTTCCGCTTGCACCACGCACCACGGCCACCACCTTATAGGTACCAGCAGGCATATTGTTCAGAATCTGTATCATGCGGGTATTATCATCGTTGCTTTCATAGTCGTAGCCGTTGCCACGATAGAGCGTACAGAGTGTGCGTGTACCGCCACGCCAGCCGCCGTCGCCTTTGGCAAACGAGGCATTCTGTACCAGACTCGTAGCATTACCATTGGCAGCCTTGATGGCAGTCAGGTTCTCAGCCACCACAGCAGGATCAGCCGTTGCCTCGCCACTCATCGCCCATGCCACATAGTCATCCTCAGTGATGAGCGCCCAGCGTGCAAAGCTTGGCTTAGTGCTGGTGGCGTTGGTTTCCTGCAGGTACATCGTCTTACCAGCCACCTCGGCATTGGTCTCAGTGAAGTCATTGGTATAGATATAGAACAGTTTGTCACCATTCTCTTCAAATGTCCACTTCGTGTTATCGGCATCACCGTCACTCCATAGGTACTGGCCTTTATAAACACCGATCTTCAGGTATTTGTCAGCAGCCCCCGACAGCAAGAATTTGTCATTTGCAGGCGTGACCGTTGTGAGTGCAGAAGGCACATCAGACAGCGAACGGTATTCGGTATTCAGGAACTGCTGGTTCAAAACATCATAAAGGTAATACTGTCCCTCGGCTGTTGGCTTGCTGCTGCGGTACTGCGCTGGGATGGCCTTCTCCATCGCAATAGCGATATAGTCGCTGGTCTTTATCAATGCCCAACGACAGTCGTCGTTAGGCTGCGTAGCTGCATTAGTGCCATTGATGTAGAAGATACCTGTCTGGTCGTTCAGCGTTTCGCTAACAGTACGATGAATCTGATAGACGTTTGTCTCACCGCTGATGGCATCGAATGCCCACAGGTTCTCACTCAGTCCTGCCGTACCGTCAGTCCATAAGTATTGGTTGTTCCAGTAACCTGTCTTCAGATACTTACCGTCACTGAACATAATCGTCCATGCCGTGCCGCTCTTAGTCACCTTCACCTCGGCTGGAGCATTCGTCAGTCCAGGGAAGTTGTTGCTCAGGCGCACCAGGAACTGCTGCTGCGTCACATTGTAGAGATAGAAGTCGCCTGCTGTTACCTCGCTGAAGTAACTGCTGGAAATCCCCTGCGCCTGTGCTCCTGTTATCGAGAGCAGGACCGCAAAGATGAATGTCAGTACTCTTTTTGTCATACGTCTATAGTTTTATGATTCTTAACTGGCTGCAAAATTACTGTCAATCGCGCAATTCGTCTTTCATTATCCTGCCAATCGCTAATACAAATCTTCCAAAGTCACCCTATTCGCGCATGATAGTTAGCTAATTCTGGTAATTTCGGATGTGCCAGTCAGTGGAATAATCACTTTTTCCTTTTCTATTTCATAGTTAATTTATACCTTTGTCGCGGATTTCACATACTCTACCCAAGGTGTACCCAAGGTCTACCCAAGGTCTACCCAAGGTGTAGCCAAGGTGTACCCAAGGTCTACCCAAGGTCTACCCAAGGTCTACCCAAGGTGTACCCAAGGTGTAGCCAAGGTAAAAAGGCTGACATCACCTTGGATAGAACCAGAGTACTGCTTGGATAGGGTATGGCAAAGAGTTGTTTCTAAGCGGTTCTTGGCCTGACACCATTACTCTCCATGCAGTCAAGGGCAAAGTCAGATAATGATAAAAAAAATCCCGAAGTGTCAATGCACCTCGAGATTTTCTTACTCTTTCAGCCTTCGTCATCCCAGAAGCCTCCCCCTCGGGAGTTACCTTCAGTGACATTACCATTTGTGTCACCACCATATCCCAAACCTTCAGCATTGGTACTGGTGATACTACCTGCCATTATAGTCATTGTTTTCACTTTCATTGCCACAATCGTTGGCGCGATATACTTTTTCTTCATAACTTATCGATTTTTAGTATTCATCTTCTTCATCGTCCCAGAGATTCGAACTGCGACTATTGCCAGTGGTGACGCCTGCACTTTCGGTTCCCTCATCATCGAATCCTAAATCATCAATTCCCGTAATATTCCTGATGCTGGTACAAATCAGATTGTATGGAGTGATCTTCTGTACGATGACAGTTGGTTCTTGATATTGCTTTTTCATATCGCTCAAAGGTTTTATTTTACCATCACCTTTTTACCATTTATAATGTACAGTCCCTTTGTGGGCTGAGCCACGCGACGGCCCTGCAGGTCGAAATACTGATTCACGGTTAAGGGTGAATGATTCATGGTTTCGATACCTGTAGTCTCATCACCGAAGTTGAGGGTTATACGGGCAGCAGCGCCACCATCAACCGTGAAGTAAGCGCGGAAGGGCTTCAGGCTCACGGAGCTGTTCACCTTGTAGAGAGAGCTCACACCATCCTTGAGTCCTATGACATAGCAGTCCTTGGTGCTGTAATCAATAGCAGCAATCTGCTCGTATGTACCTGTCATCGTCAAATCACCCACAGTAGTGTTGTTGAGGTCTTTCTTCAGCGTCACACCTGTGGCAGAGAAGCTGGTGACAGCCTCTGTAGGCTTCACGATATAAGGCTTGCCAGCCACGATAGAAGAGGCATCGCCAAAGGTCAGGGTGCTACCATCGAAAGCTGTAGGTTCTTTCACCGTCCATCCAGAAGGAATGGCCATATCGAAGGGAACAACAAAGGTGTTCCATACGCCAGCGGTCATGGACTTGGTTACAGTAGGATTCACATTATATATATCCCTTGCAATACTGAAGTCTGTGCTCTCGTTGAGCGTAAAGCTATTCTGCCAAGCAGTGTAGTTGGCTTCAGAGATTAGTGCCCATGCATAGTTCGTTCTGTTGACATCGGGAATAGTTCCACCATTTACACCTCTAGCGCCAATGCCATTAGAATAGAGATACATATCTTTAGACTCATCACTAGAATAACATTTTAGAGTAAATAGGCCCGATACCTCGTGGAAAGATTCGAAAGTCCATGCATAAGATTCGTCTGTTGCATCCGTCCAAACATAGCATTTGTTGGCTGTGCCAGTCTTCAGGTATTTCCCATCATCGAACTTAATATAGAAAGCGCCTGATCCATTCGATATGAGCGTCAGCGTTGCAGGTGTTGCCTTTAAGCCTGCATAGTTTCCGTCGCCACCGCGATAAATGAAACCATTTTGTGCTATATTATAGAGGTAATATGTTCCTGCACTCGGAGTAGTAGTGTAATAGGTAGAAGGAATTGTGGTTTGGTCTGCAAGATACTTGTAATAGTTGGCCTCTGTAATCAAAGCCCATTGTGAACACCCTGGCCTAACGTAATATGCATTATCACCATAAAGATACCAAGGTTTGTTGCTTGTAATATAGCTATTTCCTTCACTAAACTCACTTGTCTTGATATAATATTCATCGCCATCTTTCTCAAACGTCCAGTATGTATCTGTTGAGTTGCCATTCCAAAGATACATATTTTTGTATGTACCTATTTTTAAGTAATCTGAACCTGCTGAAATCGTGAATTTGCCAGTCTCAGGCTCTGTCAAGGTAACTGCAACAGGTGAAGATGTAAATGCCTTGGATGATGTGTTAAGGAATTGATTGCTTAACATATCATACAGATAGTATGTGCCAGCCGCAGGTGTAGAATAGTACTCAGAAGGGATTGCGGAAGTTTTTCTAAACGTTTTATAGTCTGAAGCAGAAATCAGAGCGTAAGTTCCAGCACTAGCCTCATCATCGAGATTCACTTCCGTATCAGTTATATAATATGTACCAGGAGCTTTGCCATTAAGCGTTTCGGTTGTAACGGTAGAAACCTTGTATGTCTTAGAACCGGGACTTACCTCCGTAAAATAAAAAGAAACTCCTGAATCGCTATTAGGCCATAGATAAAGACCTCCATAATAGCCAGACTTTAAGTACTTACCCGCGTTTCCAGAAAGATAAAAGCCTGTGCTACCATCAGATGTTAAAGTAATCTGTTGTGGAGTAGTGAGTAATGCGTGATGATCTTCGTGTAGTTCTGCTGTTTTCAGGAATTTGTCCTGATTGATGTTGTAAATTAGATAGGTTCCCTCTCCCACTGTTTGGTAGTAGCTTGACGGAATCACGTCGGCTTTGGCTCCCATGATGGAGAGCATTGCCGTTGCAAAGAATAAAAGTACTTTCTTTTTCATTTTGTTTGAGTTTTAGTTATATTTGTTATTTCGATGGCAAAATTACGCCAATTCTGGCATATTGACTTTCAATAATTCGTCATCCATTAGTACAATTCTGTCAAAATACTAATCGAAACGTTTATTACTGAATCTTTCAGGTCGGCAAACGACAGGTTGTAGGTACGGCTTCTCGTCCAGACGCAAGCGTCAGGACAAGAGCCAACCAAACATTACTTTATGACAACCTTTTTACCGTTAACAATATAGAGTCCCTTTGTGGGCTGGGCAACACGACGACCTGACAAGTCAAAGTAGCCGCCTTCTGCCTCTTGCACCTTACTTCTTACGTCGTTAATGTCAGTGCTCTCATTACCATCGATAACGATGATCAGGTTACGCGCTCCTGCGGCCTTTTCACTATCGATTTCAATCCAACACCTATTGGCGGCGATGGTGCCAGCACCATTTACCCATACAAAGTTCTGCCCTCGGAGTATGTAGTAGTCCTTACCATTGCCACTGCCAGACATCTCCTTAGTCACCAGTGTGCCTTGGAATTCATCTGCTACGGTAATGGCTGTCGTGGCCGTTTCGTTCTCCACAAGTGTTACTTCCTGTTCAGCGTCCGTCCCATTGTAAATCAACAGCGGTGTTCCTGCAGCAGCTTCTGTCAGTTCGTTCAACGTCACCTGCTTGTCGTTTACAGCAGTCACGGTGTACAGCTTCACACCGTTGGCAGTGGTTTCGGGCAAGTTCAAGCCTTTGTCGCAATAGTAGGTCATATAGCTTCCGGAGGCGATGGTCAAGGTGGCTACGACAGTCTTCACATAGCTGACCTTTACCAATACATTATTGTCAGGCATGGTGAACGTCCATGTACCATCTGACTGTGCCGTCACATCAATATCATCCTGCAAAGTGGGGGATAGGCTACGAGCCTCAGCTTCACTCCAATCGGTATAGGCACGAACAGTCACATCCTTGACCGACCAACCCTCAGCAACCTCAACAGTCACTGTCACTACAGCATCCTTTGCCGCCTCTGTCACAGCGGTATTGCTTACCGAGAACGTTACCGTGCCATGTGCGTCGCTACCATCAACCAGTGTCAAGTCATACTTTGTGGCATTAGGATCATCTGGGGTAACAGGAGTTTCAGGCTCCTCAGGTGATTGGTTGGCTTGGTATGCAGCCCAGTTGGCAGCAGTGATGAGCGCCCATTGAGCGTTGGATGGCTGGGCATCACTGGTGTTGGTTCCCGTAATATACCAAGTCTTTCCTGCAACGGCATTGTCTTCTTCTGTGAACTCATTAGTGTAGATGTAATAAGCATTGCCATCCTTTTCTAAAGTCCACTTGGTATTGTTGGCATCGCCATCGCTCCAAAGGAATTGACCTCTGTATACGCCAATCTTAAGATAAGCGCTGCCAGCACCGGAAATCAACCACTTGTTGCCAGTTGCCGTAAACGTGACAAGTTCAGCAGGTGAGTCAGAGAGCGTACGGTCTGAGGTCTTCAGAAACTGCTGGTTCAGCACATCGTAGAGATAGTACTGACCGCCATCAGTTACCGTTGAGAAATATGTAGCAGGAATAATCTTGCTTTCCATGTAGGCATTATAGTTGGCAGCAGTGATGAGTGCCCATTCGTCGGCCTCGCCACTTGTTGTTGTTACGCTGTTGGCTGTATTTAAATAATAGGTGGTGCCCTCAGTGAAAGCTCCGTCTTGGTCTGATGCTGTGATGCTCAACTTATATGTTTTCGTGCCAGCAGCTGTAAAAGACCATTTGAAGAATGCATCTTTACTGTCATCCCAATTATTGCTCCACAAATACTTGCCTTGATACACGCCCATTTTCTCGAATTTTGAGGTAGAAGTGTCTTGAATGGTATAGACACCAGATGACACTGATGCCAGCCTCATCAATGTAGGAGAATCGGACATGGATTCCGCTGCCATAAACTTTTGCTGTGTCACATTATAAAGGTAAAAGTCGCCTTCAGCCACATCGCTGTAGTAGCTTGACGGAATCACGTCGGCCTTAGCTCCCATGATAGAGAGCATTGCCGTTGCAAAGAATAAAAGTACTTTCTTTTTCATTGCTTGAGTTTTTAGTTTATAATTAAGTGAATATTTCAATCTGTTAAACTTGCACCTCGATTGTTGTTTTTCCTTTCCCTTATCGGAAGTAACTTCGCAGTCACTCCCGACTTAGGTACTAGGACAACTAACTAAACTTTTATCATGAGAAACTTTTCCATTCTTGTTTCGACGGCAAAAGTACAGTCATTCCTTCTCTTTTACTTTCAAAATTCTTCCATTCACTATCATTTTCCTGTCAAAGTACCAGACAATTGGTAAAAAAGAAAGATTTCTATTACTCCGTGACAGAAAGTTTTTATATCTTTGCAAGCAAATAACTAATGATAACGTACATGACTAAACGAACAATCTTTTTTATTGGTGTGTTCTTCATGACAGCAACGGCGGTCTTAGGACAGACGACACGTTTGCTTGTCCGTAACTTCACTACCCGCGACGGACTGGCCAGCAACGTAGTGAACTGTGGTCTACAAGACCGGCAGGGCTACCTCTGGTTTGGTACCAACCACTGTCTGACGCGCTTCGACGGTCATCGCTTCGCCAATTTCTATATGGAAGAAAACGGAGAACGCCAGATTGAAGGTATTACGCATATCGTAGAAGATACCACGCACAACATGCTGCTGATGAGTGGCAAGGACTACAGACTGTTGTGCTTTGACCTCACAGAGATGCAGTTTGTCAGTGCCGAGGGTCTAGCATTTCCCACACAGGCCAAGCAGGATGAAGAAGAACAAGCATTTATGGTTCGTGCGCGAGAACTGGGCATAGACCGAGGCAATCGCACTGACCGCCGCCACGACCTGCACTATGTGAAGCTTGATGACGGACGCGAGATCTTCGCTACCATCGGCAACGGCTTCTTCGTTTATGAACCAGAAAATGGCCATTTGCAGCACTATTGTTCCAGCGACGACAACCCGATTATTGAGTCCGACTACATCAATGATATCGTAAAAGATTCCGATGGTGGGGTATGGCTGCTGACTACGTTCGCTGGCGTATACCGAGTTGATTTCGGAGACGAGCCCTTACGTACCCTACCCTTGTCACCCAATATCCGTTCTTTTGCTCAACTCGACAATAAGAAGATTGCTGTAGCAGATATGGAGGGACGTGTATTCACCTATGACCCCGACTCGCGTCAAAGCAGTCTTATTTTCAATGAAGGCCATCGAGCCTATGCCACCAGTGTCGACAATCATGGACGTCTGTGGATAGGCACACGAGGCGGTGGCATCTGGATAAGTGAAGAGGTAAAAGTGAAGAGTGAAAAATTTGCTACCGCTACACCATATTCATTCAGTCAACTTCAATCATTCCCCGCCCGGCAAATCTATGACATCAAGTTCTCGCGTGGCGGTACGATATGGATTGCCACACTCGACGGAGGACTGATAGAAGGACACCAACAGCCCGATGGCACCTACTTTTTCTTCTCTCAACTAAAAGAAGAGAAAATCCACGAACTCGACATAGACTTGATGGGTCGCCTATGGATGGCTACCGAGAATGGTATCATCAGGAAATATGGCCAGAAGACCGACACCATATTCAATAAATGCAAGGTGGTATGCATCTGCCACTCACAAGATGGCATCATCTGGGCAGGAACCAACGGATATGGACTGCTTAAGATTACTGACAACAACATAGAATATATCCAGTCGGACAATGGACTGGCTAACAACTGCGTAGAGTCGGTGGTATGTGACAAAGAGGGCAATGTCATCGTGGGCACCGACCAGGGCGTATCTATTGTCAGTAGCGCAGACGGTTCCATTCGTAATCTCTATTCGTCACAAGGACTGAGAGCTAATACGTACAACGAAAATGCCATACTCTGCTCCAACGAAGGACACATCTTCCTCGGTAGTCTCACGGGAATGGTCGAAATCATAGACAATAGAAAATGGAAAACGGATAATGGACATTTCTCGGCTCGACCGCTTATTACCAGTATTGACGTGAATGACACCCCCCGATATGGTCGATTGACAGAGAAGACAGAGCTTGTGTACAACCAGAACAACTTATGCTTCCATTTCTCGTCGTTCTGCTATCAAGAAATGTCTTCGGTCATTTATAGCTACTGGCTCGAAGGTATAGACAGCGACTGGCGCCCTTCCACCAAGGAGAGTCAGGCACTTTATACGAATCTCAGCCCTGGCCACTACCGACTGCATGTGCGCTGCCGTCTGGCAGGTACCACATGGAGCGAAGAAACCGTATGTGATGTCATCATCACTCAGCCCTGGTACTGGACATGGTGGGCACGTATCTTCTATCTGCTCATCATCGTGCTCTTTATTGTCTACGAACTGCATCAGTACCAACAGCGCCTCTCCCTGCGCCGTCAACTAGACCAGCGACTCACTGCCCTCTATGCTGTTGAGGCACAGCAGGAACAGGAGCAGCTACCAGAAGAGAAGCCGCAAGAAGAGCCACAAGAGCCAGAGGAAGTGAAGGTTGAAAAAGAAAACACCTCTGCCAGTCAGAAAGACAAAGACTTCCTGGACAAACTCGACCACCTGATCTTGAGTAACTTGCTGCAGACCGACCTCGACGTCAACTTCATTGCCAAAGAGATGTGCGTCAGCTATTCTACCCTCCATCGACGCATCAAGTCGCTGACAGGCATGTCTGCCAATGAATATGTACGCAAACACCGTCTGACCAAGGCTATGCAGCTGCTTCGCGATGGACATAATGCCACCGAGGTCGCCATGCAGTGTGGCTTCAACTCGCCCAGCTACTTCACCCGCTGCTTTAAATCCGAATACGGACTATTGCCTTCTGAGGTATAAAAACGTCATCAATGCCAGCCACCAGGACCGCCAGGATTGCCACCCATGCCGTTGCCTCCGCTATAGGACGAGAGGCTGACGCTGGTGCCACCGCTGACGGTGCCGCCAGTGATGGCGAGACCACCGAAGTATGAGGTGCCACTGCTGACGCTGACGCCCGACAGGAGTGTGGGCTGTGAGGCTCCGCTGACTACGAGGCCGGAACCACCACTCGAAGGGGTCTTAAACGAGAAGGTGCTGCCGTCGATGGTCATCGCATACCATGTGTTACTGCTCCACGACGAGGCCTGATAGCAGGACTGCGTCAGGCTGCTGCCGCTCTCCAGTCCACCCACGGCAACGATGGTACCACCTGTGAGGTAGAGCTTGTAGCCGCCCTCTGTATTGGCATCGATGGCCACCTCAGGAGAGCCGGAGCAGATGGCATAGACGGTGCCACCCTTGATATAGCAGTTGCCGTTGGCATCCAGTCCGTCATTGTTCTGTCCCTGCGCATAGACATAGCCGCCGCTGATGGTCATATTACCCTTCGAGTTGATGGCATCGTCATAGGCATACGAGGCCACCTCACCACCCGTGATACTCAGTTCCTTCTTCGTCTCGATGCCCTCGCCATTGGTACCACTGGTGCGCACCCAGATACGGCCTCCGCTGACGGTGATATTACCATCGACCTTGATGCCCTTGGGCGATGAGGTGTCGTTATTGCTCTTGTACTGTCCGCCCGTGGTGACGATATACACACTACCGCCATTAAACGTAGCTTCCATATCCACATTGATGCCCTTGCCGCCTGAGCCTGTGCTCTTCAGCCACAGCTCGCCACCATTCACCGTCAGCGTAGAGTCGGCCTTGATGCCTGCTGCGCCTTTAGCCTCATTATCGTCGGTGTCATAGGTGCCGTCGCCTGTGTTTATCACGGTGGTACGTCCACCGTTGACAACAATATGACTCTCGCAGTTGATGCCCTTGGCCGCTGCTGTCGAGACCTCCACGTTCAGGATGCCGCCGTTGATGTAGATGCCGTCGTTAGCCTTGATGCCGTGGTTGGCAGTCGACTTCACATAGATGTTGCAGCCCTTGCTGAAGGCGATATAGTCAGCCGAGTGGATGCCGTTATTGCTGTTGCCTGTGACACTCAGCGCACCGCTGCCGTTGAACAGCAGCTTACCCTTGCAGTAAAGTGCGCCCTTCTGCGAACCGCCCGTGCCGTCAGCCAGGGTGTTAGTGGTGCCATCGGCCAGGATGATGAAGGCCCGCTTGCCACTCAGCAGGTTCAGCGCTGCCGAGTCGGGGTTGGTGATGCTCACGCCACTGAGTTTCACGGCATATTTCTTGTCGCCAAGGATGGTCAGCGAACCGTTGGTCGTCGTGCCGCTCACCACGTAGCAAATCTTCTTCTCAGAGCCATGATTCGCCGTTACGTGACCACCGTTGACCGTTACCTCCACGCCGTTCTCTGTCTTTGCCACAGGATTCGATATGTCGATGCTGACCTCTGTCGAGAAATCATTATTCGCCAAATCGTCCTCCTCGTCAGGGAAAGAGGCCGTAGCGACGTCCGCAGGCTCTGCCGTCGTCTTGTCTATGGCGACGTCAAAAGAGGCCAGCTCGCCCGTGGTGGCCGAATTTCCATTACTCATGTTACCGCCGTTGTTCCACTCATTGTTATTGTAATATTCCTGGAACGGGTCATCCGATGTGCAGCACGTCATTGCTACCACAGATGCTATAAGCATCGCAAAAACCAAAGTATTCTTCATAATTATCTGTTTTAGTAAATCATGCAGCAAAGGTAATATAATAAAACCTTTTTTCCAAATAAAATCAGCGAACTGGCCATTCCGTTCAGTAAATATTTGCAGATTTTCATCCAAAAGGTAATTCGTTTTCATACTTTTTTGTATCTTTGCAGCGAAAATCTATTTTCACGAGATGAGATCATACAAATTAATAAACCAAATTATGAAGAAACTTTTATTTACCATTGCAGCTATGACAGCTATGACAACAGTATCAGCCCAAAAGCTATTGGTGCTCTATTATTCAGAGACGGGCACGACGAAAGCCGTGGCCGAGGAACTGCAGAAGCAGACAGGTGCAGACATCGAGAGCATCGAGGCCGTAGAGCCCTACTCTGGCAATTTCCAGGAAACCATTCAGCGTGGACAGCGTGAGATGCAGAGCGGTGAGTACCCCGCACTGAAAGCGCTCACAAAGAAGATTGCCGACTACGACATTATCTTCCTGGGCTATCCCATCTGGTTTGGCACCTACGCCAATCCTATTGTCACACTGGTGAAGGAGAACGACTTTGCCGGCAAGAAGGTCGTACCCTTCTGCACCTTTGGTAGTGGTGGTCTGAACACATCGAGCGACGCCCTGCGCAAGGCTTTGCCCAAAGCCACAATCTGCGAGGGTTATGGTGTGCGTACGGCCCGTGTAGCCTCAGCAGCAAAAGAACTCGACCGTTTCCTGAAGGAGAACGGCTATAAGAAAGGAAAGGTACAGAAACTGCCCGACTACTCTGCCCAGCAGCCTGTGACCGATGCAGAGCGTAAAATCTTCGATGAAGCCTGCTCCAGCTATCAGTTCCCCCTGGGCACACCCCAGACGGTAGGCAAGCGCATCACACCTGATGGCACCGACTATAAATTCACCGTCACGGGTCGTGGCATGGATGGCCAAGAGTCTACCTCGATCATCTATGTCATCGTAGGTAGTGCTCCCGACGCCAAGCCCGAGTTTACGCAGGTGGTTCGCTAAATCTGTCAGAGACAGCCTCTGGCAGTACGACGAAATAAGGAGAAAACACTTAAAAGTAGAAGATTTCCGAGGTTTTTGCAATAATCTCGGAAATTTTTGTTACCTTTGTGGCCAAAAATAAAACCCCTTATCATAACCAGAAATAAAATGGACAATAAGCAAAGCAAGTACATCTCAGTAAGTTATCAACTTTATTCCATCGACGCCAACGGCGAGAAACAGCTGGAGGAACAGACGGAACAAGAGCGCCCCTTCCGCTTTATCACGGGCTTCGGATTCTCGCTCGACACCTTTGAGCAGCGTATGATAGAGTTGCCACAGGGCGAGAAGTTCGACTTCACGCTGACGCCCGACGAGGCCTTCGGCGACTACGACGAGGAGGGAGTGCACAAGATGAAGCGCGAGATGTTCTACATAGACGGCAGGTTCGACAGCGATCATATCTTCGAAGGTGCCGTTATCACGCTGACAGACAACGAGGACAAGCGGTTCCTGGCTCGTGTCATCGCCATGGACAACGAGGCTGTGACACTCGACACCAACCACCCGCTGGCTGGCAAGACCCTGCAGTTTAAGGGCGAGGTGCTGGAAAACCGCGATGCCACGAAAGAGGAGATTCAGCACCTGCTGAACCACATGAGTCACGAATGCGGTGGTTGCGGTGGTCACTGTGGTGACTGCGGCGGCGAAGACTGCGGAGAGGATCACGAGTGTGGCGGTGGCTGCGGACATTGCCATTAAGAAATAATTCGAGATAACGAAATAACGAGATAACGAAATAACGAGATAACGACAAAAGCTGTGGGTAATTCGTTTGGAAAACTGTTTACGCTGACCACGTTTGGTGAGAGCCACGGCGCTGCCATCGGTGGCGTGGTTGACGGCATGCCGGCAGGCATTGAGGTGGATATGGAGTTCATCCAGAGTGAGCTGAACCGCCGCAGACCGGGCCAGAGCAAGATTACCACGTCAAGACAGGAAGCCGACGAGGTGGAACTGTTGAGTGGTGTGTTTGAAGGCAAGACGACGGGCTGTCCCATCGGCTTCATCGTTCGCAACCAAAACCAGCACTCGCAGGACTACGAGAACCTGCGTACACTTTTCCGTCCCTCACATGCTGATTTCACCTATTATAATAAATATGGTACGCGTGACCATCGCGGTGGTGGCCGTTCTTCGGCTCGCATCACCATCAGTCGTGTGGTAGGTGGTGCACTGGCCAAGCTGGTTCTCAAACAGTTAGGCATCAGCATTCAGGCCTATACCTCACAGGTGGGCGACATCGCCCTGGACCGTGATTACAAGCGTTACGACCTGAACCTGACAGAGACCAACAGCGTACGCTGTCCAGACCCTGCCAAGGCCGAGGAGATGGAGCGCCTGATAGAACAGGTGAAGGCCGAAGGTGACACCATCGGTGGCATCATCACCTGCGTCATCAAAGGCTGTCCCGTGGGTTTGGGCGATCCGGAGTTCGACAAGCTGCACGCCCAATTGGGTAGTGCGATGTTAAGCATCAACGCGGTGAAGGGCTTTGAATATGGCGAGGGTTTCGCCGGCGTCAGCCAACGTGGATCGGAACAAAATGACGTCTTTATAAGTGAAGAATTAAGAGTTAAGAGTGAAGAATTTGCTGCCGCCACTCCTTCTGCGCCAGCCCCTGATTCGGTAGGAAATTCTTCACTCTTCACTCTTCACTCTTCACTTAGGACAAATCACAGCGGCGGCATCCAAGGCGGCATCAGCAACGGACAGGACATCTATTTCCGTGTGGCATTTAAGCCAGTGGCTACCCTACTCCGTTCTCAGGAAACGGTGGATTTGGAAGGCAACGCCACCACCTTTACAGCCCGCGGACGTCACGACCCCTGCGTACTGCCAAGAGCGGTACCTGTGGTAGAAGCGATGGCTGCAATGGTGATTTTAGACAGCTATTTAGAGCTTCAAGCCTACCAAAAAAGGTAGTTTTTCAAGAAAAATGCAAAAAATATGAGAAAACTCTTTGCGGAATAAAAATTTTATTTTATCTTTGCAGATGCAATCGTGGGCTTGTGAAAGTCTAAATTGTTTTAGTTAAGTCTAGTTTAGTTTTTGTGTTGGTTAAGGGCTACCGATTGGTAGCCCTTATTTATTAGTCCTTAATGTAAATCTTCTTCGACACCATTTGTCCGTCGTCAGAGCGTGTTATCATCAAATAAACACCTCTTGTAGGCGATGTGACCCTTTCACCTGACAAGGTATAAAATGCCCGACTGACAGGTTGCTGGTCTTTCAGGTTGGTGATATTGTCTGTATCGTCGGCCACCTTCAGCGTACCTTTCGTATAGAGTTCGGAGGTGTCCCAACGCTGACCTTCACCAGGTGTAGCAGGAATAATCTCGGCGAAAGTGCCAGTAACAGTACCCGTGAACACCTTGATGGTCGTACCAGCAGTACGCTGCACAGCGGCCATCTTATCGTTGAGTTTCAGGATGGCACCGTTTTGGAGCTTCAGTCCACCATTGAATGTCAGTCCCTTTTCTGTAGCCAGCGTGTCGCCCACCTGCAGGATGCCACCATTCTGAATGGTGACGGCACCTTTGAGAGCGCCCCTACCAGCCAGCGTAGCACCAGTGCGCACGGTGACAGCACCAGTACCAGTGTGGTTACCATTGACAATGAGTCGGCCCTTGCCCACCACAGTGGTTCCGCTATAGACGTTAGCACCCGTCAGTCGCCAGTCGCCCGAGCCCTGCTTCTCAATATTCGTGGTGCCGGCATGAGAATTCTTCTGGTCGTAATCGTTGATAACACCACGGAAGGTCTCGTCAGTATTAGCGCCGCCAACAACCCATGTGCCCTTGCCTGCCGTCTTCACGTCGAAGCCAGCGAGGAAGGTAGAGGCATCACCCGAGAGGCCGCCAAGGTAATACGTCAAATTGGTCTTGGCACCATGAACGGCGGCATTGCCCTTGAGTTGCAGGGTAGCGTTCTTGATGCCCGTGCCATTACGTACGGCAAACTGGCTGGAGCCAGCATTACCCGTACCTTTGACGATAAGTCGGCCAGTGAAGCTGTCCCAGTTGCCCTCGATATACTCACGGACATAATGGACATTCCACGTCAGCGTACCCTTGCCCGACACCTTACATTTATTGGAGTTCCAGAGGTCGAAATCGACGGTACCATTAGAACCCTCGGGCACCTCGATGGGGAAGTTATAGGTGATGTTACCCTCGTTCTTGCCTACAGTAGTAAAGGTGCCACCAAGAACGACGAGTTTCGAGGCAGTACCTATGCCAGCCTCGGAGATCTCACGTTTGTTGAGCTTTAACGTACCGCCCTTCATCACGACGTCGCCATTGAACGTAAAGAAGTTGGGAGTGTTGACACCTACGGTACCCTCACCATCGATGATGAGGTCGCCGCTACCCTCGATGCTGCCGTTCATCGTGACCACAGCACTCTTGTTAGCCACAGCAAAGGTGGTGGCATCATAGAGACGGGCAGAACGGTTGGTGGCCGTAGAGGTGCCGGTATAGCGATAGGTACCGCCGTCCATTACCCAGTTCTGTGCAAACTCCTGACTCATGCCCAGGCCGCTGGCCTCCTCGCCATTCTTCAGCGATGAGAACTCATAGATACCGCCATGCAATACGGTGGCACCCTCATAGTGCTGGTCGCTGGCGATGGTCAGCGTACCCTCGCCACCTTTATTCATGGAGGCAGAACCGCTGATATAGCCTGTGCCGTCGATGGTGACATGAGCATCGCTACGTACCACCACGGCAGTCTTTGGCGTTGGCTCCGTGAGTGTAATCGTCTGATCGTCAGTAGGATTGATGAGCCATTCTCCCTCACCCTCCCCTGTAAAGGCGTCGATGTCGATGAGGTCGGTCTGCTCAGGACGCGTCTTCACGGTGAGCTCTGGCGTATAGGCCGATTTCTGGTCGCCCTTATAGGCACAGACACGAACTACATAGGCGGTTTGAGGTTGGAGATTTGAGAATTGAGTTTTATCTATTGTGAATTGAGCGCTCGACCCTTGGTCGCTTGCTACCGAAGGGACGCAAGAATTTGCCGTGCGCCCCACCTCAATGAACTGTCCATCCTGCTTGATCTCTACGATAAAGCCATCCTCATCCTCGGTATAGTCGGCCCAGGCGAGAGTCAGACTGTTAGGCGTCGAGGCTGTGAGCTCCAACAGCTGTGGCGCACGCAGGAAGAACTCACGGTTGGCCTTGGTAATGCTGTTGATGTAATTCTCAATATTGGCGTAGCCATTGTCGGCTATAGTCATCGCATCGTTGACGTTCTTGTTGGTGCTATTAGCCTCCTCCCACCAGTCGGGCATGCCGTCATTATCGGTATCCGTTGGCTTGGTGCCTGCAAACATGGTCCACTGGGTGGGCACGCCAATAGGCAACTCGTTCTCGTTGGTGATGAGCTTACCTTTCTTGCCAAACGAGAGCACCTCTTCAACCATATAGCAGTCGGCCAGGTCACGATAAGGCAACGAGGCCCCCACCTCAGGAATCAGCTTATCCACAAGGTCGCGAGCAGACCATTTCTCCAAAGCGGGATAGTCATAGGGCTGCGACTGTCTGTCGCCACCACCATTGCCTGTAAACTCCGTGGGATTCAGGATGCCGTCGCGATTAGCGTCCTGCCAGTTGTCTGCGCCATAGAAATGGAACTTAGCATTACCGCCGTCCAGACAGTTGCCACCGCCATCGGGCCCGTTGACAAAGAGGTTCGACTCGATGTTAGCGAATGACTCGCCCTCGCTGTCGCCACCCATGTTATAGGCGTAGTTCTTCCAGTTATACACGATATTGTTGGCATACTGGTTCACGCCCTTCACCTTGAAGTTACGAGTGGAGTTGTCGACCAGCAGGATGCGATAGAGCGAGATATTCTCACCCTGCATCAGTCCGCCGGCACTGTGCGTCATCAGACCCTGTCCCACGATGCTGTTCATCAGTGTGATATTCTTGGGCGCAGTGCCTTTGTTATCCCAGTTCACGGAAAAGTTCTCGTCCTGTCCCCACGAGAAGGAGCAGTGGTCGAAGATCATGTTCTGACCATTGGCAATGCCACCAGCATCCTTGTCCTTAGTACCTACAGCACCCATTCGGAAACGCATATAGCGCACAATGATATTGTCGGAACCCGAGAAGGTGACGCCGTCGCCATAGACGGTGATACCCTCGCCAGGAGCGGTCTGACCAGCCACATAGAGGTTCTTGGCAAACGACATGCGCGAGTTGATGCGAATGACGCCAGCCACATCGAACACCACGATGCGGTTAGGCTGACTCACAGCATCACGAAGCGAACCCGTGCCACTGTCGTTGAGGTTAGTCACATGATAGACAGAGCCTCCGTTTCGGGCTCCAGTGGCAAAACGTCCCCAGCCCTGAGCACCTGGGAAGGCAACGAGTGAGAGAGAGGCATCAGAACTCGTTTTGATGCCCGAACGTGAGTTGGCTCGACCGGAGGTCAAAGCTAACTGTTGCGAAGATGCCGTCATGCTGCCCATCAGCAGCATCAGACCGATTAGTAGATTAGATTTCATAGTAATTATTGTATTGCACCGACAATCTCGTTGATATCAGCGATATGATGGCTGTCGAGCCAGTCGTTGATACCGTCGCGTACCTTGATAGTAATAGCAGGATCGAGGAAGTTGGCGGTGCCAATCTCAATGGCAGTAGCACCACACATCAGGAACTCGATAGCATCGGTGGCACTACTGATACCACCCAAACCAATCACAGGGATTTTTACGGCCTTAGCCACCTGATTGACCATACGCAGGGCCACAGGTTTTACGCAGGGACCACTCAAGCCGCCAGTACCGATAGATAAGGTCTTCTTACGCTTCTCTATATCGACAGCCATACCCATCAGGGTGTTGATAAGCGACACGGAGTCGGCACCCTCAGCCTCGACGGCACGGGCAATCTCGGTAATGTCCGTCACATTAGGTGACAGCTTGACTATCAGCGTCTTATGATAAGCCTGACGAACCGCTTTCACCACACTCGAGGCTCCTGCACAGGTCACGCCGAAGGCCATACCACCGTCTCTCACGTTAGGACACGAGATATTCAATTCTATAGCAGGAATATGCTCCAAAGCATCCACACGGGCGGCACACTCGGCATAATCCTCTGGCGATGAACCACTGACATTGACGATATACGTGCCGCCTGTAGGCAACAGCTGGGGATAGATATGCTCGCAGAAATAATCCACGCCCTTGTTCTGCAGTCCCACACAGTTTAACATGCCCTGCGGCGTCTCTGCCATACGAGGGTAGTCATTGCCCTCACGAGGCTTCAGGGTAGTACCCTTCACAATGATGCCGCCAATCTCAGAAAGTGACACAAAGTCCTGAAATTCAAGACCATAGCCAAAGGTACCAGAGGCCGTCATCACGGGGTTCTTCAGCTTCAATGCGCCTATATTTACATCTAACTTTGCCATAACAATCTCTTGATATTAAATACGGGACCTTCCTTGCATACACACAAATTACCTTCTTTGGTCTTCTCCACACAACACAGACAAGCCCCCAGGCCGCATGCCATCAGGTTTTCTAGCGAGACCTCACACTCAATGCCTTTCTCGTTGGCATAACGGGCCACCGCCTTCATCATCGGCGTAGGACCGCAGACCTGAATCATGTCAAATTGCTCCTGCTGTAGTACGCTATGGTTGGTTACGAAGCCCTTTTCTCCCATCGTGCCGTCCTCTGTGGTCACCAATACCCGTCCATACTTCTCAAACTCCGAGAGCATCAGCAAATCCTTGGCAGAACGGGCTCCAAGCAAGAACGTTGGCTCCACGCCCTTCTCTTTCAGCACCTTACCCAAATAGAGCAGCGGGGCTACACCTACGCCACCGCCGACTAGGAGAGGTGAAAGGTGAAAGGTGAAAGGTGAAAGGTGAGAAGTGAAAGGTGAAAGGTGAAAGTTAACGGGTAATGTAAAGCCGTTACCGAGAGGTAATACGCAATTAAGGGTATCGCCAGCCTTTAATTCAGCCAGGCGACGAGTGCCGTCACCCACACAGGCCACCAGCAGCCACAGCTCGTTGGCTTGCTTATCCACAAAATTAATAGAGATAGGACGGCGTAGAAAGGTTGTAGATGAGCCGTCAACACGCACTTCTACAAATTGCCCAGGCAGCATTTCTGGCAAGGGCTTATCATCCGTCAGTCTAATCAGCACATAACGCTCATGAACACGTTCTACTGATTTGACTTGAAGGTCCAGAATATATTTTTTCATTTACACCTTATTAATATATATACTAATTCAGGTGCAAAGATACACATTTTTTTTGAATTATTTCTTAGAAGGCACGAAACTTTCCCACGTCTGGTCATCATAGTACACCCTAATCTCGGTGACTTTACGCATTGGTTTGTCAACTATTTTTACCTCTTCACGACTCATTTCCTGGTGTGTATTTCTAACACTATTGTAAGAAGAGGTCTGCTGAGGGGCAAAAGAAGGGGTAGGAGCAGGCTGTGATGAAAAATCGATGACTTGATCTTGTACATTTTGACCCATAGAAGGGGGTATAATTGGGGACTGTTGATCACCCTGAAGGGGGGTAGAGGAGGTCTGGTACATATCACCGATACCAAACATGAGCCATTCGAGACTGATGTCAGGAAATTTCTTTTTAATGCTCTCAATGATGTTAATCGTGGGGCGGGTACGATCGTTAAAGATGCCACTCAAGGTGGCGGGTGTCGTTCCGATGCAATTTGCGAACACCTGTTGAGTCATGTGTTGTGACTCCATAATCTGTCTGATTCTGTCCTTCATTTGCTTATCAAGTTGTTTTGGAACCCATTTTGGGCATTTTCGTTTCAGTTTACAAAGGTAAAGAGAAAAAATGAAACGTGCAACTTTTTAAAGAAGAATTTACGATATTAAAGTTTAAATTTTCTGTTTCATATTTGTAAAATCAAAGTAATAAAGACAAGTTTTCTTGGTTTACATTTACAAATACGTATTCAAGACTGTAAAGTACGATTAAGTAAAATATAAGCAATTTTGCATAACTATCTGATTATTATTTCATTATAACTATAATAAATCCCGTAAATAGGGCATATATGCAAAGATTAAGAGTTGTATATCCAAGTAAAAAGGCCTGATAATAGGGGATATTCAGTTAAATGAATAGTTGTAAGTGGAATAGTATTCTGAGCCTTTTTGCTTTATGATTTTTAGTTAACTTGTTGATTGTTATAAACTTATATCTTTAAGTTTGTAGTTTTATATTTATGCATTTATATATTTAAACGGCGATATTTAAAGTTTAACAATCTATGTATTTAAGCATTTAAATTTAAAAAGTTTACGTATTAATATTTAAATCGCGTAACTAATGATTTAAGAATTAAATATTTTAAAGTTTCAAAGTTCAGATATATGAATCATAAAAAAGTTTAACGCTAAATCTGAAGAGGACAAATTAGGCCAATTTTGCCATGCTTGAAATATTTCCGGCCAACGGCCAGGAGGCTGAAAATTTTTAAAATATGAGGGTAGTTATTTGGAGCTAAACGCCTGATTTTACAGGCATTTAGGGTCAAAAAAAGCACTCCTGGCGAGTGCTCATTCTAGAGAAAAACAGGTAGTAAAAGATGCCTTTTTAGTGCAAAATGTAAAAAATAAGTTCTTTCATCAGCTCCCCTGGAGGGGTATTTGGGTTGTCTAAGCCCTTACTTTTGGCATCTATTTCGCGTAGTTTTGAAATTATCTGCATGGTTTTCATCGCAGAGAAATTTCTCATACCAGTCATGTACTCTTTGGCAGCCCATGGAGATCTCAATTCTAACCACTCAGCTACAGCCTCCTGACTGCCTCTATTTGGTGCGTACCACGCAATAATTAAATTCTGGAAGTAATTAAAGAGCAACGGGAGAAAAGAGTAGATGCTACCAGCCTTCGGATTTTTGTCAAAATAATTGATTATCTGATTTGCTTTGAAAACATTCCGGTTTACGATAGCATCTCTCAACTCGAAACCGTTAAAGTCCTTGCTCACCCCTATTTGGTCCTCCACCACCTGCGGCGTAATCCGTTTATTGTTTTCAGGCAGACTGATAAGCACCTTGTCGAGCTCACCAGTCAGGCGACTCAGGTCAGCGCCGATGGCATCAGCGATGAGTTGAGTTGATTTCGGGTCGATAGAAGCATTCTTTTGCTTGACGTAGTTCTCGATAAATGCCGGCAGGTCGCGATCTTTCAGCTTCTGGCTCTCAAAAAGTACGCCAGCCTGCTGTATAAGCTTCACATATTCGCGTTTTCTGCCGTCAATTTTACCGTTTTTATGACAGATGACAAGTATAGTGGTCTGCGAGGGTTGTTTTAAGTACTTCTCCAGCGCCTCCGTATTCTTCAGGTTCTGCGCTTCTTTCACGATAACCACCTGTCTTTCCGCCATCATCGGATAGCGGCGTGCGGCGTCGGCAATCTGAGATGCGTTGACATCGCTGCCAAAGAAGATGGTCTGGTTAAAGTCGCGATCCTCAGGCTGTAAGGCATGTTCTGCGATATAATCGCAAATTTTGTCGATATAGTACGACTCATCGCCCATAAGGTAGTAAACAGACTGGTATTTGCCCGCCTGTAGGTCCGTCATAATGCTGTTGTAAGTCACATTTTTGGTCTCTGCCATTGTTTGTTTGAAAGATATTTTGTACCTTTGCGGTTGCAAAGATACGAATAAGTGAGCGAAAAACCAAATTCATTTGAGTTTTTCCGAGCGAAAGTATCTTCAAGTGTAACTTAAAGTTACGAATAAGCAGGAAAAATAGCAAATAAAAATGGAAATAAACCTACCTCCATACGAAATAAAATGGCGCGAACATAACGGGCATCGCCAGATTTTCGACTTTCTGCGTCGAAAATACGTGGCTCTGACGCCTGAGGAATGGGTTCGCCAGCATTTCGTGCATTTTCTGATAGAGCAGAAGGGCTATCCCAAGGGTCTGCTGGCCAACGAGGTGGAGCTGCGGGTAGGCGAAAAGAAGCTGCGTTGCGATTCCCTATTATATAATAAGGCCATGCAGCCCCAGATGATTATCGAGTACAAAGCGCCTGAAGTGGAGATTACGCAGCAAGTATTTGACCAGATATCCGTCTATAACCGTCTGCTGCACGTCGATTATCTGGTGATTTCCAATGGTTTACAGCATTTCTGCTGTCGTATGGACTACGAAAAACATAGCTGGGAATTCCTACCCGAAATTCCCAGCTACGACGTTCTTTAGAGCCTTTTAGATCATATCGTTGGCGTCTGTGGCCTTCTTCGAGGTAGAAGAGCGGCGTACAGAGCCACCCGTGCTGCTGCGGCGACGTGATTTCTTCTCCTCAGCGGGCTTCTCGGTCTTCACGCCAGCCAGCTCGGGATCGATGAGGATACGTCCGCAGTACTCACAAACGATAACCTTCTTGTGCATCTTGATATCCAACTGACGCTGGGGCGGAATCTTGTTGAAGCAACCACCACAGGCATCACGCTGCACATAAACGATGCCCAGTCCATTGCGGGCATTCTTACGGATACGCTTGAAAGAGGTGAGCAGACGGGCCTCGATCTTTGACTCGTACTCGTGTGCCTTCTCCTTGAGCTTATCCTCTTCGGCACGTGTCTCCTCCATGATCTCGTCCAGCTCGCTGCGCTTCAGATCCAGGTCGGCCTGCTTCTCGTCCATCACGGACTGGTTAGCCTGCAGTTCCTCCTGTTTCTCGGCGATACGACGCTGTGCCTCGTTGATTTTCTTGTTACAGAGCTCGATTTCCAGCGACTGGAACTCGATTTCCTTCGACAGGGTGTCGTACTCACGGTTGTTACGCACATCATTGAGCTGCTGCTTGTAGCGCTCCACGTTGTTCTGTGACTCGATGATCTCAGCTTTCTTCTGCGAGATGGCGCGTTCGAACTCGTCGATTTCGCTCTGAATGCGTTCTACACGAGTGTTCAGGCCTTCAATCTCAGCCTCCAGGTCCTCTACCTCGAGGGGCAGTTCACCACGCAGTGCTTTCTTCTCGTCGATAGCCGAGAGAGCCGTCTGCAGCTGGAAGAGCGTCTTCAGCTTCTCTTCCACAGACAAGTCTGTTGCATCTTTTTTTGCCATAATTTTCTTTAATTATTCGTGGATAAAATTATTTTAATTATTCTCATTCGTTTCCCTATTAAACATATATTATCGGATTCGTGTTTGTGGCGGCGATTTCGGTGCGGAGGCCAGGACACGCTTGGTGGATGATATCCTGGAAAATTTCCGCCGTAAACTGCTCGCTCTCATAGTGCCCGATGACGCAGATTTGAATCTGCTGTTCGTGCCCGAAATACTGGTGATAGTGCATCTCGCCAGTGATGAAGGCGTCGGCCCCCTTTGCGATGGCCTCGTCGAGCATGAAGTCCCCTGCCCCACCGCAGATGGCCACCTTCCGTATCGGCCTCTGTAACAGCTCATTGCAGTGTGCGCATTTCACGCCAAACCTTTCCTTCACCAATTCGACAAACTCTTGAGCCTGAAGCGGTTGCGGGAGCTCCGCGAGCACCATGGGGATTTTTTCGGTGGGACTAATGGGGTCAATGGGCTCAATGGGAGTACCCATTTCTGTGCTATCTGTGATATCTGTGTGACCTTTAATTTCTGTGCTTTGACTTTCCCTTTGGCCGTCGGCCGTTGGTTCCGTGATTTCTGTGTGACCTTCTTTCTCTGTGCGACCTTTAATTTCTGTGCTTTCTGTGATTTCTGTGTGACCTTTACCTTCCGTGTGACATTTAGCCCCGAGGCGCTCCGCGATTTTGAAGTTCACCCCACCCTTTGCATTATCCATATTGGTGTGCATGGAGATGACGCAGATATCGGCCTTGATGGCCTTTCTGACGGTACGCTGCACATCATTGGCGTCGCTCACCTGTTTCAGTCCACGGAAGAGCAACGGATGATGGCTCACCACGAGGTTGCACCCCTTGGCGATGGCTTCATCGATAATTTTTTCGGTGACGTCCAGACACAATAATGCCCCTGAAACCTCCGCCTCTGTCAATCCAATCTGCAAGCCAGCATTATCCCAACTTTCCTGCAGCGGCAGGGGCGCGAACTGTTCAAGGGCGCTCAGCACTTGTTTTATTTTCACGCTATTTCGCAATTTCGGCACAAAGGTACAAAATCTTTTCCGTTTCGCAAAAGAAAAACATCTAAAATAAAGTAAATTTAACAGTCGATGTTTTTGCCTAATCAAAAGCCCCCTACCCCTTTTTGTACAATTTCTATTGAAAAATGCCCATATACACAAAGCTATGCTTTTGTGCTTCAATTTACATTTTTGGACAGAAAACCGCTCTCCCATCCGTCGTTTTTCTTAAAAAACTTTAAAATATGTATGAAAATCACTATCCTGTGTACTTTGTTATAAAAAAAAACCTTATCTTTGTAGATTAAAAAGGAGATAAAATGAACAACTACGTGCAGCGACATATCATTCTCATCGTGCTGATAGCAGTGACATCCGTGCTATCTGCCGTTGCTGCTACGTTGATCGTTTTGTCAGATGCCGCCTTCTACGAAAAATATTCTTACATCCGTTTTGTGGAGAGCGAGGACTCCATCCAACTCACCGACGAGGACTTCTACGACAACTGTGCGAAGGTGGTGTTCCCAGTAAACAAATACGGTCTGCCAAAGAACGACAAGACTCTGGAGGAGCTGGAGCAGGTTGTACTGCCCCACATCAATGCCGACAGTCTGGAGTTGGTGGCTATTGTGATTCGTGGTGCCGCCTCGCCCGAAGGTCCGTATCTCAACAATAAGCGCCTGAGTCAGAATCGTGCCAAGGCTCTGACCAACTTTATCACCAAGCGCCTGACCTTCAACGGCCTGAGCGATTCTGTAGGCAGCAAGAAGGCCCTCACCCCCGAGAACATCACGCTGGACTACGATATAGAGGACTATCGTTCGCTCTGCATTGCCATGAAGAAGATCGACGATCCCGACTACGAATACGTGAAGGGACTGTGCGACAAGTACCTGCCCAACAACGACCACGATCGTCTGAAGAGAGCCCTGATGAATGCCCGCCAGGGACAGCTGTGGAAGCGCCTGCTGAGGACCTACTACCCGCAGTTGCGCTCTGCCCGCATCATGCTGTTCTTCCGCAAGTATCAGGAGCCAGAGCCGATATTGCCAGAGCCCGAGCCTATCAAGCCCGACACGCTGATGGCAGACACGGTGGTCACCGATCTGCTTGAAGGCGACACCATCTGGGAAAAAGTGCCCGAGCGTCCGGAAGAGCCCCGCAGGAAGATGCTGGCTGTGAAGACCAACCTGCTGTTGGACTTCGCCTATATGCCAGGTTACGACCGCTGGTGCCCCATCCCCAATTTGGCTTTAGAGTACTATCCTCAGAGTGGCCATCTCACCTATGGTGCCTCGTTGGATATGCCTTGGTGGCAGGACTATGACGCTCATAAGTATTTCCAGGGAAGAAACTGGCAGGCCGAGGTCCGCTATTATGCGAAGGGAGCCAAAGCACCTACGGGAGCCTACGGCGAGAACGAGATCTATAACAAGAAGGCCTACACAGGTTTCTACCTGCAGGGCTATGTCCACGGCACGGTATTCGGCATCTGCTTCGACGAGAACCGCGGCTGGGTGGGCGAAGGTGCCGGCGCTGGCATTGGAGCAGGTTATGTGATGCCCATCACCCGCAGTGGTCACTGGAAGCTGGAGCTGGGTGTGCAGCTGGGTTATTTCCATTGTAAGTACGACCCCTACCAGTACGAGAACCCCGTGAACCCCGCCTTCCGCGACAACCTCTATTATTATAAGTGGAGTCAGAAGCCCGAGTACTTCAAGAAGCGCCAGTACCGCTGGAACTGGCTGGGCCCCACCCGCGTTGGCATCACCCTGAGCTACGACCTGCTGTATCGCAAGAAGAATGTGCACAGCAGCGGTTTGAGTCTGAGCAATAAAGAAAGGAGGTCCCATGAGTAAGACGATGAGATTACTCTTTGGCTTCATAGGCCTCCTGGGGCCCATCAGCCTCATGGGCTGCACCCCCGAGCCGCCATTGCACCTCTACGATGCTCAGGAGGCAACGATGGACCTGCCTATGGTTGATATGGACCTCGAGGTATATTGGGACTACGAGATGGACTTCGGCGTGGAATACCACTGGGAAGCCGAGTGGTACTACGGCTGGGACGCCAACGATATTGAGATGTTCGGCGAGATAGGCTACACCACGCCTTCCGTATTCCAGGTGCGCCGCTACTATACTGGCGAGACGCCGTTGGCACCCCATACCGGCGTGATTGTCGACTCTATCCACGGCACCCACTATCAGGGCATGTACGACTTCGGTTACTGGGACCTGCTGCTGTGGAACGACATCCAGACCAGCGACGGTGTGCAGAGCCTTATCATCGACGAGGATGCAACTCTCGACTCTGTCACCGCCTATACCAACCAGAGCATGCACAGCAGCCGCTATAACGCCCCTCGCTACACCCATGCTTTCTACGAGCCCGAGCCGCTGTTTGCTGCCTACGAGCAGGCCATCGAGATCAATCGCAGCCTGGACGGCTTTGTTTACGACGAGGACCGCAATATCTGGGTACGAACGCTGAAGATGGTGCTGAAGCCCATCACCTATATATATTTAACCCAGGTGATACTGCACCACAACAACGGTCGCATCTCCAGCATCGACGGTACTGCCGACCTCTCAGGCATGGCTCGCAGCACGACGCTGAACTCCGGACGTGCCGGCAACGACGCCATCACCGTCTATTTCAATGCCAACCTGAAGAAGGGGTGCAAGAAACAAGACGAGTTGGTTGATATCATTGGTGGTCGCCTCCTGACCTTCGGTATCTGCGGCAACGAGGCCAACAGCATAAGCCGCGCCAGCGAGGTCCGCGACGCCCACCGCCACTATATGGACTTCACCATGCAGTTCAACAACGGTATCGACAGCACCTTCGTGTTCGACGTCACCGACCAGGTACGCAATAAGTATAAAGGTGGTGTGATTACGGTAGAGCTGGACGTAGATACCATCCCGATACCCACCCGCTCCGGCGGCTCCGGTTTCGATGCCGTGGTTCAGGACTACGAGGACGGCGGCACCCACGAATTTGAAATGTAACAAACATGAAGGAGGAATGACAATAAAAACTAAGAATAACGTGGCTTAAGACCAATGAATACGAGTCAAGAGTCAAAAACGAGAGAAAAAAAAGAGAAAAAAAGAACAAATAATTAAAACTGTACAGTTATGAAAAAAGTCTATTTAATCTTCGCAGCCCTAACAAGCGTAGCGCTTTTTAGCTGCACTGGCGATGAGCTGGCCGAGAATGCTCCCGTTACTAACCCGGAAGTAGAGAAGCCCATTGTGTTCAGTTCGCTGAACAAAGGTATGACCCGTGCCGACTACAAAGGCAAGGATGCTGCCGAATTACTTGGCGGACGCTTTGTAGTCTCTGGCTACAAAGGCTCTAAGACTAAATGGAACGATGCAGACAACATGATCGTATTCGACAACTATCTGGTGGTATATGAAGAGAACACAGCCCACACCACAGAGAGTAATGTGGCCAACTGGGAGTATGTAGGCAAAGGCCTCATACCTCATGCTTCAGCAAAGGGCATCACCAGACAGTCTGTTAAGTACTGGGACTACTCAGCTGATCAGTACGACTTCATTGCTTGGTCAGCGGGATCGAATACGGCCTTATATAGCGGATCTCCCTCTACAGATAAAGTAGTGGTTTCTGCCATCGACCCAACTACAGCTACTGGTTCTGGCGCTACAGGAGCCTATACTTTCACAGGAAGTGCCGAAGACCTGCAGGAGTGCTACATCTCAGACATCGTAACCGTCAAGAAGTCTGAGTATGGTGATAACCCTGTCACCCTGAAGTTCCGCCAGCTCGGTACCAAGGTACGTATCGGCATCTACGAGACCATTCCTGGCTATTCTGTCAAGAACGTCAAGTTCTATGACGCAGCTGCCTCAGCACTGCTCGATGAAAATGACGCCACCGATGGAGCTGCCAATGCTGCAAAGAACAAGAAGGCGAAGCTCTTCACCACGACCACTAATAACATTTACACCAGTGGTACCTATTACGTTAAGTTCCCCGATGTTGACGATGCTTCCAAGGACTACAACAATCAGGCACACGTATCCTTTATCCCAAGTTCTTCTCAGGCAACTTGCGTTGAATGGGGTGACCTGAACTACACCACTCCAGAAGATGGTGAAAGGACATACGCTTCTGTTTATCTGGGACGTAACTCTAACGAAGTTTCCTACGCTGGCGACCCAACTAAGAATTACTATGAGGTATTCCTCCCCAACGAGGAAGGTACCAACCTGAACCTCCGTGTAAACTACACCCTCGAGTCTATCGATGGTGGCGGTGAGACTATCGAGGTTAAGGGTGCTACTGCACAGATTCCTAGCATCTACGCCACATGGAAGCCCGGCTTTGCCTACACCTATATCTTTAAGATTAGCGACAAGACCAATGGTCATACTGGCGACTACGACCCACTGAAGCCCGATGACACTACCACCAACAGCGACCCCGCAGGCCTCTACCCCATCACCTTCGACGCTATGGTTGAGAATGCCGAGGATCATGAGGGTCAAGAGACAATTACTACCGTTTCTACCCCCAGCATCACTACCTATCAGAAGGGCTCTACCGTTATCAACGATAACGAGTACCAGGCTACTACGGGTGACATCTTCGTTACTGTCAACGATGGTACAACAGCTGAGACTCCTGATCTGGCCCACGGAGACCTTCAGGATTTGACAGGCAAAGCTTCCCTCTATATTATTGATAATGGTAAGACAGAAGCTGATGTAGTTGACGCCCTCTCTATTCGTGACGACCATCCTGCTGATGGTGTTACCATCCTGGGCCGCAACGGAATGGAGTTGAGAGAACAGGCCCTGACACTGACCGACAAGATTGAATATGGTGTTGACGGCAATGTTATCGACCTCAGTGGATCAACAAAGAAAGTTGCAAGATTCACTCCCACGGCTCCTGTTGCACCTGCCACCCTTGTTACATACGCTTTCGTCTATACCAAGTCTCCCATTTTTTACACTACCGACAGATACGAGGCTGTGACAAAGGCGGCTGGTGCAGATGTTACAAACCTGTATCGTAACTTCGACCTGTCCTCTGTCACAGGTGATGCTCAGAAAGGATATGTATATATGAGTTTTAATACTACTACAGGTCTTCTGACTCAGGAAACGTCTTTCCTTGGCCAAAGACTTAATTACTATTATTACGTCATATCATCTGGAGCTGGTACGACAGAGGATCCATACGTTTACACCAGCCAAGGGGGATATGCACAAACTGGCACAGCCTATTATTATACGACTGATGCAGGTGCCACCTTTAAAGCTGCTGTCAATATAGCTTATGCAGATTTTGCAACTGAAACAGATCTCTATACTTACGATGGTACAACTTATACGCTGAAGACCGGTGACACGCCTGCCGATTACACAACATACTATAAGCGTACTGGTACTGACACGACTGAAGACCCATACGTTTACACCAGATGCGTCATTCTGCCTCAACAGGTTGATGGCTGGTACAGATATCAGTTCTTTGCTGATGGCAAGTTCCATTGTATGAATGGTGAGAAGGCTCTGGCTGGCCAGGGTTACTTCGACAAGTACACTCAGAACGACGGTGTTTACTATACCAAGGTGATTAAAGTGCAATAAACTCTCGATAGGTTCATCTGGGTTCGACTCCCAGATGGACCCCTATATAAATAAGAAAGGTACGCGGATAAAAGAGGCCGGGCCTCAACGCAACGAATAATTTAAAAAAGAATAAAGATATGAGAACAATGAAGTATTATCTACTAATCGCAACTGCTTTCGTAGCGTTAGCCAGTTGTTCTGACGAGTTCGCAGGTAATGAGAAAGAGCCTGTGAACGAGGCAGCGGAGACAGCCATCACCTTTGGCAGCTCCACCCAAGCAGTTACCCGTTCAGACTACACCGGCTCTGCCGCTGCAGGTATGCTGAACAACAACTTCGTAGTGTATGGCATTAAGTGGAATGGCGGTACGTCAACACAGGAGAAGGTCTTCGACCACTACAATGTGAATTGGGCAACCAACACAGCCTACACAACTACTTCTAACACCAACGACTGGGAGTATGTGGGTCAAACCAAGCATGCATATGCCACAGCTATTGCTGCTCAGACAGTCAAGTATTGGGACTATGCAAAGTCACAATATGACTTAATTGCCTACTCAAAAGGTTTAGCAGATGCAGTATACGCAGATGCAGATTACAATGCAGGCACAAAAGTTCAAATCTCTGCTATCGACCCCAGCAAAATGAACGGTGTGGATACTAACTCTGATGGAATCATCGATCAAGGTGCCTATTCTATCAAAGGTAAGGCAGATAATCTTGCTAAGTGTTACATTGCTGACTTGAAAACCGTTTATCGAGACGGCACTACAGCGAACGATGCCGCAGGTGACTACAACAAGGTAGTTCAGTTCAAGTTCCGTTCTCTCTCTGCCAAGGTGCGTATCGCCATCTATGAGACGGTTCCTGGCTACAGTGTAAAGGATGTTGTATTCTATACCGATGCTTCAACACTTGCTACTGATGGTAAGGCCCACCTGTATACCGAAGGTACCACTAATAACTTTAATGAAGAAGGCACCTATGTTGTGTACTACCCCACAACAGGCAAGAGCAAAGTCGATGCTTCTGACTATAACAAAGCTCACCTTGACTTTATACCAGCTACCAGCGGTACAAAGAAAGTGAAAGATTTTGGTGAAGTTGATCCTGCCACACAAGTTGTAAGAGAAACTGCAGAAACAGCTTCTACTACTGACCATCCATATCTTGGCCGTTCATCCAATGCCGCCACATATTATGGTCCGACAACAAGCGGAGCTAATCACTATACCGTTGTTATCCCCAACGAGTCAGGTGCTGTAATGAATCTGAAGGTTAACTACACCCTTCTCTCTACCGACGGTAGCAATGAGATTATCAATGTGTATGGAGCCTCAGCAACAGTTCCTGCTATCTATACCCAGTGGAAGTCAGGCTACGCTTATACCTATATCTTCAAGATTAACGAGAACACTAATGGTAAGACTAATCCCAATATCGACGTGGCAGGTCTCTACCCCATCACCTTCGATGCTGTTGTCACTGAGAACGAGAATGGTATTCAGGAAACTATTACTACTATTTCTGAGCCGAGCATTACAACCTTCGGATATGACACTACTACTAAGAAATATGTTAGTAACGAAAACGAGTATGCTGCAGGAAATGACGTCTATGCAGTCGTTATGGAGGGTGGCAATGTAGTAAATGTCAAGGTAGGTTCAACCACTGGTAATGTTCACATCTACCGCGATATCGTATCT